>Ga0163111_10002571_pt1 | contig 11561 bp, 9 predicted proteins | sample CRUFie1St18metaG_FD_109645 | JGI IMG/M metagenome (GOLD analysis project Ga0163111, IMG submission 109645) | Marine microbial communities from the Costa Rica Dome - CRUD Field 142mm St18 metaG | ecosystem: Environmental > Aquatic > Marine > Oceanic > Photic zone | place: Costa Rica: the Eastern... | reverse complement strand
GGGGGGGGGGGGGGGGGGGGGGGGGGGGGGGGGGGGGGGGGGGGGGGGGGGGGGGGGGGGGGGGGGGGGGGGGGGGGGGGGGAGGGGAGGGGCTCCGGATGTTTTTGAGTTCGGGGGTTGGTTCGGAGGTCCGTTCGAGGGTTGGTTCGGCGGGTTCTTCGCGGGGGTTTGTCCAACGGCGGGCGTTCGGTCGTTCGGGCTGGGCTGTGTGTGCGGGGTCGGCACGCACCTCCTTTTGCAGCTGGACCTCGATCTCCTCGGGCGTCCTGTGCGCGAAGTAGATGAGGCGCCGCTTGAGCCGGTCGTCGAGGGTGGCGATGTGCTCGGCCATCTCCGTCTCGGCCTCGCGCAGCTTGACCACCACCGCCTCGTCCATCTGCGCCTCCTCCTCCACGAGCGCCTCGAGCGCGGTGCGCACGCGGCCGGCGGTGATCTCGGTGAGCTGCGGCGGCGCGAGGCGGCCGAGCGTCGCCGCCGTCTCCTCGCGCTGCGCCTGGAAGTCGGCGTGCAGCTCCTCGAGCTCCTTGAGCAGCGTCTTGCGCTGCGGCGGCTGCACCACCTCCTGCGAGTGGAGCAGCGCCTTGAAGGTCGTGAGCGCCTGCTCATGGTTAGGGTTAGGGTTAGGGTTAGGGTTACGGTTAGGGTTAGGGCCAGGGTCAGGGTTAGGGCTAGTGTTAGGGTTAGGGTCAGGGTCAGGGTTAGGGTGAGTGAGCGCCTGCTCATGCCGCAGCCGGCGCCACTCGAGCAGCCGCACCTCCCACAGCGCGCGGTGCTGCTTCTGGCGCAGCACCTCCGCCCGCCGCACGCGCGCCATGAGCTGCGCGTGCACCTGGGAGATATACCGGAGATATAAGGGAGATATATGGACATATATGGAGATATGGGGAGGTAAGGGGAGATATGGGGAGGCGGCATGAGCTGCGCGTGCACCTCGCGGTTGGCGAGGATGAGCTTGTTGATCTCGAAGACCTGCAGCTCGGCCATCCGCTCGAGCGCGGGCGGCAGCTCGTGCGCGGTCTCGATCAGCGAGTCGAGCAGCTTGCCCAGCTCGAGCTCGATCATCGCGCGCCGCTCCGCCTCCACGCCCTGCAGGTCCGCCTCGAAGTCGTTGATCCAACCCTCGCGCCGCGTCGTCTGCTCGTGCAGCCGGTCCCACATCTCGTTGACGTCGACGAGCTCCATCTCGAGCAGGAACTCGTCCGCCATCTCGTCGAAGATCGCCTGGATCTCCTCGTCGTTCAGCGTGAGCAGCTTCTTGAAGCCGCGACCCGCGTGCCCCGTGCGCGTCTCGAGCGTCACCTCCATGGCGGCCACCTTCTTGCCGTACGCCTGGATCGCAGCCTCGTGCTTCGCCTTCCGCGTGATCTGCATCTCCTTGATCCCGGAGTGGTCCGTGCTCGACTTGCCCAGCAGCAGCTTGCCGTACGCTGGCAGCGTCTGCACCTCTCCCATCGCCAGCTCGTGCTCATTGAGCGCCGGCACGTTTTGGCGCTTCTGCCCCGGCTCGAGCGGCACCGGCGGTGGGAGGTTACCCCCTCCCTCCTTGCGATTGCTGATCCGCTCTTTGGTCAGGGACGAGAGCAGAGACATCTCGGCCGTGAAGGGGTTGCCCATGCCCGCGCCGGCACGCTTCGGTTCAGCGGCCGGGTCGCCCTCGTCAAACGTCCGGGTGGCCATCAGGCTCGCCGGCCGCATCGTCTCCGTCGATATGTCGTCCGCCATCGTCGAGGGCGAGCCGACGACGACGGGGGCAACCACGAGGGCAAGCCGACGAGGTGCACAGCCGCGACGACAGCGATGGAACGCCCAAACAAAAAGCGACGTTACATCTTGGGCGAAAACTGCGGAACAAACAGCGCGCCGTCTGGCCGTCCGCTGGATTTGCGCTGCTTCATCGCGCGCTCGGTTGGACGCTCCGACGATGGACGCGCCCGACGAGCGGCACGAGGAGGACGACGACGAGGAGCAAGACATCGCTGACGAGGAGATAATCATCGATGAGGACGAGGACGAGGAGGCTGACGGCGACTCGGCCGCGGAACCTGGCTTCGATGCCGAAATGCTACTCAAAGGTGGTGCCGCGGCCGGAGGCGACGCAGCAGCAGCTGCGCCTCTCTTCGGCCAGATGGAAGTCGGGCCGACGATGCCTGCTGTGAAGCAGGCGCCGCCCGCACCCACGGAAGAGAGCAGTTCGGACAGCTCGGACTCGGACTCGGACGACTCAGACGACGGCGAGGAGGCTCCGGCAGCGACGGCGCAGGGCGGCGACGACGACGCCGGAAGCGACGACGGCGGGCCGGAAGCCTCAGGCAAAGGCAAGGCCACTGCGCTGCAAGCACCCCGTACCAAGAACGAGATCCTGCCGGAGGAGCTGCCCTGCTCGGCGCTGCCAGTGCAGCTGGAGCCCGACGAGGAGCTGCAGCTTGCCGCCAAGGTCACGAGCACCATGGGACGGACGGTGGTGATGCAGGCGCTACCGGGCCTGCCGCCCCTGAGCGAGGGGAGCGTGCTTTGCCTCGACCGAACGGCGGCAGCTGGCAGCGAGGCCTCTGGCGCTGCGGCGGCCGCGGCGGGGCAGCAGCCTCTCGCCGCGCCACCGGTTGCGGGGGTCGTGGGTGGCGAGGGCGGTGGCGCCGCTGGTGGCGAGGGTGGTGGCGGCGGCGGTGGCGGCGGCGAGAGCGGCGGCGAGGGCGGTAGCAGCGAGGCCGGCGCCGGCGGCGGCAGCGGCGAGGGCGGTGGGGGCGGCGGCGGCGAGGGCGGCGAGGGCGGCGGCGTTGCGAGTGAGGCCACGGGTGGCGCGGCGGTCGGAGTGGTGGTGCTCGGCGCGATCTCGGAGGTCTTCGGGCCGGTGACGAGTCCGCTGTACTCGATCCTGCTCGAGAGCGAGGAGCGGGTGCGCCAGCTCGGCCTGCGTCGCGGCGTGCTCGTGCACTGCGCCTCGCGCCACGCCGAGTTCCTCGCGACCACGGCGCTCATGCAGCAGAAGGGCACGGACGCGAGCGGCTTGGACGACGAGGAGCCTCCCGAGGCCGAGGTCGAGTTCTCGGACGACGAGGCGGAGGAGGAGGCCAAGCGCAACCGCAAGCTGGCTCGGCGCGCCGCCGCGGCCGCTGCTGCCGGCCTCGAGGAGCCTGCCGCAAAGCAGCGGCGCGGCGGCGCGGAGGCTCCCACCGCAGCAGGGGAGGCGGGAGGCGGCAAGGGCAGGGGCAGGGGCAAGGGCAAGGGCGAGGGCAAGGGCAAGGGCAAAGGCAAGGGCGAGGGCGAGGGCAAGGGCGAGGCTCAGCCCGAGGTGCGCGCGGGCGGAGCTCCTGCGCAGTGGCAGCCGCAGCAGCCGGCGCCGTACCATTCGTACCCGCCACAGCCCGGAGCGTACCCGCCACAGCCCTACCCACCGCAGTACCCACCGCAGCCACCGCCCTACCCCTCCTACGGGGGTGCGACGCCGATGATGCCGCAATATCACCCCCCGCCGCACCAACCGCCGCACCACCCCGCGCCTTACCAGCATCCACCACCCCACGGCGCGCCGTACCCACCGCAGTACCCACCGCAGCAGTATGCGCCGCCCGCCCCGTACGGCTACGGGCATCCACCGCCTTACGGGCAGCCACCGCCTTACGGGCATCCACTGCCGTCACGCGCGCCGCCGCCACGGCCACCAGGCTGGTAGGGTACAGTAGTTCCACGACTGGTGCGGACGCGATTGATCTACTTTGGTAGTGTAGGCTGTAGGGCGCCTCCAGGGTCCATTTGAGCGCTCTAAAGCCCACCCGGCGCGAGGCTGACTCCAACTATCTAGATCACACAGCCACACACAACACTGCGTTCGACCGACAGTCACCGCGACGGCCCCCGCGGTGCTCCCAGTTGCTGCCCAGTCAGTCCCCAGTGAGCAGTGTGCCCACCTCGCGCACCTCTGGGCAAGGGCATGCACCCCCCTCTCTGTGCTCTCTCTCACTGACGACGTCTCACACTTTCAGGCGGCCCCCGCGCGCCGCGCCGGCCCGGGACGCCGGGAGCCGGGGTGTGTGTCACTGTATATCAAGCTTTTTGGCGAAAGTAGTTTATTAGGAATGAACTACAGTACCCTTTTTGTCGCGGTGGCCCGGGTGTGCATAAAGCGTGTGTATCTAGATCGAGGTGTGTGTTTTGTGCAACCACACGTCTCACGTGCACCGAGAGACAGCGACACACTAACATGTTTGCGTTTTTAGCGGTGCGGCTGCAGCCGCACTAGGCGGCGCAGTCGGCGGCGCAGCCCCGCACTGCTGAGCACGTCGAGCTCGTGCCGCCGCGCCGCGCTGCCGCTGAAGTCGTCCCATGGCGTGCCTTTCGTGTGGGCCTCGCCGGGGTGGACCATCACCTCACACGACCGCACGCCGTGCTCCATCTGCGTGCGCACAGCGTTCAGCAAGTCATCTGCTGAGTAGTCGACGCCGCACAGGCTGAGGCCCACGAAACTCTCGCACGAGGAGATACCATGCGCCGCGAACACTGCGCGCGCCTCCTTGGCCTCGACGTCGACGACCGAACAGAGCGGGCAGAGACTGCGTGACGGTTTGACCTCCTGAGGCACTCGCGTGACGCGCACGCCAGCGGCGGCAAATACGGCGGCGAGTGCCTCGCGCACCGCCGGCGCCACATGACAGTGCTGGTGACCGTCGACGAAGTGCGGCATGCAGCCGACGTGCTTCTCGAACCACGCCAGCTGCGCCCGCGCTTCGGTCGCCGCCTCCGCTGCTTTGACCTCGCCGCTGACGCACGCGTTGCGATAGCCCATCTTGCCCCGCAGGAGAGCCCCGCCGCTCAGCCCGGTGCCCGGCTGGTGAGTCTCGCCTCTCTGAAGCAGCAGCGACGGTATGTCCTGCGGCCGGCTGAGCGGGCCGCCCTCGGTGAGGTTGAGGTGCAACCCCACGACGCCGATCAGCCCGCTGGCGCGCGCCATTTCGATGGCTTCTACGGCGGCGTCACCGTTGGCCATCACGGATGTGTTCGTCACCACGCCGCTCTTGAGGGCCCGGATGATGCCGCGGCTGCGCTCCATGGAGATGCCAAAATCATCAGCGACGATGACGCAGCGAGGCTTGCGTGCGTGCAAGTAGCTACAGAGCGCGCCGACAAGCACGACAAGCAGCACGAGGACGAGGGCGGTGGTGGCATTGTCATCGACGCGCTCAAAGCGCATGGCAATGGCGCTGCACGCGTGGCTGAGGAGCGGATTTCCGAGCCTTTTCGGGGCAGAGCAGCGACGAGCGAGCGGACAACCTCGAGCGCGCCGCGTGTGTACAGACCCGCCTCCGACTTCCAACGGTACACACAAGGCAGCGATGCGCGCATCCAGTTGTGCTGCCCGGCCCCAGCGCCCTCACTAAGCCCCGCGGACGGCGTTTCGTCCGCGTAAAACCCCTCTGCCTAGAGCCAACACGGCGCCCGAGCGGCTCGAACGGCTCGTGACAGAGCGACCAGCACTGGCGAGCACGGACCAGCCGCGCCATGCCCGCAGCTCCACTGCTGGCACCCTCGTGTCCCGCCGCCTCCACGGCAACGCGTCCGTCGTCGTCATCGTGCAGGTCGCGGATCCCTGCAGAGCGGGAGTACGCCGGATTTGTGGAGACTTTGATGCCCAAAAAGAGCGACCCACCCATGCCGGCCCAGCGGGCTGGTGCTCAAAAGAAGCGGCCGACGTCTGCTGGTGCCTCCAGGCCCAGCGGCAAGCCGGCTAGCGCCTCCAGGCAAAAGGCTCCGGAGGACGAGAGGGCGCATCTTCGGGCAGAGGTGGCGCGGCTCGAAGCACTAGCAGGAGCCAATAAGCAGGCGCCAGCACCGCAGCAGGCGCCAGCGCCGCAGCCGCGGACGCCTGACATGACTGCTCTTGAGAAGACGGTACGAGAGCTGCGGCAACGCGCAGCGTCCGACGAGCGCGAGAAGGGCGAGCTGAAGCGCGAGATCGCGGAGCTGAGGAGCAAGCATGATGCGGCGCAGGTGCAGCTCAAGCGCGCCGCGCAGCAGCTAGCCGTCCTGCGCTCAAAGAAGAACGTGACCGACGCGGATCACGAGGCGGATCTCAACAGCGAGAAGCTGGAGGACATGCTGGAGAAGACGAAGCTCCAGGACGACAACGCCGCGCTCGCACATGAGAACGCGGTGCTGCGCCGCCGCCTCGAGGCGATGCGTGAAGAGTTGGCGGAAGCGCGCGCTCACGGCCACACCGCGCGATTGGCAGAGTCGGCGGTGAACGTCCAGCTAGGGTTCAGTGACGAAGGGGGAGGGTACGTGGTGAAATTGTCAGGGTAGTTCGCGGCGTTCCTCGGCTTCCGCCCGCGCCCGCCGTCGTCCGCTGAAGTTGACCCGCGACGAGCGCCGAGCTGGCGCGCGGGCGGGCGGCTGTGCGACCGCCGTGCGCTGAACGCCGTAGCGGCCCCGTCACATCTGTGACCTCGGCCCACCCGGTACGCTCCGACGCGCTGATGGCCGCGCCCGGCTTTGTGACCGCGAGTGAATTGCAGGCGGCTACCAGGCGTACCAGCACGCAGCCAACAGCAGGCAGCACTCAGCCGACCGCGCAGCCAGCAGCACGGGAGAGCAGCACAGTGCCGCCAGCAGGCGACGTCAGCACCAGCGCGCTCGCGCACACACGTAGACCCGAGCCTCAGGCCGAGCCGCCACCGGTGTGCATGGGCACGTGTGGTTGGAGCGACCCGATGAAGGGCTTCTACCCCACGCACCTGCGGGACGGCTTGGAGAAGCTGCGCTTCTACGCGCGGCGCTTCCCGTGCGTGGAGGCGGACACATTCACCTACGCGATCCCGAAGCCAGCAAACGTGCAGAAGTGGGCGGAGTGCACGCCGCCGGGCTTCCTCTTCCACCCGAAGCTCTTCGGCGCCTTCTGCGGGCAGGACGTCGAGGTGGGCCAGCTGCCGTGCAGCGTGCGCGCACTGCCTTCGATGGGCGGGTGGCGCGATCGGCTCAAGGAGCGCGCGGCTAGGCTTAGGCGCACGCGCACGCGCAGGGCTAGATCCAGGCTCAGGCCCAGGCCCTCTTGCTTTCCCTCTGCTTACTCCTCACCGCTCCACTTCTGAAGGAGCGCGTCTCGCTGGCGCGGCTGCCTGAGGAGGCGCTCGAGGCGCTGTGGGGCTGCTACCACGAGGCGCTCGCCCCGCTGCAGGCCGCAGGCCGGCTGGGCGTCGTCATGATGCAGGAACCCAGACCCAGACCCTCACCCAGGCCCAGACCCAGACCCTCACCCAGGCCCAGACCCAGACCCTCACCCAGGCCCCGACCCTCACCCAGACCCTCAAGTGGCGCAGGCCTCCTCCCCCCCCCCACCAGGCCTTCTTCCCGCCGGGCGAGGCCGGCCGCGCCGCCGTCGAGCGCGCGCGCGCACGGCTCGGCCCGCAGGTGCAGCTCGCTGTCGAGCTGCGCCATCGCGGCTGGCTGGCGGCGGAGCGCTTCGCACAGACCTGGTTAGGCTCACCTTAACCCTAACCCTAACCCTAACCCTAACCCTAACCCTAACCCTAACCCTAACCCTAACCCTAGCCCTAGCCCTAACCCTAACCCTAACCCTAACCCTAGCCCTAACCCTCACCAGCGCGTGGCTGCGCGGCCTCGGCGTGGGCCTCGTGATGGTCGACGAGCTGCTGGCGGAGGCGCGCCTCTGCCCTCGCGCCACTGCGCTGGCTACCTACCACGGCTCACCGTCAGCGCCACCCACCCCACCACTGCCGCCACACACCCCGCCGCTGCCGTCGCCACCGCCCCCGATGCCACCCCGCCCCATGCCACCCCGCCCCTGCCTCGCAGGTGCCACAGTGGGAGCGTGGCGCGCCGCGTGCCGCCGCCGCGCCGCCGCCGGCCGAGGGGGACCGACTGCCGGTGGTAACGGCCGTGACCACGCCGGCGTTTGCGTACGTGCGCGTCCACCGCCGCCGCGGCACACAGCGGTGCCTCGCTCCGGCTGAGCTCTCCGCTTGGGCCGAGCGACTCCGCTCGCTGCCGCGCCTGGGGCTGCGCGGGCCCGTCCACTTCCTGTGGGGTGACCCTCACGCCGCCCACCTCCCACACGCCGCCCACCACGCCCACCACGCACACACCGCCCACCACGCCCACGCCCGCCACGCCCGCCACGCCCGCCCGCAGGTACGGCTCACGAGAACCAGCCGGTGCTGAACGCTCAGGCGCTCGAGCGGTTGCTCGGCCGTGGCCCCGCAGAGTGGCAGCGCTCTCTCCCGCAGGCGCGCGGCACCCTAACCCTAACCCTAATCCTAACCCTAACCCTAACCCTAACCCTACCGGAGGCGCGCGGCAGCCTTCTCGCTCTCCTCGGCTCGCCGCCCGCCTCTGCGCCACCCGCCTCCTCGGCCGCGCCAGAGGCTGGCACCGCCACCGCGGCTGGGGCTTCGGCGGGCGGCACGACGGCGGGCGGCGCGGCGGCGGGCGGCGCGGCGGCGGGCGGCGCGGCGGCGGGCGGCGCGGCGGCGGGCGGCGCGGCGGCGGGCGGCGCGGCGGCGGGCGGCAGAGTCGAGGCCGAGGGCGGAGCTGCGCTGGCAAGCGAAGCGATGGTGGCGGGCGGGGCGTCCGCGCGGCGCCAGGAGACGGCCGCGGCGGGCGGCGCGTCGCCGAGCGTGCTCACCCTGCTCAGGGAGGCGGCCGCTCCCGCTGCTAGCACGCACGCGGCTCCTGCGCCGTCGGTGTCGGCGTCGCCAGCTGCGGCGCCGCTTGCGGCACCGTTCTCGGCGTTGGCCGCGGCGGAAGAGGCGCGACAGTGGGCCGAGCGGGCGCGGCTCTACAACGGTGTGGCCCCGCCGCCGCAGCCAGCGCGTCCACCGAAGCGGCCCAGGCACGCCGGCACGAAGCAGCAGGCATCTCCTCCTTCGGGTCAGCGCGCTCTCACCAGTTTCTTCCTCGGGTCGGGGACCCGGTGAGTGTATGCCTCCTGCGTCCTGGCAGCGCATCTGGACCACACCGTACATATAGGTGTGCCCCCTTTTCTTTCCTGCTCAGTAATGTCCGCTGCTTGCCCTCCCCAGACGAGAGCGACTGACGAGCAGCGCTGCGAGCCGCCCACGAGCGCGTGAGGAGCTGCCGCGTGCCGGGAACAGCTCGACCGCTTCTTACGTGCTTGCGCGATGTTCCGCAAGTGCGCGCACCACACTGCCTTAACTGGTTTGCCAGACCTCGGCACGGGTTCCAACTGCGCTCGCCCATGCTGTCGCCTCGCAGGTTCTCTCGTGCGGAGAACATCAAGACACAGAGCAAGGTCAAATCGTCCGAGCAGAGAGGGATCCGTGCGGCGATTCTAGACCAGTGCCACCGCGTGTCAAAAGGGGCCGAGCCGCCACCTAACTTCCCGAGCCTCCCTGCGCCCTCGCGCCAGCCGGCCGCGGCGCCAGACTGCCGCTCTCTCACACGCAGGTACCCGGCACTCGAGCCGCACATAGAGGACCTGCTGCCTAAGAAGGGCGACACGATCGTATGCAAATGCAAGGACTACATCCAGCTCATCCTCGACCCGGAGGGCGAGTTCATGTTCTTCCAGTGCCGTAACGGCCCCTTCATCCCGACCCTACGCCTGCTGCACAAGTGCGTCGCCGCCTTCGTGCTTAGGGCTAGGCTGAGGGCAACGAGCCTCACTCGCGCTAACCCTAGCCCTGCAGGGGAGCGGAGACGCACCTGGTTGGGGTTAGTTGCAGCGAGCTACCCTAAGCCCAAGCAGGGACGTGCTCACCGCAGCCACCCGGAGGCAGGTTCCCGGACATCCTGCCCAAGTTCCAAGTGGACCGCGGCGCGATCCGCTTCGTCCTGTCGGGCGCCAACATCATGGCGCCGGGGCTGACCTCCGCTGGTGGCAAGATGGACGACGTTCCCGAGGGCACGACGGTGGGCATCTTCGCCGAGGGCACACGCCGCCCTGTGGAGAGGAGGGCCGAGGCAGGAGGGCCGAGGTGGCCTCTGCGGAGCGGGGGGGGGGCAGGCGGCCTCTGTGTGGCCTCAGCGACATCCATGCGGCCTGAGGCTGCGTGGCTGCGGCTGGCCGAGGCTGGCTGAGGCTCTGTGCAGCCTGTGGCATGAGCTGGCGCTGAGAGCAGCCCCGGGGGCGCCGGCTGGGCCGAGGGCCGAGCGAGCGTGCTTCCCACGCAGGCAAGGAGCACGCGCTGGCCATCGGGGTCACCTTGGCGAGCACGGCGCAGATCCGAGCAGAGAACAAAGGCAACGCCGTCGAGAACACGCTCTGGCTCAACGACGGCTTGTGGGTCATGCGCACCGGCGCCATGTAGGAGTCGCAGCACGGGTCACTAGGACTTTGGTGCGCCCACGCGACGCGGACGGCCCAAGGCCCACCCAATATTGCTCGAGCGCTATTCTTTGTTTGATTAAAGTCCGCAGCTTACACTCTCGCCAGCACAGCGCGCGCGCGCTCGCCGGACCCCGCGCGCGCTCACAGCTGCACGGCCGCATGCGACGCTCCGGAGTAGTGAGGGCGCACGCGGCGCTCCTCGTTTGTGCCGTCATCTATAGCGGCTGGAACATCATCGCCGCTCGGTGCCTCGCCGTTGTCTCTCCCATCACGTTTTCCGTTGTCCGTGAGTCGGCGTCGATCGTGGTGCTCTATGCCTGGGCCGCCTGGGCAGAGGGGCCGCTGCGCCTGCCGCCGCCGGGCGACCGTTGGCGCTTCGCTCTGCTCGGCTTCGTTCTCGCCGCCTTCCAGCTCTGCTTTGCCGTGGGCGTGGCGCTCGCAGGAGCCCAGACGGCCGCCATCTTCCAGTGCATTGAGCCATCGACTGCTGCTGTCATCGGCGCGTTGGTCGGTGCCGAGCCTCCAACCTGGGCAAAGGCGGTGAGCGCCCTCCTGGCTGGCGGGGGCGTGCTGCTCATGCAGCTCGGACGCGGCACCGGCGCGGCGCACGCGGACAGTGCAGCAGGGCAAGGAGTCGCGCCAGGTGGCGATGAGGCCAGCAGGGTGGTGGGTAGCGTGCTGCTCTTCCTGCAGGGTGTGGGCATCTCGTGCTACTGCCTGCTGCAGAAGTCCCTCGTGCGCGGCGTGCCCGAGCCCATCGAGCGGAGCGAGGGCGCCCGGTATGCCCAGCCAGGGCAGCCGGTGCTGTTGGGCGCGCTGGACGGCGGCGGCGGCGGCAGTGGCGGTGGCGGTGACGGCGGCGGCGGCGGCGGCGGCGGCGGCAGTAACGGTGGCGGCGACAGCGGCGGCGACAGCGGTGGCGACAGTGGCGGCGACAGCGGCGGCGACAGCGGCGGCGGCAGCGGCGACAGCGGCGAGAGCGGTGGCGGCGGCGACAGCGGCGGTAGTGGCGATGGTGCAAGCACCGCGCGCCGGCCGCTGCTCGCGCGCCGCGCCCGGCCTCACGGCGCGGTCACGGTGACCGCGCACGCCTACGTGAGCTCGCTCCTCGTTAGGGCTAGGGTTAGGGTTAGGGCTAGGGCTAGGGTTAGGGTTAGGGTTAGGGTTAACCCTAACTCTAACCCTAACCCTAACCCTAACTCTAACCCTAACCCTAGCCCTAGCCCTAACCCTAACCAGGTGAGCTCGCTCCTCGTGATGCTCC
>Ga0163111_10002569_pt1 | contig 11565 bp, 8 predicted proteins | sample CRUFie1St18metaG_FD_109645 | JGI IMG/M metagenome (GOLD analysis project Ga0163111, IMG submission 109645) | Marine microbial communities from the Costa Rica Dome - CRUD Field 142mm St18 metaG | ecosystem: Environmental > Aquatic > Marine > Oceanic > Photic zone | place: Costa Rica: the Eastern... | reverse complement strand
ATAAATTTAATTTTTTACCTTTTTTAATATTTTTTTTTGCTACCCAGTTTTTATTTTTTTTTTTTGAATATTTTTTTTCAGAATTAATAAAATTGTCTTTCTTTAAATAAAAAGTTTTTTCTAAATTTCTAATTATTTTAACAAATTCTCTTAATTTTTTTGGTTCAATTGATGAGTAATAATCAACTTTTTTCTTTGCTCTATCAAAAGTAATGTGTTTTTCGATATATCTAGCCCCCATACCAATTGCTAATGTTGGAAGATAAAAATTCATTTTATCAGATCCTGCTGTATGATCTTGGAATCCTAAATGTGCCGTATCTTTAAATTGATCAGCTAATAACTTTAATCTATTAAAATTTATATCTTGAATATTTGTTGGATAAGCTTGAAACCCGTGCATTAAAACTGGTTTAATACCTTTGTCATTTAAAATTTTTAATGCTTTTGAAATAGTAAATAAATTTGATCCTCCACATGACAAAAGAACTTTCATTTTTTTTGGTATTTTTTTTATTAACTCTAAATTTTCTAAATCTGATGAATGAATTTTTACACCATGCACCTTATATTTTATTGCAATATTGAGAGCTTTTGGTCCAAATATATCACAATAAATTTTTTTATTTTTTTGGGATAAAAAAATACTTTTCCATTGTTTTAAGGAAAAACTTTGTTTTAAAAAATGTTTATATCTTGAGTGAGATTTTACTAATAACTCGTCAGCAAAATATACTTGAAATTTAATTGCATCTGCTCCACTTAAAAAAGCTTGTTTAGCAAGTTTTATTGCTGTTTTATAGCTTCCTTGATGAGCATTCGCAATTTCAGCAATTACCTCTATCATCACAATTTATTTTCTAATTTACTTTTTGCCAATCGTAGGTTTCTTTAAATGGACACCCTTTGCAAATCGGAACATCCTCTAAAGAATTTTTTGAATGTTTGGTTCTAACAAAATCAATATCCTCTCCATACCAAATTTGTTCAATAGTTTTTACTTCTTTATTAGGTTCATTAAAAATTTTTGGTATTTCTAACTCCATCAAATCAAACCCTTTTTCTTTTTTGTCAGCTCTTTTTTTTACTTTTTCATATTCTTTCTCACCAACTTTAAGAGCTAATTCATCCACATATCCAACTGGGTGCATACTTCCCCAATCATAGCAACACATGCTAACTCTACCGTCATAGGTCACTAACATTCTTTGATATGGCTGTTCACAAGGAAGTCTACCCTTTGATATAAACAAATTTCCATCAGAGTCTTTCATCATTTCTGCATTAGGGTCTAAGCCTTGAATGGGAAAATTATTGCCAGAATTTTCTATATTTTCATTTGAACATGCGGCTCTTAAATATTCTTCTCCAACATCACTAATTTTTCCACCTCTTTCTGTGTACTGTTTGACTGAAACATCGTCTACTATATCTTTAAAAAGTGAAAAATATTCTTCTTGTTCTTTAAAAGTATCATCTGTAAGTACCATTTGAATCTTTGTTCTTGGAAATTCTGAGTTAAGTTTTTTTTTCAATTTTGAAAAATTCAAAATATTGTTATAGATTTCATCAAAATTATTTTTTTTAAATCTTCCTGGTCTCATTTTTTCATAACTTGTCTTTGTGCCCCCATCAAAAGAGTAAATCATTAAATCAAGTCCAGAATTAATAATCTTTTTTGACATTTCTGAATCTAATTTTGTTGCATTAGTGTTTATAATTGTCTCTAAAACTCCCTTTTTTTTTGCATAATCAATTATTTCATGAAGAGATGGATTTAACAGTGGCTCTCCTCTCCAATTAAATTTCATTGATGGAACATTTAATTTAGAAGCCTGGTCAATTATTTTAAATGCAAGATCTTTAGACATAATTTTGTCTGGTGTTGCTATAAATTGTCTATAGCAATGAGGGCAAGCTAAATCACAGACTGATGCGGTCTCAATATCAATACACAAAGGTTTTAAATTACTTTTTTCAAAATTTTTACCAATTAATTTGTTATCAATTGCAAACTTTGGATTACCTCTCCACTGATTTCTATAATTAGTATACCTTTCCTTTAAAAACTTAAGTAGTTCCTCTTCATTATTTAAATGATCATTTCTCGAAAGATATTTAAAAGTTTTATTTTCTTTCATATTTTTTAACATCCAAGAAACTCTCATTTTTTCTTCACTTCCCTTAAGGTTTTTGATTGCTAATTTTCTATTATTTTTCATAATTTAATCTTTTCTAGAGCTACAAAATTCTTTGGTGATTTTTTTCCCAAAATCTTATTAATTTTTCTAGCATCAAGACCTTCATTGGGTCTTAGGCATACTAAATCTGTTTTTGAAATAATGTGACCTTTTTTAATGTCCTTATTAAAGTAAATTGCTCTTCTAAAACTTTTAATATGTCCAGATTTTTTCTCATTTGGTAAAGTATTTTTTTCACTTCTACCTAATAGTTTTTTTACCCTTTTAAATTTTGATGATAAATTTTTTACTTCATCCCTGGTTAATGAAATTAAATGATCCCTAAAAACTTTTCCTTTTCTTGTGTCAGTAAAATGAAATTCTAAAACATTTGCACCTTTGATATAAGCAATAAGTAATGGCAAATCACCAAATGAATGATGTGAATATCCTATCTCATAATTGAAAGATTTCTTAAACTGATCAATAACCAATAAGTTTACATCTGTATCTTCTGTTGGATACATTGATGTGCATTGCATTATTGCAATCATATTTTTTTTTTTATAAATCGGATTGGTTTTTATAATAAAATTTACTGTATCTTTTATTTCACTTAAATTTGATAAACCTGTCGATAATAAAATAGGTTTACCTCTTTTTGCAAACTCATAAATAACAGGATATGCTGTCAAATCTCCTGAACCAATTTTATAAAATTTTAAATATTTATCTACCCAGTCAATCATTTCAAGATCCCAGATTGAGGCATTATATTGTACTCCAGCTTTATTGCACATTTTTGCTAACTCAATATGTTGTTTTTTTGAAAGTTGAAATTTTTTAAAATGCTTATTTCTATCAGGAGATATTTTTTTATTAACAATGGCATCGCCTGAATATAACTGAAATTTAATAACATCTGCTCCAGATTTTATTGCTTCATTTGTTAATTTTTTTGCATAGATAAAACTTCCCTCATGATTTCCGCCTATTTCTGCAATCATAAGTGGTCCATTTTTTCCAGTCCAAAAATTTTTCTTTACAGTTGCCATTCTACTTGTTCCTTTGGAAAAATTGATTTTATATCAATGATAATACTATTCTTTTTACCGAGACTTTTTAAATATCCAATTTTTAATGATTTAATTTTTTCATGAGGTACTGAAATTACAATAATATCATAAAAGTTTTTTTTATTGATTTTAGATATCAATTCAATTTTTTCTCTTTTTTTTAATAAACTACTATTGACTAAATTATCGTATACATCAATATAGTTATTTTTGTTTAAAAGTTTTAACAAGTTAATCGCTTTTGAATTTCTAAAATCATTGCAATTTTCTTTAAAAGCAACACCAAGAAATAAAATATTCTTATTTTTTAAAGATCTTTTTTTTTCAACCAGAATCTTTTTAATTTGACCAAATATGAACTTGGGCATGAAATCGTTTATAGATCTTCCAGATGAAATTAGTTTTGGTTTAAAGCCCTCCTTAAGTGCTTTAAATTTAAGATAATATGGATCTACTCCAATACAATGACCACCAACCAAGCCTGGTTTAAAATTTAGAAAATTCCATTTTGTACCTGCTGCTTTAAGCACCTCATTTGTATTAATATTCAGCTTATGAAAAAGCATAGAAATTTCATTTATAAAGGCAATATTAATATCTCTTTGCGTATTCTCGATAATCTTAGCTGCCTCTGCAACTTTAATAGATTTAGCTATAAAAATTTCTTTTTTAATTATTTTGTTATAAATTTTTTTAGTAATATTTAGTGCTGTTTTATTTGACCCACTTATTATCTTTGCTTGGTTAATAAGTTTAAATTTAGATAATCCAGGGTCAATTCTTTCTGGTGAATAACCAACATAAAAATTTTTGTTCAATTTTTTTTTTGAAATTTTCTCTAATAAAGGAATTAAGATTTCCTCTGTACATCCTGGAAATATAGTTGACTCATAAATTATTAAATCTCCATTTTTAACATAAGATCCAATCATTTTTGTTGCTTCAATTAAGCTTGTAAGAAGTGGTTTGTTTTGAGAGTCAACTGGGGTTGGTACGGTAACTATATATACCGAACAATCCTTAGTTTCTAATTTTTTGCTAGTAAATAAAATTTTTGTTTTTTTAAGTTCAGAATTTTTAATCTCTTTTGTTTTGTCATTATTTCCTTTTAGATTAACTATTCTTTGTTCATTATTATCATACCCAACTATTTCAAAATATTTTGAAAGGTTAACAGCCAAAGGTAAACCCACATAACCTAATCCAACTATACAAATTTTTTTATTTTTCATTTAAATAGAAGCTTTTATACCAATCAATAAATTTTTTTATTCCAATTTTAATATTTGTTTTAGGATTAAATTTTACAGAAGATTTTAAATTATTATTATTTGATAAAGTAGCTTTTACATCGCCTAACTGCATTCCTTTTAGATTTTTTTTAGCCTTAATGCCCAAGTTTTTCTCTATCAATTTAATGTAATTGATTAAACTTATAGTATTTCCACCACCAACATTAAAAATTTTAAATTTACAAATCTTATTATCTCTATTTATTTTTGGTATTTTGTGAATTATTTTTAAAGTAGCGTTAACCGCATCATCTATAAATGTAAAATCCCTTTTCATTTTACCTTTATTAAATACATCTATACTCTTTCCTGATAAAATTTTTTTTGTAAAAATAAATAAAGACATATCTGGACGACCCCAAGGACCATAGACTGAAAAGTATCTTATGCCTGTAACAGGTATGCCATAAATGTAGCTATAGGAATGAGCCATTAATTCATTTGATCTTTTTGATGAAGCATAAAAACTTATTGGTTGATCAACATTGTCGCTTTCTTTAAAAATTTTTTTTTGCGATGCTCCATATACACTTGAACTACTAGCGTAAACTAAATGTTTAACTTTTTTACTTTTAGCAATCTCCAAAATATTAAAAAAACCTTTTATATTATTTTCAAAATATGTTTCAGGGTTTGTTATTGAATATCTTACACCCGCTTGGGCAGCTAAATTAATAATGTAGTCAATTTTATAATCTTTTATAATTTTTTTTAAAGAATTTAAATTTTTAATATCAACTTTTTTGAAATTAAACTTTTTAAACTTCTTTAAATTCAATAATCTTTTTTTTTTTAAGTTTACATCATAATAGTTATTCAAATTATCAATACCAATTACTGACTTGTTTTTTTTCAATAGAGACATTGTTAAATGCATTCCAATAAATCCTGCACAACCAGTTACTAAATACATAATATTACTCTATTTCCTTCATAACTTTTTTGTAAAAATGTTGAACATCGTTATTCAATAGTTCATCTTTACTTATTGGTTTAAATTTGTTGAGCGTTCTGGGTTTTACTAAATTTAATTGAGCATCTAATTTATTAATCTTTTCAGAATCATTTTTTTCTAATCTTTTTAAAATAATTTCAAAACTATTCTCATCAATATCTAAATATTTCAAAATTTCATATATATATTGTTGTTTTGAATTAATTAATTTTGAATAATCCATCTGTAAAAAATCTTTTTTATTTTTTAAATAATTTCTCCAATTCTTTATCCAATCATAAAAATACTTTAAAGGAAAATATTCATCAATTTCAGATTTTAAAACAAGAGACTCTTTAAAGCCCTCGTGATAACTTAGATCTATAACTTTGTGATGAAATCTATGTTTTTTATCAGCCAATATATGAAAATAACGACTTATCATCATATCTTGTAAGTCTCTAAAACTAAAAATTACTTTTGGCTTGTAAAGTGAAATATAATTTTCAAATTCAGAAAAAAAATGATTGTGAGTTTTTAAATATGTTTTTTTTTTATATTTAATATTTTCTAACATTTTATGAGAAATTCTATGTGAATTTGTTAAATCATTATCTTTACAAATTCTAAAAGGAGAATTAGTTAAACTTAAATAATTTAAACTTTCAAATATTTCCTCAATAAAAGTTGTTCCTGACTTTGGTAAACCAACACACCAAACAAAATCATGTTTGAGGTGAATACTTTTATCCTTTTGCTTTTGATAATCTTCGAAAATTATTTTACTTGTTTGAATGGGATATCTTAAAAATTTATAATTCCACTTAATCAAATGTTTAAACATGTCCATTATTAAAGCCTATATTTTTTTTGAAAATTCTAACCAAGAATTAAGATTATTTTTATTCTCAAGGCAGCATATATTGAAAAATTCATTTCTTAGTTTCAATAATTCTTCACTATTCCACCATTTAAGTGGGTCTTCCCAGATTGTGTTAACATGTTTCGCTGCATCTGCGTAATTAGTAAAAATCACATTATTACTTTTGAGTTTATTATAAAAAACAAACAAATCTTTACTTAAATTCCATAGATCTTTTTTTAATAGAATAATCGTGGGTAACCCCATTTTCATAGTTTCAAAAAAAGTAGTCTGCATAGCTGTATTAATTATTATTTTTGAATTAGAAAAATCATGTTCTAATTTTTTTTTTTTAGAAATGTATTTTTCTCCAAAATTATTTATAAACTTTTGTTTAAAACCCCAATTGTCCTTAAAAGGACCCTGTCTGAAAATAATTTTATCTTTAATATTGATGTTTAAGGTTTTCAAAAATTGTAGCCATTGATCATGGTTATTTAAAATATCAGAACTCATTGGTCCATCTTGAATTCTGTGAGCATAAGACTCTACATGATATGACAAAAATAAAAGAGATTTTCCTTCTAATTTATCTAAAATTTTTCTTTTTTTTAAAAAAAAATTTGGTGGCATCTGAATAAAATTTTTTCCTTCTTCTTTTTTCCATGAAACAAATTTAAATGCTGATTTCTCCCAAGAACCAAAATTAATTTCTTTTTCGACCCATCCACCATGAGAACATATGTAAAATTTTTTATTTTCTAGAATTTTTTGAGCTATCCAAATTTTAAAAAAGTCATTATTAAAATGAGCAAAGGCTGTTAAAATCATATCTGGATTAAATTTTATTTGTAATGAATTTTCCACTAATAATTTGTAATTTTCTAAATAAGAATTAGGCATAATTCTTAAAATAAATTTATTTAAGAATTTTTCATAATCATTTTTAAAATCAAAATTTAAATTCAATTTTTTTCTATCTATCAAATTTTTATTAATTACTTTGAAATTAAATTCATTAAATTGTCTACACATAATTCCATTTTTTAAATATAAAATCACAGAATCAAAAATCTTAAAGTTTGCCTGATAAAATAATTTTTTTTTATCAGACGGTAAAATACTTAATAATTTATCGATAATTTTGTAATTAGTTTTATTATTTTTTCTTGGACTTTGATTTTGTTCTTTTGTGAAAGTTTTTTCTTTAAATCTTATATTTGGTTTAAGTTCTTTAATAATTTCAATAAACAGCTTGTGGTTCCAGCTATGAGATTCCATTTTCTCAGTAAAATTGTAAAAATCATTAGATATTAAAAGTTCCTCATCAAATCTAATTATATTTACCTCATCAAACCTATTTTGATTTTCCTTAAAAATTTTTTGAAGTGTTTCCCATCTATCAAAAATAATACATATACTTTGTAATAACCATGGACCTATAATAACTCTCCAATAAGTTTCACTACGATTTTCTTTATGAAAATCATTCAAATAAAGAGTGAGGGCACTTAAAAATAGTTCATAAGTATTTTTTAAATAAATATAATCTTTCTTAACTTTAGAAAGATCAGACCAATGATAATCTTGTGTGGAAAAATTTATATCTTTTTTTTTAATTATATCATTGCACCAATGTCCAAGAAATAAATTATGTTTGTCTGGCTCAACTAATTCACTATTCCCTGTTAATACAAGATTAATTTTTTTCATACAATTTAATGAGATTTGTCTGATTTTGATCTTTAGTTAGTCTAAAAACTTTGTCTGCTCTCTTACTCAAATCCTCATTGTGAGAAACCATAATCAAAGTTTTTTTTCCAATGAGATCATTTATACAATTAAATAACTGTTGAGAAGTTTTTGAGTCTAAGGCGCTTGTAATTTCATCTAAAATTAAAATTTCTGGGTTCTCATATAATGCTCGTGCAATTGCTATTCTCTGACCTTGTCCACCTGATAGAGAAGAGCCGTCTTGACCCACGCTATATTGAATTCCATCTTTATTTTCTTGAATTGTTTTTTCTAATTGTGCAAATTTGATTGCATTATTAAATCTTTTCTCATTTTTTAATTTTTCGTCACTTTCAAGAATAATGTTGCTCAGCAAGCTGTCGTTAATTAAACGAGTTTTCTGGGGAACAATTCCAATAATATTTTGATATTTAGGTAAAATATTTTTAGTATCAATATTATCAACATAAATATTACCTTTTGTTGGTATCAAAATTCCAGTCAACAAGTCTATTAATGTTGATTTTCCAACACCACTTTCTCCAACAAAACAAACAAAGTCATTTTTATTTATTGTAAAACTAAGATTTTCAATAACGTAATCCTCTTGATCGTCATATTTAAAGTAAACATTTTTAAATTCAATAATATCCTTAAATTGAAATTTATTATTATCATCGATTAGATTATTAAAAAAATTCGAATTTTTTTTACTGACTAAATCATGATACAAAATATCTAAAGTTGGTATATAATTATAAAAAGCCTGAACTAAATTAATTATTCTATTTATAGCTGGTAAAATTCTAAACGCAGCACCTGCATAAATTGCAAGTAAAGATATCAAATTTTTTGAAACTCCATTAGTCGAATCTAAGTTTATCAAAACTACAAAAAATAAAGATGATATTGCAATCATCTCAAGTATATTTTTTGGGATTTCTCTAGTAAATGATAGATTTCTAGTCAATCTATTAAGTCTTAATACAGAATGATTAAATCTATTAAAGAAGAAATTTTCTTTATTTCTTAATCTGATGTACTTAATTAATCCAAAACATTCATTAATAGATTTTATTATATTGCTAGTTAAAAAAATCTTATTTTTTGACCATTCAGTTATCTTTCCTTTAGTCAAATAAATAAAAGATAAACCTATAATTAAAAAGAAAACAAAAATAAATATTGAAGTTTTTGGATCATATAAAAATAAAACAATTATTATTGATGTAAAAACTAAAAATTCTACAAACAATAAAAAAAGATTATTTAATCCTCCTGTTAGAATTCTCACTTCTTCCCAGCAATTTCTAATTATAATTGATGTATCAGTTTTTGATAAATCTAAATAGGATTTACTTAAATACTGGTGAAAAAGTTTAGAACTAAAACTTGTATTAAGTTCTGAAATAAAGTCATTTTTCCACCATGAGAAAAAGATTAAGTATAAAGTTTTAATCAAAATAATTAATAAAAATGCAATTAATGAAAATAGAAAAATATTTTCTATCTTTAAAAAATTAAATCTTTGTAATAAATCATAATAATCTGAACCTTCTTTTGAGGTAACTATATCCACTAAAGGTAGAATTAAGGCCACACTTAAAGTTTCAAATAAAATAGCGATTAGTAAAAAAATAAAGAAACTTATTGATTTCTTTAAATTAAAACTTAACAAAAGATCAATTGACTTTAAGATTGATTTTTTCATTTAGATTAAACTTTATCTAGATAATTTTAAGAGATTGGATTTTTGCAAAATCTTTATAGTTTTATAAAGTTCCCAGGGAGGTCTTTTAATTTTATTACATATATCAGATAGATAACTGCCATCTGCATATGCAGGTAAATTAAATAAATCCCACTCATATTTGTCCAGTTCAGTTTTTAGGCCAAGTTTTCTGAAAAGATTTCTTTTAGAATAAAATGGTTCACCTTTCACCGTAGATTGTATTCTAAAGTCATTTTCAATAAAATCTAATACTCTTAAAACATAATTAAAGGAATCTTCTAAAGACTTTTTCGAAACAGTTTTTAAGTTATCTAGTGACGTATGATATTCTTTATATGAACCAAATTTTGTTCTCATCAATGTTGCTACTGGTAGATTAATTTTGGGACTATTGTATTGTCTTTCATCTGAACCACGTGATAAGAAAGAGTGTTTTTTTGAATTTTTATAAAAATTCAAAACTGTTGAAGCAATTTTATCAGAATAACTATCTTCATTAATTGTTTTAATCATAGAAAAAGGTCCTTTATCCCCAATGCACGTAAGATGATATCCCGCTTTAAAATTTTTTTTAATAATCATTAATCTTTTGCTCAAATAAGCAAGCATACCTACTGTTTCTGGAACAAAAATAAATCTATATGTATAAAAGTTTTTTTTAGTATTTAAATATTCTGCTAAGAAAGTTGCTAAGCAAGGACCACTCAGTTCATTATTAACCATTGAGGGATGGCAAATGTTTGTACTTATAATAATTTCTTTTTTAGATTTACCCCTAACCAAAAGTTCCCCAACAATAAGGTTTCCATTCTTTTTAAAATTTGTATCTATAACAGCTTTATAATTTCCTTTAGACAGTGTTTTTAATTGATTGTGAGATAAGCAAAAACCCCAATTTTTTTTATAATAACTTGTTACATAGGGTACTGCATTTGGTTGCTTTGGAAGTGAAAATATATTTTTCTTTAAATCATCTAATTTTAATGAAAGATTAATTGATTGTGAATAACCGAGTAAGTGTAAGTTATTTTTTTTAAAATCTACTATTTTTTTGCCATTAGGATCAATTATATATGCAGATTTTACAGACCACTCAGGTGGAATTGTCCAATCAAAAACTTTTTTTCCAGATTTAAATTTCAAAATTTTTAAATTTGGAATTATATTTTTTATCATTTTCAAAGTTTCGAGATTTCCAGGTCCAGTTAAACTTCTATTAATAGGATAAAGTTTTTTTATTAAGTTTAGTATCTTGTCACCAATTCTATTCATTAACTATTTTTCAATTATTACGAAATAATGAGGTTGCATCAAACAGCCCGAAAATTGTTCATCACCAACAATTCTGGTTGCAAGAGGTCTTTTTTCAGATTTTATGCTTTTATTAATTTTTGATTTTAAGAAGAAATTATCTTTTATAAATTTAACTTTAGATTTAGGCGATATTTTTTTTATTAATGCTTGAAGATAATCCTTAGAATGAATATTGAAATATGAAAAAGATCTTGGATTACCTCTCGTATCAAACTCATCAATTGGTTTGACTTTAGTATTTTTCCACCATTTATTATTATAAACTAATTGAATCTTATAAGAGACATCGTAAACGACTGTCCTTAATATCAATTTCTTTTTTGTAACTCTAAGTAATTCCTTAATTGGCTTTGATATATCTGGCAGATGAAGCAAAACATTGCTTGAAAAACAAATATCAAAAGATTTTTTTTTAAATGGAAGATTGTAAATATTGCCTTT
>Ga0163111_10002568_pt1 | contig 11567 bp, 12 predicted proteins | sample CRUFie1St18metaG_FD_109645 | JGI IMG/M metagenome (GOLD analysis project Ga0163111, IMG submission 109645) | Marine microbial communities from the Costa Rica Dome - CRUD Field 142mm St18 metaG | ecosystem: Environmental > Aquatic > Marine > Oceanic > Photic zone | place: Costa Rica: the Eastern... | reverse complement strand
GCTTCTGAGGCTGAATATGGCTCGGTGGCTCGGCTGCGCTGCAGGCCCGCGCGCGCTGCGGCTTCGGTGGAGGTCTTGGGGGTCGTGCTACGTGCAAATACCCTTCTATGTCGGTCTTTGCATCCACCGGGAGGAGGTGGTGCATCGCTTGGCCGGAGATTACGGCAAGGAAGTGCAACAACTTCGTACTAACAACTACCACTTGATTGCTCATAAGTACTCGTGAACTCGTCGTTGATTATTGCGCTGTCTCCAACTGGAGATGCTGTATCACCCAGTTTCCACTGGTAGTAGGTAGGATTTAAACTGACTGAGGGAGGGGCAGAGAACGTGCGCTGCGAGAATCAGAGACACGCATCGCATGGCGTTTCGGCTGTGGTTCATCCCTAAATTATCGCTCAAAGATAATTCATCGCGAGCCGCCTGCGGACCCCGCTCTTTACTACTTGCCTTGCCCTTTTGTTGCGCGTCCGCGCGCCGACGCCGCTCGCGCGCGATGAACGCCGCGCACAATAAGCTGATCGCCGACGCGCTCTCCGCGCCGCCACCACCTCCAGCTGAATGCGCGCTACGCACACTGGAACTTTCAAAACCGCTCAAATTACGCGTGCCGGCGGAAAATACAATCACGTCAAATCACATCCGAGCGGCTCATGCGGTCGCCATCGCCTCTTCCGCCGAAGTGAATTCCTCCGCCTATCACAGCGCGCTGCAGGCTGAATATTCGCGGCTGCAGGACGCTCAACCATGGTATTGGGACCAGCTTTGGCCGGGCGGCATTGCGCTCGCACGTCGCCTCCTCGCCGAGCCGGAACTCGTGCGTGGGCGCACCGTGCTCGAGTTTGGTTCAGGCATCGGGCTGACCGCATGTGCCGCCGCGCTCGCTGGCGCATCATGCATCCTAGCCACCGATATTGAGCCGAGCGCCCTCGCATTCACCGCGCAGAGCGCGTCCGACAATGGCCTTGCCGACGGCGTGCTGGCAACGTGTGCGTGGGATTGGGAGCAGGCGCCGCCGGCAGAGGTGGCCGCCCGTGCGCCATTCGACGTGGTAATGCTGCCCGACGTTATGTACGATGAGGCGGCGGTAGAGCGACTCGGCGCGCTTGCGCCAACACTCGTCGCGCCGGGTGGCCTGCTACTGTGGGCAGACGGCACCGATCGTCCTTATGGTGAGAGCCATTCGGTGAGGCTCCGTCAGCTCGTGCTCGGCTCTGACGGCGCGCGGGCTTGGACGGCGGGCAGCAGCGAAAGCGGCGTGTTTCGCGTGCGAAGCTCCGAGGAGCTTCACGCGGGTGCGAGCAAGGAGGATGGTGGCGCGGCACCCGACCGTCCGGTGTTGCTTGTGATTGTGGAGCGTGAGGGCGCGGAGCCTCCTGACGTGAGCGATGCGAGCGGACAGAGGTCATCCTCCACCGATCCGGCCAAGGTGGCCGCCGGTCTCCTCATCGGTTCCAAGCTCGCGGCTGGTGACCGAGAACGTCTGCGCGCGCACGGTATTACCCACGTGCTCAACGCTGCCCGCGAGATTCCCAACTTTCACGAGGCGGATGGCACGCTAACATACCTCCAGTTGGCTCTGAATGACGACGAGGACGATGACATACAGGCCGAGTTTGCAAGGTGCAGTGCGTGGATCAGCAAAGCGCAAGCAGCAGGCGGTATCGTCTTTGTGCACTGCCAAGCGGGTATTAGCCGCTCGGCCGCACTCGTGATCGCTCACCTGATGACAGCTGAGAAGGCGACCCTGCGTGAGGCCTTTCTGCGCGTGAAAGAGCGGCGTCCGAACATTGGACCGAATATGCATTTCATGAAGGCGCTCGGAGAGTACGAGGATGCGTTGCGGCCGCCGGAGCGGCGAGGAGAGCCGCCTTCCTTTGACATGGAGACGTACTATGCGGAGGCCTTGGTGGATATGGGCTTTGACAGGGCGGCGGCCTTGACGGCGGTGAAGCGAGCGGAAGGCCGCTGGGAGCTCGCCGTGCAGTTTTGCCTGAGCGGCGTGGTTTAGATGAATGAGAATGAGATAGATTAAAGCGTGACCGTGCTCGTGACGCCAAAGTTTCAGAGGCTCCGCCTGCACCCCATTGATCCATGCATTGATCGCCCGTCCAGTTGCATATGGTTGCACAATGATCAGGAGGCTGGAGCGCGGTTCGAAGGAGGAGCGCGAACGGCTATCGAACGACATGTCCGATACCGACGATCCATACCCGCACGTCGATGACATCCACGACGCAGAGGCCAAGTGCTGTTCATGTAGCTCGATGGTCGGACAGTTACCAGACCGAGAAGTGTAACGTTTCGGCCTAGGGAGGTAGGAAACCACCCACGATGCCCAGAGTACACAACACACATTATCATGACTTACTTCTCGGGGAGAGAGCGAGAGAGGCGAGAGCACACACAGGAGACCGGGTCAGAGAGACCGGTGCACACTGTGCCTCACACCACACGCGATCAGCGTGTCTCAAAAACGACGGAGAGGACGGTGCGCGCACACCAGACACAGCGCAGGCCGTGCAGCCTGCAGCACCCCACTCCCCACAGCAGATTGTGTGTACGTGTTCGGTTTTCTGTTCTCTCGTGCGTCGTGATCAGACACTACTACTAAATTATTCGACACTGTTTATGAGTACTTCTACTTGGCGTTCACCACCAGGCGTCTATGACCTTCAGGTAATCTTCTAACACCTGGTCGGTCGCTGCCACGCCCCTGGCGGTGTCTTGCGCGAGTAGAAGCTGCTCGTCTTCCGCGGCGCTGTATTGATTGCGGGGCGTCATACTCTTGCCTCTCAAGTCGTCGAACGAGACACGGTGCAGGTTCTGCCCCATTTGTCGCACAGCCACCGCGGGAAGAACCTTGACAGGCCATAAACCCTGCTCGTTGTCCGCCATGAGTTTCGCCACAAGCGTCATGTATGCCCGCGGGAGGTGCCAGCTCGTCCCAACGAGGACGGCGCTCAGGATATCTGGGTTTGACTTGAAGTAGGCTGCAGCCTGCTCCGCCTGCTCTGTGGCGTCTGCTGCGACTTTCTGCACCTCGATGTTGTAAGGGGCGGTGGTGTTTTTGTCAACCCGATGAAAGCCCAGAGCTTCACGTGTGGCCGCGACCTTGCCAAAGGTCCATGCGTGAACCTCGTCAACCGCTGCCTCCGGGGACCCAGCCAAGAAGAGGTGTGTCGCTTGCAGCCGCTCCGCCAGCAATATCGCGGTCTGGACCTGCGCAAAAGCGGGACAATGGCGAGCTGGCGCTCAAGTGGTGCGTCGGATGGGTGCAATGTGCTGAGCAGTGAGCAAAGCGTGAGGAGCGCAGCTCAATACCCTTTCGGTCTCGCTGCCGCCGGGGAAGACGACGACTGCGTGAACCATTTGCAGAGCCGCTGCTCTTGCCTGGAGGTTGAGCATGATGGACCCTCTTCGAACGTACGAGCTGCAGTCGGTCGCTTCCGGGCTCTCGCTCTGCTGCGACGCCCCGGGTGCGCAAAGTGCTGGGTCCATTGCACACGGGTCAACGCCCGGCGCAAGAAGGGCCACTGTGCTGTTCTTGGACACGGGGTTTGGGGTGACCGCCGGGAAGAGCGAGAACAGGGCGACGAGCGCCGCAACCGGAGCGCTTGGCATGGGCAAGCCCCCCTGCACGGTGGGTGCTCTCGACACGGCCGCGCAGACAGTGGGGTGGGCGCAGGGGCGAATCGCGCAAACTGGCCACGTTAGGAAGCCCCGAGCGCAGCAGCAGAGGCCGGCGCAGAGCGAACGTAGGCATGCTGCTGGCTCAATGCGCGGTCTCGCTGGTCAGCCACGGGTCCGATCGCCGACATGCCGCCAGCTCTGTGCTCGACGCGAAGGGAGACGATCTGCGGTCCAGTGGAAGGCCGGATGTGGCGGTGACGCCCAACCGAACGATCACGCTCTTTACCGATGGCATATCGCATGAGACCGGGCACATCGTGTACATCATCGGCGGCCAATCGCAAGCTTCCGGGAAGGGACTGACGAACGAGCTCACCGACGAGGAACGCGATCGTGCTGCAGCTCTGGGCCGACGAGTCGTGGTGGAGTACCCAAAGCTGGACATCGAGCCAGAGCAGCTCACAGAGCTGAAGGATGCACTCAAGAAGGATTACATGTCGAACTCGGCACCGCAGAATGACCCACGGGTTGGACGCACCGCGAAGATTGCCTCGCGCATCCACGACGACCCGCGCATCAAGCCCGGGTCCTCAACGTTAGGGGAGATTGCTAGCGGCAGCCAAGGCGGCACCTTTGGCCCCGAGGTAAGCTTCGGCCTTCGCGTGGCGGAAGCTATGCCCTTCCGAAACATCACAATCATCAAGGTCAGTTGGCCCGGCGTGGACATGTCCACGTACGTCAGGGACCTGTACCCTACGGTGCTCTCCTCATTGCGACGGTTCAGGGAGGCGCACGGCAAATTCGAGCTGGGCGGTATGGTCTGGCTGCACGGTGAGTTTGACGCTGGCTTCAACGAGCCCGACTTTCTTAGCACGAGAGCGACCGTGAGTCTCGCGACTCGAACTCCGGCAGCCAAAAACCCAACCGCCTTGAGCCCCACCATGCATGCTCCATGGCCGCGTGGCAGTATCCCGCTGCTGCAAACTACAGCCACCAGTTGAAGAGCCTCGTCCGGAACCTGCGTGCCGACACCGGCTTGCAAGTCCCGTTTGCCGCCGCGTTGATGCGCATCTTTCACGCCTCGTGGTCCAAGGACCACCCGCCGCACAACGTGAGGGTGGTCAACGACGGGATAAGAGCGGCTGCGAGCGCGCTAGAAAAGATGTACGTCGTCGACGGCTATTCGCGAAAGCTGCCGCGCTATTTTGACGAACCGCAGCATTGCGTGCCTTCCGACGTCCAAGCACGCATGGGGTCGCTCTGGACCGACGCATTCGCCAACCTCTGCCGACGCCCTACCAGCTTGAAGGGCAGCGGCTGTAAAAACGACGCTCGATGGGATACTGCGATGGGCGTTGCCGCCTGCTTGCCGCAGCACGACTTGCACTTCACCGCGAGAGGGCAGATCGGCGTTGGGCATGCGTTCGCCGAGAGGCTTCTTAGTGACCAGGGTTCAAAGAGCTCTGGGGCCAAGGCCAGTCCCAGCGAGGCGCTGCTCGGAGTCGGACGAGCAGGAGCTGAGAGTGACTCGGGTGAGGCCGGGGGTTGAAAAGCGTTCTACCGAGGGATGAATTTAATCATATTCTAATTTACAAAAGGCCGTAATCTGCACTCCATGCCCAGCTCAGCTCTACCGAGCCACGATACTCCGCGTCCTCTACTTGTCTTCGGACTTCGCGTACTGTTACCGAGAGTTTTATCGATGCGAGGGCGCGCGCGCGCGCGCGCGCCCCCCGCCCCCGCGCGGATCGAGCACACTCGGGTGAATTTGATTCATTCTAATTGACAAAGGCCGTCATCTGCACTCCATGCCCAGCTAAGCTATCGAGCTACGATACACTCTGCGTCCTCTTCGCGGGCGCACAATCGTCGCGTGAAAGTAGGGGGCGCGACCACAGCACCACACTCCACACACGGCTCTATAAGGGTTGCTGCTCATGGGCGCCACATTCTCTGCACCGCGTCAGCTGGCAGCCTTCCGCGCGCTGTCCATGACCTCGTCCTGAGCATAGTCTCGGACCGGGGCTAGAAGGCCTGCTGCTCGTGCGATCTCGCTACGGCTTGAAGTTCACGAAAATCTCATCAGTCTTCGCCTTGAAGTTGGAGACGTCCTCGCTCGCCTTGGTAATGTTTGATTCGCTCTCCTTCGCCTCCTCATACTTGTACTCGTAGCGAGCGGTAGTGGGCATTTGCCGGCCGAGCGGCTCCCATCTGGAGACGAAGTAGGCGAAGTACACACCTGCCCAGGGTGAAAAGAACGGACGTCATGGGCTTTCACGCAACGCGGAAACGCCGGCTCCGCGCGACGCCCTCCCTTGGGGTGTTAAACAGGGCAGAGTACACACCGAAACCCGCGCTGGCCACCACAATCCCCTCCGTCGACCACACGGTCTTAAAGACACGCTGGAATAGACTCGGTGACGACGCCTCCGCAGTGGAGATGGTCGACTGGTGCCTGACCGTCGACGGGAGGCGCCGCAACGGGCTCAAGCTCAGGAGGGCCCTCTGCATCTTTCCGTCGACGAAGGTTGTTCTTCGCTCTTCGCTCGCTTATTACGTGGCGACACCAGAGGGGGATAACACGCGAACAAAATTTCACTAAAAAAAATCACAGTAAGCCGCGATAAGTTTGCCGGCAGCGTGGCATTCTTCGCAGATAATCTGGCGGCGAACTCCCGCCAGCTCGGCGCGCGCGTCGGTTCAACCGAGGGCATCCGCTCGCTCTCCACGCGGAAGCCCATGGGGTCCAACCCAGATTTTACCACGGAGCACTCCTCGTTGCTCGGGAGCAGCGAGTCTCTCGAGTCTCTGCAGGAGCCTGACTGGCTCAAGGACGCTGCTCACACCCTCGTCGCTTCCTCGGAGGGCGCCGCATTGGACCTAACCGGAGCAGCGAAGGCCGCCCTGCAGCGCTCGGAAGAGACGCTTGAGCTGATGCGAAAGGCCAACGAAAAGCTGGCAGCGGAAAGGCACGCGGCGGCGTTGTCGGCGCTTGCCGTGTCAGAGCAGCACGCTGAGGAGTGCGCAAGAACGCAAGCGGTGGTGGCAGCCGCGCGAGCGCAGGCGCAGCGGGCGCAGGTCACTGCAACGGCGGCCGCTGCGTGGTCGCGTCTCGGCTCCGAGGCGGCCCGCTCGGCCGCGCAGGCCGAGGTAGAACGGCTGCACGCGGCGCTGGCGGTGCACCGTAGCTCTCGGGAGAGACGCGCCAACGACGCTGCCTCTCGGGCACAGGCGGTGCTGGCCGCGTCAGCAGACAAGCTCGAGCGGATGCGGCGGGAGCTGTGCGCAAGCAGGGAGGCGGGCGAGCAGGATGCGGACGCGGGCGCGGGAGGCGTGGGCGGAGGCGCGCCGCCGTGGCTCCTCGAGGCGATCCGGGTGGCGGAGGTGGCGGAGGCGGCGAGCGGCGCGGCGCCGGCCTTCTCCACGGCGGTGGCCACGCTGCGCCACGGCCTGGCGCGCCGCTAGCTACACGTAGGGTTGCAGCCTCTCGCACGTTGGGTTGCAGCCTCTCGCACGTCGGGTTGCAGCCTCGGGCCGCCCGGGTTGCAGCCTCGGGCCGCCTGGGTTGCAGCGTGCGTCGCCCTGTGCACACCAGGCGCAGCTGCGCGCGCTCGAGCTGGACGAGCTCGACGCGGGCCTCATACAGATCAGCAGGCGCGGCGGGGGCGGTGCGGTGGCCGAGCTGCACGCCTTCGGCCAGCATGCTCTCGCGGTGGCGCGTGCGGCCGTGGCCGACTGTGAGCGGTGCGCCGCCGCCCACGCTGTGCGCGAGCTGCGCTCGCGGGGGCGCGCGCTGCTACTCGGCCTGCCTGCCGCGGCAGCGTACGCGGCGGTCGCGCAGCAGAGTCAAACCAGACGGCGCTTGGGGACCCACCGCTCCCGAAGGCCCATGAAGGCCGCCCGCTTGCTCAGGGCTGCCCGCTCGGGCCCGAGGCGACAGGGGGCCCGCCGCTCGCTTGAAGAAGAGAGGTTGTGGCGGCGCTCTGCCGCCCGCCCGAACTCGCCGCGTCCGCTGCGCCCGGCCGTGCGGGCACACGTGGCATAGCGCTGCTTGTTGCTACGGCCCATCCAGGTGGCTGCGGCGGCGCTGATGGGCCACCTGCTCCTCTTCGCCGCGGTCCTCCTACGACTCATGGCGCGCAAGCACGGACCAGGCGTGGTCGCGCCAGCTCGTGCACCGCCCAACACTTCATACTGACCTGGGCACGCACGGAGGCACGGTCATGCGTGCCACGCCAAAGCCTGATCGCCTACATCTGCGGGTTGCCGGCCACGCGCGCAGCGCCGTCAGTGCTCAGCGCAATCACGAATCAGTGGAGTAGTATACGTCTCAAGTGAGTGTTCCGCTACGCGCGCGCTTTACCTTCGCACCACATCGATTCATAGCAGCAAGGGACAGTAGAGAAAGAGGAGCAAGCGTTCCCTGCGTTCCCACCCCCCGCAAGTATGCCCTCCAAATAGGCAACTCTCTCGCGAGGGGGAAAATATGCTCGCCGCGCGCGCAGTCGCTTTGGCGTGCGCCCTCGTGGGCAGCGCGGCTTACACGGTGGTGCCAGACACGGCGATCAATCTCGTGGGTGACTCCAGCGATGCCGCCAACCGGATGGAGATGCGCAAGGCCGAGATGGCCAAGATGCAGGAGGCCCGCCTAGCGGAGCGCGAGAAGATGAAGGCGCAGAAGGAGGAGATGCGCGCCGCCGAGAAGGCGCGGAAGCAGCTCCAGAAGACGGGCGGCTCCGTGGCCCCCTCACCCGCCCCGGAGGAGAAGGAGGGCAAGGCTGAATCCGCGTATGAGAATGACCCAAAGCACTCGGCCGAGTGGAACGCCAAGCGCAAGAAGGAGATGAAGCTGGCCTCGAAGCACTCGGAGGAGTGGAACGCAAAGCACGCGGCCGAGAAGGAGACCTCCTCCTCCGCCACCTCGTCCAAGAAGGACGTCAAAGAGGCCTCCTCCGCCTCCAACGAAGAGGCCATCCAGGATGACGGGTCGGTCAGGCAGCCACACACGTGGGAGTGGAGGCACCGCGACGTGCCGTGTAAGGGCAAGCCGTGCAAGGATGCGGAGAAGCAGGAGTCGGACCACTGAGCATTGCTCATGTTTTTGTACTGCGCGGGGGGATTGAGCGCCCGTGCATCTGGCCTGGACCTTCGTTCACGCGGGCCTGCGGGCCTGCGCGCGGAGCGAGAGGAGCGTAGGCCGTAGCACCGCGGCGCCGGCCCCCGACGAAACCGCCGTCTCATGCAGCATGCCAGCAGCCAGCGAGAGCTTTCCTATGCTGGGTTCCTAGGTCTTTCAGTCTCTTCTTTGTGCATAGTGTGTCACTCAGTCTCGATTTCTTTTGTGTGTGTGTCTCGTCTGTGCGCGCGTGTGCGTGCGTGCGTGTGTGCCTGGTTTTCAGTTTTGAAATTTTAACATTGTGTCTCAGAGAGCTAGAGAGAGGAATGCCCCCCAGCGCCCAGAGGCGCTAGGGCGTGTGTGGGTGTGCCGTTCGCACATGCGCGCGCGCAAAAGATAGCTACGGTAGAGACGGGCTAAATAAAGCCTAATAACGTAGACCGTGCGGGCTACGTACGTACGGGCGCGTCGAGACGCGGAGACTGATCCACGCGACGACACAGTCATCGCGCATAAAGTAGCGGCCGCTCACGGGGCGTGGGGTGCAGTGGGGCTATGGCTCGCTTATGAGGCCACCGTCGCTGAACGCGGCCCGCAGTGCCCGCAGCAGCTCCTCCTCCTCCTCTTTAGCCGCACTCTCCTCAGGCGCCGCTGCAGCCGCACCCTGCTCCTCGTCACGCGTGCCCTCGTCGGCGAAGCCATACTTGTACGCCTGCACGGGCACCGCCGGCTGCGAGAGCTGCACCTGCCCCGGTAAGGGCTAGGGCTAGGGCTGGGCCCAGGGCTAGGGCTAGGGCTGGGCTTGCGGTTGGGCTTGGCCTTGGGCTTGGGATCAGGGCTAGCCGCTCCTGCCCCGGCGTGCGGAGCGTGCCCTCCATCGGTGGCGGGCCGCTCGGCGTGGTCTCTGCCTTGCGCGCCCAGCCTGCCGAGCGGCCGCCGAAGCCCTGGGCCCGCGGGTCGTGGTCACCGCCGTCGCTGAGCGGCTTGCCGGTGAGCAAATCGATCTCCCTGTCGTCCGGCATCTCCTGCGGCTGCTCTCCGTAGCCGTAGTACTCCGTGTCCTCGGCACCAAAGCCCTGCATCTTACGACTGCGCAGCGCATCCTTGCCGCCCATCGCCGCGAGGCCCCGCGCCCGCGCCGCTGCGTTTGCGGCGTGCATCGCGGCCTGCGACTCCTCGTTCGAGATGCGTGCAGGGCTCCCGGTCACCCGTTCTTGCTTGGCCAGCCACGCACGCTTAGCCTCCTCTTCCGCCGCGCTGCCGCTCATGCGCACCACGAACGGCACGCGAGGTGCGACGCCTGTACCGTGCAGGCGGGCATGGAGGACGGCCGCGGCGAGAGCCGCCATCAAGCGAGCCACGACCCGAGCCACCACGGCGCCTCGGGGGGCAAGTACGGAGGAGCAGGGCTGATGCCACGAGTGCCGGATTTGGCTCGTGTGATCGAATAACTAATGAGATTCTCTCTGGACCGTGGCAACCCTCGGGTGGCCACCATGCGCCGTTCGTCGTCAACCTACGTACCTACCACAAACCTAGTAGCACGCAGAGCGCCCCCCCGTGTCCATCCTTGCCCTCCTCCCGTTCATGGAATCTACTTGATTGCGGCGCACCTGTGCACCGTTTGGCAATTACGCCGCAAGTTTCAATGAGTCTGTTTATAAACCTATCATAGACGTAAAACACATGCGGACGCACAGGTGATTGCGTTGCCGCGGTGGTTCGCGTGAAGGTGCTGCTGGAGGACGTGGACGCTGGAGGTCGCCCCCCCGGCCCGGATGGAGCGGGGTGGGAGCAGTACAGACCCCGAGGAGGTCTTGAGCCCCAGGGTACCTCATCGCCTTGGACGCACCGCGATCCTGAAGGTGCTGGTTGCAGAGGACGAGCGATTCCAACGGGAGGCGTTTGCAGCAGTCTTTAATAAGGCTAACAGCAAGTTGGAGAGCCAGGGGATCCGGTTTGAGCTGACGCAGGTGGCGTCCGCCAACGCTGTGATCGACATGCTCGCGGAGACCACCGACTGGCAGCTCATCCTGCTCGATGTCTTCATGCCGGACGTGTGCGGGACAGAGATCATTCAGGCACAGGGTTAGGGTTAGGGTTAGGGGGTTAGGGCTTGGGGACTTGTCGGCACCGAGATAATCGGGCGATCTGGGAGCCCAAACCCCATCTCGTCGCGGCCTTCCGCCCTAGCCCCAAGCCGAATGAGTTGTGCCCCTCACACGCTCGCACGCGCTCACCCGCCCACTCACGCCGGCCACTCACGCAACCCACCTCCCCGCCTCCCCGCCTCCCCGCCTTCCTGCCTGGCCACCTGCCCAGCCTCCACCGACAGAGCATACGACAAACCTTGGGTGACAAGGTCCCCGTCCTGATGATCTCTGCCTCGCGACACCTGGGGCTCGTCCACAACTGCCTGGCGGCCGGCGCTGACATGTGCGCTGAGCCCACTCCCACCCGAACACGGCCCATCTTGCATCGGGCAGAGTGGTTGTCGCCCCGCCTCACTCTCATCATCACTCCCGACCCTAAGATGACCTCCCCACCTGACCGAGATATCAACGCTGGCCCCGGCCCTGATTACCCTGACGCTGACCATGCCTCGGACGCTGATCTTGATTCCGACTCTTACCCTGACCCGGACCCCGACCCCGACGGCCCTCAGCTAACCCTAGCCCCACCCCCACCCCCGAGCAGGTTTGTGGCCAAGCCGCTCCACGTGAACGTGGTCGAGCACATGTGGCAGCACGTGTTCAAGAAGGATCCGTTGTGGTTCGAGCAGCAGGCGCCAAGCCCCCGCCCTCCCCCCGCGCCCCCG
>Ga0163111_10002567_pt1 | contig 11567 bp, 10 predicted proteins | sample CRUFie1St18metaG_FD_109645 | JGI IMG/M metagenome (GOLD analysis project Ga0163111, IMG submission 109645) | Marine microbial communities from the Costa Rica Dome - CRUD Field 142mm St18 metaG | ecosystem: Environmental > Aquatic > Marine > Oceanic > Photic zone | place: Costa Rica: the Eastern... | reverse complement strand
TCCAACATGGTGGTGCTGCTCATCGGGCCGACCTACCTGTCGAGGCTCTGGTGCCTGTGGGAGCTCTTCGTCATCCATAGCACGCGCTCGCTGCGCGACGCCATCTATTGGTCGATCGATCCGTTCACGATCGAGGAGGACATCCTCGACCTCGCGCGCAACTTCAGCGTCGACCAGGCCGAGAGCTTCAGCAACAAGGACAAGCAAGCCATCATCGGCATGATCAGCAAGTTCTCCAATGGCGGAAGCGCCGCCTTCGAACGCAGGATGGTGACGGTGGTGCACGACATCGTCTTCGAGAAGACCGGGCACGCAATCGGCGGCAGGAGGCGGCTGCTGCCCAAGGCGTACTCGATGGGAGACATTGCCCAAAAGTCGAAGGCGCCAAAAAGCAACGCCGTGGATGAGGCGGCGTACCCGGTGCGGGTGTGAGGTGCACAGCTCTACTTGAATGAAGGGCTGAAGGGCGGGGCGGGGGCCGGGGGCGGGGTGGCTGTGTCTTGCTGCATGCCTTGCTGTCTATTGCATGAGTCATGACTACAATGAGCAACATGCGTCTTGTTTGTGTGTGTGTGAGACTGAGAGTGTATCCCTATCTGGAGTGTACGGTGTATTCTGTGCACTTTCAACTGGCTGCTGGCACTTTCCGTTCCGCGCCGTTCCCCGCCGCAGCCGCACAGGCGCCAGGGACACGAGGGTCGAGGGACGGAGACAACACATGTAAACGAAATGTAATGACAGAGACAGAAAAGGAGAATTTACATTTTCGATTTTCGTACTGTATTTCGAGCAATCGAGGCACGAGAGGCAGAGGGTCAGGGTGGGTTTACGTGTCTTTACGATGTACGAATAAGTGATATATGCTGATACATCCTGATTCCTGTCGAGAAAAGGAGAAATCAATCGTGTGCGGCCACCTCCCTACCCCCGTGCTTCCGTCGTCGATGGCAAACTTCCGTCCATCGCCTGAAGCCCTGGGGATCGGCTGGGCCGTCCGCCACAGCGCTCTGCTCGATCTCGTGCGCGATCTCGGGCACGTCGGTACACCTCGGCTGGGGCGACGAGGGCCGCCTCGGCTGGGGCGGCGAGGGCATGAGAGCCGCACTGCCGCCAGTCCCAGCACCGCTCGCGGCGGGCGCGGCGGCGGCGGCGGCGGCGCTGCGGCTTCGGTCCACGGCTACTGCTGCGAAGGTGGCCGTGGCTGCGGCCTCGGCCTCGGCTGCGGATGCTGCGGCTGCCGCGGCTGCTGTGCCTACTGCTGCGCCCGCTGCGCCCGCTGCGCCCGCTGCGCCTGCTGCTGCGCCTGCTGCTGCGCCTGCTGCTGCGCCTGCCGCTGCGCCTGCTGCTGCGCCTGCCGCTGCGCCTGCTGCCGCGCCTGCTGCCGCGCCTGCTGCCGCGCCTGCTGCTGCGCCCGCTGCGCCTGCTGCGGCAGCGGCTGTGGTGGCGGCGGCGGCGTCATCAGCGCGCGGAAGCGGCGTCACCGCGCCAGGTGGCAAGGGCAGTGTGGCCGCCCAGGCGGGTGTGAGGTTGAAGCACCACTGCGCGGCATTGTAGAGCTCGAGGTACTGCTTGTCGCTGATCTGCTCCTTGATCTGTGCAGGGGCAGTGTCGGGGCTACAGGGGTCGCTCCAGAGGCTGAGTGCCACTCCTCGGCCTGGCGGCGCTACGCTCGGTTCAGGGCGGGCTTGAGGGGGCGCTGGTGGCGGCGCTGACCTCCTCGATGGCCCCCGCGAGGCAGGCGAAGGCGAGCCGCTTCTCCTCGGAGCTCTCAGCCTCGGACATCTCCGAATCGAGCTCGTACTCGGCCTCCTCCCACCGCTGCACCTGCGCGGGCACGGCGCGAGCGTCTCTCAGTGCATGCAGCGCAGAGTCTCGCGCATGCACGTGCGCGCCGACACGAGCATGCATGCGCTGACGGAGGCACCAGCGCGCCTCTCACTGAGATCAGGGCGGCCCGTGCTCTCACTGAGCTCTGGGCGGCCCGTGCTCTCCGCTCGGGCGCGCAGAGCACAGCGGCAGACCCGCCCCAGGAGCAGGCCGGCCGGCCGGGCCGAGCTGTGGCGCTCGCTACGATGTGTCGAGGAGAGGCCACATTGCGCAGGCGGCGCTGCATGCCGCCGCCGCAGGAGGTACAGGCCGAGGAGCAGCAGCGCCGACATGAGCACGTACGTCAGCATCAGGCAGTGCGGCCCGCACTGCTCGCGCAGGAAGGCGTGCACCCGCGCCCCGGCCAGCTGCGCGTGGGCCTGCATGGCCTCCGACATGGCCTCGGCGCACTGGCTGCCGAGAGCCTGCACGGGGAGGAGCCAGCGGCGCGCGCCGTCGGCCGCGGCGAGCACGGCGTCCGCGCAGTCCGCCAGCGGCAGCAGCAGCAGCAGCAGCAGCGCGCGCCGCGAGCCAGATGCCTCGAGGCCCGGCGCGGCCGCGGCGGTGACGCTGCTACGGAACCAGCCGGCAGCGTCGCTCCGATTCGCGCTCACGCGCAGGCCGGGCGCGGGCACCCACGCCACCTTGTCCTCCTCCGACGCCGTGCTCCACGACGAGTGGGGCGGCGCGAGCGACGTGTCGAAGGCGGACAGCCAGCCGAGGCTGCCACCGAGGCCGGAGGCGGGGCCGAAGAACCAGAAGCCTCTGGTCGCATCCGTGTAGGCGAACCAGAGCCGCTGGCTCGAGTGGAGCAGCGCGTCATCGCGGCCGTACACGGGGCGGCCGTTCATCAGCTCGGGCTGCAGCGCGTACGCGCCGAGCCACGTACTCACCCACCCGCGGAGCGGCCAGTTGCTCGAGGGCGCGTGCCCGTAGAGGTAGACGAACGGCGGCGGTGCGGGCACGCAGGCCAAGCCAGGCGCGTCGGTCCAGCCGTAGCCCTCGGTCGCAACCTGCCAAGCCCACCTGCCAAGTTGGTCGGGCACCAGCGCGTCCCTCTGCCGCACGGAGAAGAGGCCGCGACCCGTCTTCACGTCTTGCTCACGGCCGACACGCCACTCTCCACTCGCGAGCGCCCACATGACCTTGCCGGTGTCGTCACTCTTTGCATACGTGGGCCGCCCATTCACGGGGAACGGCTTGCGCACGTAGATGCCCAGCCACTGCGACACCCAGCTGTGGCGTGGCGCCATAGGCCGGTCGCCAAGGAGCGCAACGTCAGAGGCCGCGGCGAGCGGCAACAGCGCCAGGAGGGCCGCCGCGATCACGCAACGGCAGTTGCACAACGGCAGCTCACGCCGCATCGTGTCCAGCCAGAGAGCGGCGTCGCGCCCAGTCGCGGGGAGTGGGTGGTGAAAGCGGACAAAATATTTTAGCCCCGGAATGGTTGGCTCCTCCCACGTCCGCCCTCGACCCCGTCACAGGACTTGGCTTTCACTCAGTCGGCCGGTGCATTTTTCTCCGGGTGAACTTGCTCGATTTGGGTCTGGCCGACGGTCTTCCTCTCTGCGCTGTGCCAATGGCGCTGCCTCCGCCGCTGCACCGGATCGACCTGCAGCGGCACGGCGGCAGCTGGAGGTCCGCCGCGGCGGACTGGGCGTCCGCGGCGGGCAGCAGCAGCAGCAGCAGCAGCAGCAGCAGCGAGCTCGGCGGCGCCGCGCTGTTGCGCCACGCCACCGCCTTTGCGACGCTGGTCAACCACCGCAATACGCAGTACGTTGGCACAATCGGCGTGGGAACTCCGCAGCAGCCCTTCCGCCTCGTCTTCGACACGGGCTCCGCCAACACGTGGCTCTACTCGGCGGCGTGCTCCATGACCACCTGCGCCAACCACCGCCAGTATACCCGAGAGGCCTCGAGTACCTATGCGCCGCTGGGGCGCTCGCTGACGATCCAGTACGGCTCGGGCAACGTCTCCGGCCTTCTCGGCTCTGACACCTTCACGCTCGGTCAGCGCCGCGTGCCGGGCGTCACCTTTGGCGAGATGACCGCGCAAAACGGCACGGCGTTTTCACACGGCAAGTTCGACGGCGTCGTGGGCCTGGCTTTCCAGCAGCTGGCGATCGCGGGGAGCACGCCGCTGCTCGACCACATGTGTGTGAGCGGCATGCTCCCTCGGTGCCTCTTCTCGTTCTACTTCAACGCGCAGGGCGGGCAGGATGGCTCCCAGCTCTTTCTGGGCGGCATCGACCCGGCTCGCATGGCGGAGCCGTTCCTCACGTTCCACCCCGTGCAGCGCGCCGCGTACTGGGAGCTGGCGCTGCACGACGTGAGCGTCGGCTCGCGCTCGCTCAACCTCTGCCCGCAGGGCTGCCGCGTCGCCATCGACACCGGCACCTCGCTGATCACCGGCCCGTCGGCCTCCATTGCGGCGCTCGAGGCGCTCATCCCGATCGCCGAGGACTGCTCGAACGTCGACAGCTTACCGCCGGTGGTGTTCGCGCTGCAGGGGCGCAGCTACACGATACCGCCGCAGGACTATGTCGTCTTCTTCACCGAGGACGAGCAGACCTCGTGCGTGCTCGGCTTCCGCGCGCTCGACATCCGGCCGCCGCGAGGGCCCATCTGGATCCTGGGCGACGTCTTCCTGCGCAGGTACATCTCGGTCTTCGACAAGTCGCACCCGTCGGGCCCGCGGGTCGGCTTCGCGCTCGCACGCCACGACAGCCCCCACCAGCCGCAGGGCGGGCCCGTCGCTGTCGCCGACCCCCCCGCCGCTGCCACCACCCCTGCCGCCGCCGCCGCTACCCCTACCGCCGCCGCCATTGCCGCGCCGAATGCCTCCTTGGGCGCGATTGATTTGAGCGCCGCCCCGGCGCGCAAAGCCGCCGAGTTATCACCACCACCGCCACCGCGCAATCCCTCTCCGTCGCCGCCGCCGCCGCCGCTGCGTTCGCCGCTGATGACCCAGGAGGGATTGAGAGAGGTACGAGACACGATGAGCAGCAACGAACGGCCTCGGCTCATGGCACAGCAGCAGGGGGCAGACGGCGGGCCACACGCCGCGACACGGTTCGAACAGGCGCTGCAGCCTGAGGCGCTCGCCGAAGCACTCACCAGGCAGCCGGAGGCACTCGCGGCGCTCGCCTCGTGGGTCGAGGCGGCGCGACGGCCACACGAGCCGCACGGCCACGAGCACACGGAGGCGCCGCCCCACGCCGACGCGGCCAGCCCGCTCACCGAGGCGGCGGCTCGCGATGCCGCGCGCGCGGCGGCGCCCGCGGCAGCGCCCGTGGCGGCGTCCGCCGCGGCGGCGGCCTCCGCGGCGGCGGCGCGGGCGGCGGTTGCGGCGTGGGCGGCAGCGACGCCGGGAGTCGAGCGCCCGCAGCTATCGGGCTCGGCAGCAGGTGTGCCGCAGTCGCCTCCGGTACGCTTCGTCTTCGCGGCGCCCGGCACGCGCGCCGCCCAACCGAGCGCGCCGCGGCAGGGGGTCCAGGATGGCACAGTCGGCTCAGTACTATAGTCGGCGGCCTCGCGGTGTCGGCGCCCATCTGAGATCCGAGCCAAGAGCTCGGACCTGTTGTACATACCGTGAGCTGATTTGCTGCTCAGTGGAATACAGGTTCTAACTTATACTAGCTAGTACACGTAGTATTTATTAAAAAGTTGCTGTATAATCATTTGAAGATTTCGAAAAAGATTCTTCAACTACGGTGCATTTTTTTGTCAAATTCACAAATTAATTGAAACTGTGCAGCAGCTGTGCAGTGTGTGTGCTCCGCGTGTCCCCGTGTGTCTCTCTCGTCTCTGCGTGTGAACCATGAAATATGAAAACGGTGAGGAGAGACCGAGAGAGAGTTGGGGGGCGCAGGGCCCGAATAGAGAGGCCCGCTTGCGCTTCCTTCGCCAGCGTCATTAACCTAAAATAAAACCCGGACCGTGGGCACATGACCGTGGCGGCCGCGTGGGAGTGAGTGAGACGCTCATGGGTGGGCCTGGCGCCTGCGCGCTGCCGGAAGCCGGAACGGAGGAACACGTTGCGCACCAGTTGAACCGTTCCCCCAGTTATTGCGCACATGGCCACATGCGCACCGTTGTCTCCTTGTATATGCCGTACTTGGTCAGCGGGTGGCGGTTCTCGAGTTGCCTGCCCCCGAAGATGAGGCGCTGGTCGGTTGGTGGGACGCCAGTCGTCGCAGCAATCTGCTCCTTGAAGACCCAGACCGGGGCGGACATCACCACGTCGCCCATGGTTCCTGTCCTGCCCTCCAGGTTCTTGACGAAGATCTGTCTCTTAGTAACGAGAGGATCCATCCGTTTGATGGTCTCCTGAAGCTCGTCAGGCAGCCGATCCCAGTGGTTGGTTGGCTCGGACGAGGGCGGCGGCACCTCCTTGTTGCGGGCGCGCTGCCGGGCAGCCTCGATCTTGGCCTCCCAGTCTTTGTGCTCCTCCTCGTGGTTGGGCACCGTCTCGGCAATGATGCACCGCACAGCGCCGCGCTCCATCACCTCCTTCCACTTGCCCTGCAAGAACGCGGAGGTGTCGGCGGCGGAGAAGGTGGCCCGGGCAGCCTGGATCATGGCCTGGATGGCCTCCCAGTCTTTGTGCTCCTCCTCGCGGTTGGTCTCGGCAATGATGCACCGCACAGCGCCGCGCTCCGTCACTTCCTTCCGCTGGCCCTGCAAGAACGCGGAGGTGTCGGCGGCCGTGCCTCCACCTTTGCCTCGTGCCTTCGGAGCCTGCTGCTGGGATTTCTGAAACGCCTGGTCGATGAAATCGCCAATGCATGGCGTCCCCGCTCTGCTTGTTGGCGCGGTAGAGCGGCCGGTGCGGCGCCGACGGCTGTGCTGCTTCGCCGACTGCTGCGGCATTCTTTTGGATTGGTGTGTGGGACCTGCCGAGGGTGCCCGAGGCGTCAGCGCGCAAGCGCGGCGCACGGGGCAAGCGGGGGCAAGCGCAGTGGGCGTGTGCGTGTGCGCCGCACGCGTGGAAGCGGCCGGTCGCGCTCACTACACTCGCGCTTCACGCTCGCGCCACGCAAAGTCGAGCGCGCCCTCGTGGCGAGCGAGCGCCCTCAAGCCTCATGACGCGCACCCTGCTGATAAACGGCCGGATCTGGCAGTGGTCCCAAGCCGCGCTCGCCGGGCCCAAGGCCATGCTCGCGGCTGCCGACGAAGGCACCGCCCACACCATGGCAGAGTGGATGTTGCTGGAGCACGGCCGCATCGCAAGTGTCGGCACTGGTGCGCCGCCTGAGGCCGGGGAGGCCGACACGATCGACCTGGGCGGCCGTCTCGTGCTTCCGGGGCTGATCGATGCACAACAGCTTGTTGAGAGTGCCGCCAAGCTAGCGACGCTGCCCATTACCCTGGCCTCCTGAGGCGGGCATTCCTGCATGCAGGCGCACATCCACGTCTACATGCTTGGCGCGACGTCCGTGCAAGTGTCGCTCGCCGGCTGCACGTCCATCGAGGCGATGACGGCGCGCGTGGCGGCGCACGCGGCGGCGCACCCCGAGCTCGCGTGGATCGTCGGCATCGGCTGGGACCAGACCTCGTGGGGCCGCTACCCGGCCGCCTCCGATCTCGATGCGATCTCGGAGCTCGGCGGCCGGCCCTGCTGGCTGTGGCGCGCTTGCTGGCACATCGGCGTGGGCAACTCGGCTGCGCTGCGCTGCGCGGGCGTCTCGGCAAGCTCCGCCGCCTCCGTCGAGGGCGGCAGCGTCGAGCTAGGGGAGGACGGCGCACCGACAGGCGTGCTGCGTGAGCGGGCCGCCGACGCGGTGCGCGTGCTGCGCCCAAGCCGAGGCCCAAGCCTGAGCCCAAGCCTGGCCCAAGCCCAAGCCCCAGCCCAAGCCTAAGCCCAAGCCTAAGCAGGTGCACGCGCTGCTCGGCGAGGGCAGCCCCGCCCTGCGCAAGGGCTTCCTGCGCGAGGCGGTGTGGCCGAACCCTAACCCTAACCCTAACCCTGACACTGACACTAACCCTAACCCAACCCTGACCCTAACCCTAATCCCAACCCTGACCCTGACCTCAACCCTGACCCCAACCCCAACCAGGTGTGGCAGTGCGCGGCAGCAGGGGTCACGTGCGTGCAGACCCACGAGTTCGGCGAGGGCTGGAGCGCGGCGGAGGTGAGGGTTAGGGTTAGGGTTAGGGTTAGCTAACCCTCACCCTCACCCTCACCCTCACCCTCACCCTCACCCTCACCCTCACCCTAGCCACAACCCTAACTAGGCGTGGGAGGTGTACGCCGCGCTGCAGGCCGAGGGCGAGCTGCCGCTGCGGGTCGAGCTCACCCTAACCCTAACCCTAGCCCTAGCCCTAATCCTAGCCCTTAGAGGTTAACCCTAACCCTTAACCCTAACCCTAGCCCTAACCAGGTCGAGCTCACCACCTCCTCCGACGAGGAGGGCCGGCCGCCGCCCGGCGACCACCCCACCGCGGCGCTGCTGCGCTGCGGCCGCGCCAAGATCTTCGGCGACGGCTCGCTCGGCGCGGAGACGGCGGCGCTGCGCTCCGACTACATCCAAGAGCTGGGCTCGACGTCCGGCGCCAACCGTGGCCAGATGATCTTCGAGCCCGCCGAGCTCGCGCGGCGCGTGCGCGGCGCGGCGGCGGAGGGCTACCGCCTCGAGGTGCATGCCATGGTTAGGGTTGGGGTTGGGGTTGGGGTTAGGGTTAGCTAACCCTAGCCCTAACCCCAACCCTAACCCTAACCCTATCCCTAACCCTAACCCTAACCCTAACCCTAACCCCAACCCTAAACGCCTCGAGGTGCACGCCATCGGCGACGCGGCGGCGGAGGCGGTCCTCGACGCCTTCGAGTCCGAGCTCGGACCGCCGCCGCCGGCGGCCGCCGACACCGCCGCCGGCGCGGCGGCCGACGCCGCCCCCGACGCCGACGCCGGTGACACTGGTGCCGCCACGGGCGGTGCGGGCGCCGACGCCGGCGCGGCGGCGAGCGTGCCGCTGAGCAACCGGGCGCGGCCGGTGCTGACGCACTGCCAGGTGCTGGGGGACGACCTCATCGCGCGGATGGCGGCGCTCGGTGTCGTCGCCAACATCCAGCCCTCCTTCGTGCCCACCGACGCGCGCTTCGTCAGCCAGCGCCTCGCCCCCTCCGTGCACGGCACCTCGTACGCCTGGCGCTCGCTCCTCGCCGCGGGGGTGTGGTGCGCCGGCGGCTCCGACGCGCCCGTCGAGCTGCCGTGGCCGCTCCTGGGCATGCACGACGCGATGGCACGCGCGGCGCGCCCCGAGGGTGGCGGCGCCGCCGAGCGCGCGGCGGCGCCCGCGGCGAGCGACGTCTTCCTGCCGGAGGAGAGGCTGCCCTTCGCCGCTGCGCTCTGGCTGTACACGCTGGGCGGCGCCTACGCCATCGGCGAGGAGGCGACGCTCGGCGCGCTCGCGCGCGGCCGCCGCGCCGACTTTGTCATCATCGGGGAGCGCGGCGGCGACGTGACGGCCGACCCTACGGGCGCCGCGCTCCTCCTCGCCCAGGCGGACGAGACCTGGGTCGACGGCGTGCGCCGCTACGAGCGCGCCGCAGCGGACGGCGCGGCCGCGGCGGCCGGCGGCCGCGGCGGCGCGGCCATGCCGACGGCCGACCCCAACAGCGCGGGGCGCCACGGGCCTAAGCGGGCGCCTGCCGCCATCGGCGCGGGCGGGTGCCCCTGCTGTTTCGGGCAGGTCTTTGCCGACGCTCTCAAACGGGCAAAGGCACGCCGGACGATCTGACGCGACGCTGATCCGCGCGCGGCGCGCGCACACCACTCAGTCTCACCAGCCGCCTCACTTGACTGTAATTTCAAAAAAAAGAGGTTCTCGAGTTGCAGGGGGACAAGTACGCGTGTAACCGACGATAAAACACCCGCGCCCGTGCACTCACTCTCAGAGAAAAGGGGTGATAATCAGCCAACCACAACCTTTTTTTCCCAAAAAATAAAAGCAAAAAGCCCCATTGCCCATCCATATGTGTGCGCCCGGGTTCCGGGGGATGACACGTATATCGCACAAACTTTGAGAGGGCTCCACCCGTACCACAGACCCCCCCAATCAAAGCTCACCCAGATACCGTACACAGTGACCAAACACCTGCTGCAGACCTGCTGCCCCACGTCTGGGCATGCAGGCCCCTGTAGGTGTACGGCCTTAGCTACGCACAGGTGTCTGGACCTCACTCGTCGTCGGTGGCAGGCGCGTTCGAGTAGTCGCTCTTCAGCCCCTTCAGCCTCGGCAAGTACCGCCGCCACCTGCACGATGTGCCCATAGCGAATGCAGGGCGCTGCAGTGTGCAGCTACAGTGTACTACAGTGCACGTGCCGCGCACCACTTGACCGGGTTGATCAGCTTGACGTTCTTGTGGACGCCGCTCGCCGCGCGGCGCAGCTCCTTGTCGGCCGTCACCACCTCGATGCGCTCCGACACGGCCGCTTGCCTGGGTGCGCAAGCATGCACGCCTCTGGGCACGTGGCGCATCCGTGCGTACTGACGCCGCACGGCCGGCACCCATGCACGCGGCACACACAGAGAGAGAGACAGACGTGCAACGCACACGTGCATGCATAGCACACGTGGCAGAACGCGTGCACTTGCTGGCAGCACATGTCTTGCAAGATCCACTCGTCAGCGGTGACGCGCGCCGCGCCGGTCTCCTCGTCGCCTCCCTTCGTCACGACCACCTGGCCCGGAGATGGATGGGTGGGGTGAGGTTAGGACGGGGTGCGTTGGGCTACTAGCGCAGCGCCCACCCGCATGCCGCCGTCGGTCTCCGTCTCTGTCGCTGCCTCGCCCCTCTTGCCATCGAACACGACGATCACCTGCCACCCATCCAGGCGGCCACCCACGAGTCAGCCTCCAGCTCCAGCCACACACACAGCGGCACGGCTAGGGCGCCGCAGCCAGGTGCGGGGCGGCAAAGGGCAGGCGAGTCCCACCTGCCCTTTTTGGATGTCCTCCAGCTTGCCGCAGAGGGCCTCGCGGCCTTTGGTCACCTTGCGCTGCATCATCAGGTTGTTGCCGTCTGCCCACAATGCACGTGTGGCTGGAGACGCGTGTGCAGTGCGGCTGGCGGTGCTGCGGGCGGGATGCGTGGTTGGTGTGCTAAGGCGCTGTGTGCAGTGCGTAGTGCAGCCGTGCGGCTGGCCGTGCGGCTGGCGGGATGGCTGCGTTTGTGGCTGGCCGGATGGCTGGGTGTGTGGTAGCGGCTGGGCTCGCACCGACATAGATGACCTTGTCGTTGGGGTCCCGCACCTTGCACAGCGGCTGGGCTGCGCGCAGCGGCTGGACGACTGGCCGGGCTGTATGAGGCCAGGTTCGCGCAGCAGGTGGGGCGAAGGCCGCAACCGCGACGATCGCGCTCAACATGGCGGTGGACGTCGCTTCGAGTTCTCGCTGATCTGCACGCGCCGTCGTGGCGAGTGCTATTAATAAAATCCCTGAAGAAGTTCAGCTGCTCATCTGGAACGGCATCGAGGGGCTTACAACACAACGGCCCTCTTGCCAGGTCCTCCGAAACCATCTTGAAAGATGCGAGCCGGAGCGCACCGGCTTCTTATTTTGCAATCACGCCTTTTTTGTTAGCGCGGCCATATCAACCAGGCTCACCGCTTCCCATCCGAACAGCGAAGTTAAGCTGGTTCGAGCCGGGGTAGTACTGCGGTGGGGGACCACGCGGGAAGGCCCGGTGCTGCGCTTTT
>Ga0163111_10002565_pt1 | contig 11576 bp, 15 predicted proteins | sample CRUFie1St18metaG_FD_109645 | JGI IMG/M metagenome (GOLD analysis project Ga0163111, IMG submission 109645) | Marine microbial communities from the Costa Rica Dome - CRUD Field 142mm St18 metaG | ecosystem: Environmental > Aquatic > Marine > Oceanic > Photic zone | place: Costa Rica: the Eastern... | reverse complement strand
GTACTGTTCTCCATAAGATAAAAATCGATATGTCTTTCTTTTTTATTCATGGTCTTAAATAGATCAATACAATCACTTGGCTGTGTTGCGAGGCCAAAACCATCTTGATCTGCAAGAAATACTAGAGATGGTGTTTTTGTTCGCCAGCTATACTTTTGAGACAAGTTTAATATTCCACAATGCGGATAAAAAGCTATCTTGCCCTTGATGGCAGGAATATTTTTTTGTTCAAAATCTATTATATTTGATGGGACAAGTTCATTAGTCATCGTCATAAAATCCATTAAGGTGTAAGCCCCGTGAGACCAGCCAGCTAAAAAAAGATTGTCACTATCAATCCATGAAAATTGATCAAGATTTGTTAAAACACTATATACATCCCCAGCCCTTTCTTGTCCTTGGAGATCAATACCTGAGCAGATAGTTCTAATTGCAGTTCGTCGCGTCATGCCTCTAGGACCGGCACTATCAACTTGAATAGAGGCAATACCATTTTCACTAAAAAATTTTTGCCAACTGTCTAAATAAGGGTAAGGACCGCCACAGGCATGGAACATTATTATTGTTGGATATTTATTGCCTGATGAAGGCTTAACTATCTCAAAATAAGGCTTTAAAAAATTGAAATGATCTAAAGCATTTACTTGTTCAACATTCAATCGATAATATCCTGCAAAAACTTTTGAGAAATAGTTTCCAAGAATTAAAAAAATCAAGCTAACTAGAATTACTAAAAACCACTTAATGGTCCTAAAAATATAAATCATACTGATGTTATAACATAAAAAAAGGGGCCCGAAGGCCCCTTTTAATTAGTTATTTAACTTTGTTTAGCTATCAGATTTAGCAGCTACATAAATAGCCATACCGAAAGCAATTTTGTTAACAAAGTCAGCTAGGTTGTAAATCAGGTTTAGATTACCAGCGTCTACTCCGCCACCAAAATACCCAATTGCATATCCTAGAGGATAGATCGCCCAACCGATTGTCACTATCAGACATAGTGCTCTAAACGCTTGTTGACCTGCTGCGTTTCCACTGCCAGCATTTGCTTTACTAGCTTCACCAGCAAAGATCTCATATAGGATGTACAACCAGCCAGCCATTGCAATAATGAATGCAGGCATTGTACCCATCATTCCTGCTTCACCCAAATAACCAAAAATTAGCATTACTAAAGAAGCAACTAATAATCTCCAGAATAGAGCGGCTGCAACAGTAGTAACAGCAGCAAGAATTACGTAAAATTCAATAATTTGAAGTGGTACTGTAATAAGCCAATCAATATATCTTAAAACAGTTGGTGAATCTCCAGTTGAGATCCATACACCTCTCATATAGAAATAGTGCCATGCAGCTACACCAGTAACTAGCCCAGCAATTGTCATCGATGTTTTCCACTTTGCAGCTACATTATCTCTTTCTAAAAAGAAAAATGCAGTCGAAGCGACCATAGCCATTGAAATTAGCCAGAATGATATACCAACGTTATCACTCGTGCTAAGCATCAACGGAGCTGCAAAAGCTTTTGTAGTGCCTACAACTAGGAACATCCCGATCGTAGTCATCACTAAGTTTTTTATTTTTAGTAGCATTAATTTAATACTCCCCTTAATTTTTAAAAATTAGGGAAAAGATTAGTTTTTTTTAAAAAACAAGTAAAGACCAAAAATATTTAAAAAAAATTGAAAAAATCAATAATATCAGTGAGTTATATATTTTGTGAATAAAAATATATATAAATATTATACTAATTTACTAATCATTAGTTCCATTTGAGACTTACAATCAGCTAGTTTTTTTGCATCTGAAGATCTCATAACAAGACTCGTTCCATACTTTCCGTCCTTAACAAATGGATAACTTCCAATCTCAACATCGTGAAATCTATCTTGAAGGTCTGATAGCTCTTCAGCAATAAAACTTTCAGGCATATAAACATCTATAAAGTCAGATCTGACAGGGTCGCCACCGATGAGGTGAACTTTAGCACCCTCAAGCATGCCCTGCATTATTTTAGGGATGCCAGCCATGACAAATACATTTTCTATTTTAAAGCCAGGAGCTTTACTTACTGGATTTTCTACCAATTCAGCACCTCTTGGAATTTTTGTCATTTTCATTCTGGCTTCGGTAAGCTCTGAATCCTTATAGTACTCTCTTAAGATACTTAAAGCTTGCTGATTAACCTCTAAGTCAACATTAAAAGCTTTAGCTATACTTTCGGAAGTAATATCATCATGTGTGGGGCCTATTCCACCGGTCGTAAAAACGTAATCATACTTTTTTCTTAATAAATTAACTGTATCAATAATTTCCTTCTCTTCATCACGAATGACTCTGACCTCAGTTAATTGGATACCAATTTCGTTCAACCAAGTGGCAAGATATGATAAGTTTTTATCTTGAGTACGACCTGACAGTATTTCGTTACCTATAATAATGAGTGAGGCTTTCATAAGTGAATAATTCAGTAAAATTTATAACAGGCCAATTAATAAAAAGATATAAGAGATTTTTTGCTGATGTCAAACTAGATACAGGTGAAATCGTTACTGCACACTGTCCTAATACTGGATCAATGATGGGACTATTAGATGAAGGTAATATTGTTTTTTTATCTAAAACTGATAATGAAAAAAGAAAACTAAAGTACACTCTTGAAATAATAAAAGTGCTTAATGCGAATATTGGAGTAAATACTCATAGAGCAAATAGAATCGTTGAGAATGGAATTGTTGAAAAAAAAATTTCCTCATTAGGTAAAAATTATGAGTTTAAAAGAGAAGTCAAATATGGAAATAATAGTCGAATAGATTTTCTTATTACAAATAATAAAAAAGAGAAAATATATCTAGAGGTCAAAAATGTTACTTTATCAAAAACAAAAAAAATAGCAGAATTTCCAGATGCAATAACTGAACGAGGAAGCAAACATTTACTTGAATTGATACAAGTTGTAAAAAAAAATAATAGAGCAATAATGTTATTTCTAATTCAAAGAGATGACTGTATAAAATTCAGGATTGCTGAAGAAATTGACCCTATATATAAAAAAAATATTTTAAAAGCTATACAAGCTGGAGTTGAAATATTGTGCTATAGTTGTTCATTCAGTAACAATAATATTCAGCTTGATAAAAAAATAAAATTTATTCATAAGTAAAATATGAAAACCTTGCACAAACCTGAAGATTTTGAAGGTATGAGAAAAGCTGGAAACCTGGCTGCGAAAACTTTGGATCTATTAGCAAATTATGTAAAGCCAGGAATTTCAACCTCTGAAATAGATCGTATTGCTTTTGATTTTATAGAGACCAATAACGGTCTAATTGCTCCACTATTTTATAAAGGCTTTCCAAAATCAATCTGTACATCTCTCAATCATGTAATTTGCCATGGTATTCCCTCTAATAGAATTTTGGAGAGTGGAGACATAGTAAATATTGATGTGACGGTCATTGTTGATGATTGGCATGGTGATACAAGTCGCATGTTTCCAGTTGGTAAAATTAATAATAAGGCTCAAAAGTTAATTGATTGTACTTATGAAGCAATGATGGAGGGAATTGAAGCCGTTTCTCCCAATGCATATTTAGGTGACATTGGTGCTAGAATTCAATCTGTTGCTGAAGATCAAAACTATAGTGTTGTTAGGGATTTCTGTGGTCACGGTTTGGGAAAAGTTTTTCATGAATATCCCAACATACTCCATTATGGAAAGTCAGGAGAGGGTGAAATGATTGAGATGGGGATGTTTTTTACGGTAGAGCCAATGATTAACATTGGAAAATATGATGTCAGAATGCTGAATGATGGATGGACAGCGGTTACAAAAGATAAGACACTTTCGGCACAATTTGAGCATAGTATTGGCGTTACACAAGATGGATATGAGATTTTTACTAAATCACCAGCAGGTCTTGATAAACCATAAATAAAGGCATAAAAGTTCTATTATGATCCCACGTTATTCAAGAGCTCCTATGAAAGAAGTGTGGAGTTCAGAAACTAAATTTAAAATTTGGCTTGATATTGAGCTCTATGCTTGTGAAGCCATGGAAAAGCTAGGAACAGTTCCGAGAGGAACATCCAAAAAAATAAGAACTAAGGCTAAAATTAATGAAAAGAGAATAGATAAAATAGAAAGTGAAGTTAAGCATGATGTAATTGCCTTTTTAACTTCAATTGCTGAGTATGCAGGCGGTCCAGCAAGATTTCTACATCAAGGATTAACATCATCTGACATATTAGATACAGCATTTAATGTTCAGCTGATGAAATCTGCAAAAATAATAAATAACGAATTAAATAATTTATTAAAAGCTCTAAAAAAAATATCAATAAAACATAAAAATACTCCTTGTATTGGTAGAAGCCATGGAATTCATGCTGAACCAACAACATTTGGCGTTAAAATGGCCTCTTTTTATAAAGAATTTGAGCGCAATAAGGCAAGATTTGAATTAGCTACAAGAGAAATTTCATTTTGTGCAATATCGGGCGCTGTTGGAAATTATGCAAACATAGATCCACGAGTTGAACAATATGTTGCAAAAAAGCTTGGGATGAGTCGAGAGCCAATTTCTACTCAAATTATTCCACGCGATCGTCATGCAGTTTATTTTTCAACGCTCGGCATCATTGCAAGCTCAATCGAGAGGCTTGCTACAGAAATTAGACATCTTCAAAGAACAGAAGTTCTTGAAGTTGAAGAATTCTTTTCTGAGGGTCAAAAAGGTTCTTCAGCAATGCCTCATAAAAGAAATCCTGTTCTCTCAGAAAATCTTACTGGAATTGCAAGGCTGATAAGGAGTTATGTAATTCCTTCTATGGAAAATATTACTCTATGGCATGAAAGAGATATATCTCATTCAAGCGTTGAACGAATGATGGCTCCTGATGCAAATGTGCTTACAGATTTTAGCCTCGCAAGAATGACGAATATTATTTCTAACCTTATTGTTTACCCCAAAAACATGCTTAATAATCTTAATAAGCTGAATAAACTTCCTATGTCTGAAGGTTTGATGCTCGCTTTAACTCAAAAAGGGCTGCCAAGGGAAAAAGCTTATAAAATGATTCAAAGAAATGCTATGAAGGTATGGAAAACTGGAGAAGATTTCTCAGCGCTTCTTATAAAAGACAAAGAGGTAAGTCAGTATCTGAGTGTAAAAGAGATCAATCAAATCTTAGATATCAACCATTCAATTAAAAAAACTAATCAAATTTTTAAAAAGATTTTTAAGCAATAGAAAGCATTGATATAGCAATTAGAACTAATGCTGCTATCATTGCAATAATCTCAATTTTATCAGCATTGGTTAATAAAGGCTTTTTGCTTATTAAATTTTTTTTAACTTTTTTTGACTTTTTTTTCGTACTTTTGCTAATAATACTTTTTTTTGCAATTTTCTTCTTAGTTATTGTTTTTCTCCGATTTATATTTTTTTTAACTGAAGCAGATTTAGTCATTTTAGAAGATTTTTTCTTTTTTTTAGAGGTACTCATTTTTATATAATCTATTATCTAAATACTATCTTTACCAATAATTTCTTCTTTAGCTTGAAGCAAAAACTGGTCCATATATTGACGTAATTCATCATCGGAAATTTGAATACTCTTATCATCAAGATCTTTTCTTACTTTTCGAAAAACATCCATATCACCCGCTTCTTCTAAATCAGATTTAACAACTTCATTGCAATAATCTTGAACCGAAGGACCAGAAAGGCCAAGTTTTTCTGCGGCCCATACACCTAAATACTTATTTCTTCTCGCTAAGATTTTAAATTCTAACTCTTGATCTCTAGCAAATTTACCTTCGTATCCTTTTTTTCTCTCATCAAGCTTTTTCATAATAATAGTTATTATAAATTATTTTATTTTTGTTATATTAACTTTATCTCAACTTTAATAAAAGTCATTAAATAAAATATGCCTACTAAGAAAATTCTCTACGAAGGAAAAGCCAAGCAATTAATCAAAGGTCCCAGAAAAGATACTCTTATTCAAATTTTTAAAGATGATGCTACTGCATATAATAAGAAAAAACATAAGATATTTAAAAGGAAAGGAGTTTTAAATAATAAGATATCAGAGCATATTATGCTCTTTTTAGCTTCCAAAAAAATTCCTACTCACTTTATAAAAAGAATGGATGATCGTAAGCAGTTAATAAAAAAATGTGATATAATTCCAATTGAATTTGTTGTGAGGAATATTGCATCAGGTTCCATATGTAGCAGGCTTGGAATCAAAGATGGAGTAAAATTAAAAAAACCTCTTCTAGAATATTACTTAAAGGAAGACTCACTTGATGACCCTATAGTTTCACGAGATCATTTAGAACTGTTCGGATGGGCAAATAAAAATGAAATAAAAAAAATTGATGCTATGAGTCTAAAAATAAATCAATGTTTAATCAAATATTTCAAAAAAAAGGGAATAATGCTGGTAGATTTTAAAATCGAGTTTGGAAGATTATCTTCTAATAGTCAAAAAATTGTGCTCGCAGACGAAATCAGCCCTGACTCTTGTAGACTTTGGGATGTTAAGTCTAAAACCAAACTTGATAAAGATGTCTTCAGAAAAGGTATTGGAAATTTAATTGATGCATATGAAGAAGTTGCCTCAAGACTAGGAATCATGCATTAAAGGATATGCTGGCTAAAATACATATTACTTTAAAGAAAGATGTCTTAGATCCCCAGGGAAAAGTAGTGGCCAATTCATTAAATACTCTAGGATTTGATACCGTTGAAGATGTACGTCAGGGTAAATATATTGAAGTGACAATCAACGAAAATGATCATAATACTGCAAAAAAGAAACTAAGCGAGATGTGCGAAAAGCTATTAGCAAATCTTGTTATTGAAGACTATTCAGTAGAGATTGAATAACTATTGATGAAATCAAAAGTAATTGTTTTCCCAGGTTCAAATTGTGATAGAGACGTTGCAGTAGCAATTAAAAATTTATCAGGAACAGAACCGCAAATGGTCTGGCATAAAGAGACTACTCTTGATGGAGCAGACCTGATAGTTGTGCCTGGAGGATTTTCTTATGGAGACTATCTAAGATGTGGAGCAATTGCATCGACTTCTCCGATTATCAACGAAGTTATAAAAAAAGCTAATGAAGGTATACCGGTAATAGGAATATGTAATGGGTTTCAAATTCTTATTGAAACATCCTTATTGGATGGAGCATTAATTAGGAATGATTCTCTAAGTTTTATATGCAAAGATGTATATATAAAATCTGTAAATCAATCTTCTATATTTACAAAAAAAACAGAAATAGCAAAAATGCCTATAGCTCATAATGAAGGCAATTATTTCGCTTCAGCTGAGACACTAAAAAAAATTATCGATAATGATCAAATTGCATTTAAATATTGCAATGATCAAGGAGAAGTTAATTCTGACTCTAATCCTAATGGTTCAATAAATAATATCGCTGGCATATTAAATGATAAAAAAAATGTACTTGGCTTAATGCCTCACCCAGAAAGAGCTGCAGAAAAGGCACTGGGATGCGATGATGGCAAATATATATTTGAAAGTGTGCTTTCTATATGACTGTCTCAACTTGGAAACATAAGATTGAGCAATCACTTGTTGAAAATCATGGCTTAAAACATGATGAGTTTGATAAAATCGTCGAAGGTTTAGGCAGAGAACCAAATCTGACAGAGCTTGGTATTTTCTCCGCAATGTGGAATGAGCATTGCTCATATAAGTCGTCAAAGTATTGGCTAAAAAAACTTCCAACAACTGGGGAACGTGTCATTCAAGGCCCTGGTGAGAATGCTGGGGTAATTGATATTGACGATGGAGATGTTGCAGTTTTTAAAATGGAAAGTCACAATCATCCATCTTTTATTGAACCTTATCAAGGTGCCGCAACTGGTGTTGGAGGAATTCTAAGAGATGTATTTACAATGGGCGCTAGGCCTGTGGCTAATTTAAATGCTCTAAGATTTGGAGAAACATCTCATCCAAAAACAAGGCACCTCTTATCAGGTGTCGTGGAAGGCATAGGTGGATATGGAAACTGCATTGGCATACCAACTGTTGGTGGAGAAGTAAATTTTCATCCTTCTTACAATGGAAATATCTTAGTTAACGCCATGACTGTTGGCATTGCAAAAAAAGATAAAATTTTTTATTCGGCTGCAGCCGGTATTGGTAATCCAGTTGTTTATGTTGGCTCAAAAACTGGTAGGGATGGTATTCACGGTGCTACCATGGCTTCTGCAGAATTTGATGATGACTCTGAAGATAAAAAGCCAACTGTTCAAGTAGGTGATCCCTTTACAGAAAAATTATTATTGGAAGCTTGTCTCGAGCTCATGAAAGAAGATGCGATTATTGCAATACAAGATATGGGAGCCGCAGGCTTAACATCATCGTCAATTGAAATGGCTTCAAAAGGAAATGTGGGCCTTGAGATTGATTTAACAAAAGTTCCAATGCGCGCACAAAACATGACAGCTTATGAGTTAATGCTTTCAGAAAGTCAGGAACGAATGCTAATGGTCATTGATCCGACTAAAGAGAACCTTGCACGAAGAATATTTAGAAAATGGGATCTAGAGTTTGAGATTATCGGAGAAGTTACTGATACTAAAAACTTAGTATTAAGAATGCATGGTAAAGAAGAGGCTTGTATTCCAATCAATATTTTAGTTGAGGACGCTCCTGAGTACCAAAGAGATTATGTTATAAGAGAACCGTCAAAAAAAATAGAAATAATTCAGGATGAATTTGATCAAAAAACAATAATACCTGATTTAATTAAAATGATCAGTCATCCAAACTTATGCAGTCGCCAATGGATATGGGAGCAGTATGATCACATGGTTATGGCCGATACCATCGTAAGACCTGGGTCTGATGCAGCGGTTGTGAGAGTACACGGAACCAATAAAGGAATTGCAATTAGCACTGATTGTTCTCCTATCTATTGTAAGCACAATTCATTTGAAGGTGGAAAGCATGCGATAGTTGAAACATGGAGAAATATCATTGCATCTGGTGCTTTGCCTATTGCTGTAACAGACTGTATGAATTTTGGAAATCCTGAAAAGCCAGAAATAATGGGAGAATTTGTAGAATGCATAAGAGGAATGGCAGAGTCATGCAGCTACTTAAATTACCCAGTAATTTCAGGCAATGTTTCGCTTTACAATGAAACAAATGGTGTTGGGATTTATCCAACGCCAGCAATTGGAGGTGTTGGGCTCATAAAAGATTTATCTAAGACAATGACAATTGGCTTAAAAAATGAAGGCAATATTATTTGCGTCATTGGTGAAACGAGTGGACATTTAAATATGTCTCAATATTTATCAATCATAAAAAATATAGAAGAAGGCTGTGTTCCAGAAATTAACTTAGAACTTGAAAAGAAAAATGGAATGTTTGTTCTAGATTGTATTGAAGAGCATTTAACTGAATCTGTTCATGATATAGGTGAAGGTGGGTTATTAACAGCAATGTCTGAAATGTGTATGGCGGGGAGCCTTGGAGTACAGATGGAAGTAGAAAGAGAATTTCTCCATGCATATCTATTTGGTGAAGATCAAGGCCGTTATTTAATTGAAGTAAATGAGAAAAATTATGAAAAAGTAACTGCCCTTGCAAGAGGTAACTCGGTTCATATTGAAAAGCTTGGTTTTGTAGGAGGAACTGATTTAAAAATCGATCATTTAAATAAAGTATCAATTTCTCAATTACTAGAAAAAAATTCAGAATTTTTTGAGAAATATACGGGTGAGTAAAATCGCTGATATCAACTTACTTATTGGTCGAATTATAATAGGCTTGTATTTCTTACTTCCTGGAGCCATTGCAAAAATATTTAATTTTCAATTTACATTTAATTATATGCTTGATCATGAGGTCCCTATGACTAACGTTGCACTTATTCTTACTATTACAATTCAGTTTATTTGCTCAATTTCAATTATCTTAGGATGGCACTCTAAAGTTTCAGCATTTATTCTTGCAGTATTAACAATTATTATAAATTATTATATGCATGATTTTTGGGATATGTCTGCTGGGCTACAACAAGAACATGAACTACAAAACTTTATAAAAAATACTGGGATTATTGCTGGCCTTCTAATTTTATCTGCGGCACATCCAGGTAAGTATAGTATTAAAAATTAATTAATCTTCTAAGCCGTCAGAAAATATCTTTAGTTTTCTCATTCTTAATACAAAGATGGATATTGCAATTAGCAAAATTGCTCCACCCTCGTAGAGAAGATAGCTTGGATCACCAGACTTACCTTGCAAAATAATAAAACGAGCGAGAGCAGTAATTGCAATAAATAATGGGATACTTATTCTTATGCGATCCAAGGTCCAATATTCTCGAGCCATCTGAATAACCTCAAGATAGATAAATAAAAGTAAAAGATCTGCCAAAGTAATTGTCATTGCCAAATACATAGACTGGAATTCTTTAACGATTGAAAAGACAGTTGCAATAAGAATTGCTACAACCATTATTTTTTCAAGGTATTTAATATTTTGAATCACTATTCTTATATTATAAGAGATAATTTTCTATGCAATACAGATTAATTCCATAAAACCTCTATTTTTATAACTTATAATGTTGAAATCTTTGGTAGAATGATTAATTGTTATTTCTATTATGCCAATGGAACAGAAAGAAATTGAAAGTTTAATTAAAGTTTCAATACCAGATGCCGAAGTAACAATTACTGACCTTGCAGGAGATAATAATCATTTTTCTGCGCACATTACTTCTTCTTTATTTGATGGAAAAACAAGAATTCAACAGCATAAAATGGTATACGATGCTTTAGAGGGAAGAATGGGTGGTATTCTTCACGCGCTCTCTCTTAAAACTACAGTAAAAAAGGATTAAATTATGAATGACCATGTATCTGAAAGTATACAATCTACAATAGACGACAATGATGTTGTTTTATTCATGAAAGGGAGCAAAGAGATGCCGCAATGTGGCTTTTCAAATGCAGTAGTAAATGCACTATCGTATTTAGATGTTAAATTTGAAGATGTTGATGTCCTTCAAAATGAAGAAATTCGTGAAGGCATTAAAGTATTTAGTGATTGGCCAACAATACCTCAGCTATACGTAAAAGGTGAGTTCATTGGAGGCTGTGATATTGTAAAAGAAATGTTTGAGACTGGAGAATTATCTCAATTATTCACTGAAAAAGAAATTGCTCACACGAAAAAAGATTAGGCTTTTATCAAATACGATCTTGTATCATTAAAAACTTTTATACCTCGGTCAATAATTTTGGACTGCCATATTTGGTCATCAGGATTAAAAGTGCGCATCAACTTCATTCTTGACCAATGCTTTAGTAAATCTTCATCTCCTTTGAGTGAGCTATTTTGTGTCCACATATTTTCAGATCTCAAATTTTTGAATACTGTTGTTGGAGGGAAAGTTCCAAACTCCTGAGTTACATATATCCATTTTATATCTGAAAAATAATTTGTTATTCCACTATGGAGATCACCTTTGATTTTATACCCAATTCCTTTATCTGGATCTAAAGG
>Ga0163111_10002564_pt1 | contig 11577 bp, 8 predicted proteins | sample CRUFie1St18metaG_FD_109645 | JGI IMG/M metagenome (GOLD analysis project Ga0163111, IMG submission 109645) | Marine microbial communities from the Costa Rica Dome - CRUD Field 142mm St18 metaG | ecosystem: Environmental > Aquatic > Marine > Oceanic > Photic zone | place: Costa Rica: the Eastern... | reverse complement strand
GATCGGCGCCCGCGTCGTCGCCGGCGCCAGGGACGATGCGCTCGAGCGCGCGCGCGCGATCACGATCGCTCGAGACGCGTTCGCGCGGCCAGGGCGCGGCGTCGCGCGCGGGACTGAAACTCGACCGGTCGGCGGTCTCGACGCGCTGGCGCCGCCGCGCGCGACGCGCGTCGCGCGCGCGCGCGCGCAAACGGCGACGCGCATCGCGCGCTCGCGCTCGGCGCGCGCGCGGGCGGTCGCGCGCGGTGAGGCCGGCGCGCGGTGCTTTGCAGCGCAGGTCGTTATCAACGATAAGATATTCGCCGAGCGGGACAGATTTCATTCGCGGAGGCTAATTTCAAGTCTAGAGCTACGACGCGCGCGCGTCGAGGCTAATGCGCGCGCGTGGGTGACGCGTAAATTTACGTCTCTGCGCTCGCGCGCTCGGTGAGCGCGTCTGGCGGAGGCACGCCGTGGAATTTCTCGTATCGCTTGCGACGCTTCGCCTCGGCGGGGACTTGGTCGTACACCAACGCGCGCATCCGTTCGATCAAATCCGGCTCGTCGCTCGCCGCGCGGGCGGCGACGGCGTCTTCGCGCGCCTTTCGCGCGACTTCAACGTCGTAGGGGTGTATTTTTTCGTACGTCACGAGACGGCGACCCCAGATTTGGTTGAAGGTTTCTAGAGAGTGCCATCGCAGGCGAAGCGCCGGGTGCGCGGGGAGGTCGCGAATCTCTCGTTCGGCGTCTTCGGTGGAACCGGGGAGGAAGAACGTGAGACGGCCGCCGATGGAGAGAAACCGAGCGGCGAGCTCCATCAAATCGTCGTTCATCTCGGCGAATGGATAGGGCGCGGTGCTCGGAATGTGCGTTTCTCGCATCTCCTCCGGGATGGCGTAGTCTTCGGGAAGCGGTTTGCGCCCACCGCTTTTGCGTCCGCCGGCGCGGACGCCGTACGGAGGGTCGGCGACGATACCTTGGAGCGTACCCTCTAAACCAAACCGTCGCGTCGGCAACGCGTGCAAATCGCCGACAAACAACGCCACCGGCGGTTGCAAACCGTACTGCGCGAAATTCGTCCACACGTCCACCGACGAACCATCGCTCGCTTTTACGCCAAACTTCGAGCCGCTCTTGCGCGCCGATTTCCCATGCTTGATGACGCGAATGTCTATGTCTATGCCCATCGTCATCGCACCGTAATGCGCCGCGGCGACGAGCATTGATCCCGTGCCGCAAAACGGATCTAATATCACGCCGCCAGGACGCGCCTGCGCGAAATTCGCCATCAAAAGCGCCATCTCCGCGTCCATGCTCGTCGGCCCTAAATACGAACGTTGCTTCAAGTCGTACCTTTTCAACGTCGAGCGATCGCTCTGACCGACGACGCGCCCGAAGAAGCAATGCCGCGGCGTTTGCGGTAAACTCGGCGTCTCCTTCGTGTCGCTCACCACGCTCCAAAATAAATGTTCCGGATTCTTAAGATCCGCCTTCCCTAGAAACGGCAATCCCAAGTCGCCGACGCGCTTTAAGATGTCTTTCGACCCGCGCCTGACGCCGAAATCCTCCACCTCCACCTTAAACGTCGTCCCCGGCGCTAAATACGGCGTCTTTCGCGACTCGTCGTACGCCGCGACCGCGTCCCGCAGCCCACCCTCGTCCGGCGCCGAACCCCACGCCTCTAAAATCGCTTTGACTAACAGCGCGCGCGATGCGATCGCGCGCGCTGTGCGCTCGTCCGGGAGCTCGACGTACCAAAACGGCGTCTCTTCGCAGTCGCCGCCGTCGGCGCGCGTCCACGCCAAGTCCTCCACGTTCGACACTCCGCACATTTCCGCCACGGATTCAAACTCTGCGCGCCTGCGCGTGCGTGAATCGCAAATACGTTATTGTTGTCAGTCGTTCGCGGTCGCGCGGTCGCGATTCACGCTTTGTGCGACGCGCGAGACGTTCGGGACTTCCGCCGCCACCGATGGGACAAAAAGTGCACTCGAACTCGAAACGCGCGAGAGAGCGCGCGCGACGCACCTGAAGTCGTTGTGACGATGGACAAAGTACACGAGAAACCGCATCGTGCGAGTGGGCCACGCGCGAGAACGCCGCGCGCCGACGCGCGCGTCGGTGTGAAGTTGTGACTACGCGTCGACGCTACAAGGCTAGGGGAGTCGCGCGCGCTACGATGTTTGCCTAAACGCCGGTAAAACGTCGCGCGCGAGTCGCGCGGCGTGCTCGTACCCACCCGCGGTCACGGGCATGACGTGTAACCCCGAGGCGCGAGCGAAGGAGATGGCGTGCACCGCGGCGAGCTCGACGCGTTCAAACGTCCAGTCGTCGAATCGTTCCCGCGTCATCGTCCGCGCGCGTTCGACGTACTCATCGCGAAGCGCGCGCGCATCGGCGTCCTCGACGTCGACGCCGGTCAGTTTATACCAAAACTCCAAACTCTTCGCCGTTCTCGCGGTGGACACGCCCAGAAACAATCCCGCGAGCGCGCCGTCGCCGCCGCCGGACAAGCCGTCCAACGCGCCGCTTCTTTCGCACGCCTCCCGCCACGCCTCGAACCGATTTTGCAACAGCGCCGGCTGCGAGATGAATCCATCCGCGCCGCATTCCCTCTTTCGCAGCATCCGCACCGCCTCGGACGCGCCGAGCATCGGATTCACCGCCGCGAGCAGCGTCGTCTCCCGCGGCACCTCGCCCCGCGCCCGCATCCCGCGCGCCTCCCTCAACACGTCCTCGCTCGTCATCCCGCCTCCCCGATCGCCGTCGCCGCTCACGCACAACAGCGCGAACCGTCCACCGCCGCCCTCATCGCGCCGTCGCGCGACCGCGCGCGAGATTCGCGCGCGCGCCGCCGCCGCGTCCCGACACCGCGCCCCCGACACCGACCGCACCGACGCGCGCGCGCCGTCCTCGCCGCGCGCGTCGCTCGAATCGTCGTCGCCGAAGTCCGGATGGACGATCGCGTCGCACGCGTCGAGCGCGGCGCGCTGATGGACGACGTCGACGCTCGGCGACCGCTCGACGAGCAGCGTGAAACTTCGCGCGCGCGCGCGCGTCGCGTCGCGCGCGTCGTCGCGTCGCGCGATCGAGGCGACGCGTCGAGCGCGTCGGACGCGCGACGCGCCGACGCGCGCGACCGGCGCGCGCGGACGCGCGGCGACGGCGCGCGCGATGATGATTGCGATGCCGCGCGACGTCATCTGCCGACGCGCGCGCGGCGCGATGCCGGGATCGCTCGCGACGGCGGCGCGCGGCGCGGACGCGCGCGCGCGACCGCGCGCGACGCCGCGCCGCGACGCGCGACGCGCGACCGCGCGCGACGCGAGACCGCGAAGAAGATGCGCGACCGTTAGCGCGTCTCGCGACGACGAAAACGGAACGCCGCGTCGCGCGCGCGCGTCCTGGGACGACAGGTTCGACGAGGTCGCGCTGTTCAAGTCGATGCACGGCGCGGACGTCGCGCGGTTGCCGCGGGAGCTGAACGCGCAGCGACGATGGTTGGCGAGGCAGCGGTACCTGGCGCGGCGAGGCGAACTGAGCGAGACGCGAATGGAACGATTGCGGGCGCTGGGGGTGACGTTCGAGCTGCGAAAGGCGATCACGAAGGTGCCGGAGGAGATATTTACGTTTGATGCGCGGTTGAGGGAGCTGGCGAGGTGTTATGCGTCGGATGGGGCGGTGCCGCGATCGAAGGCGTTGTCGCGGTGGGTGAGTCACTGCGTGGCGGATCACCGCGACGGGTCGCTGTCGCGCGAAAAGTACGAGGCGTTGAGGGATTTGGGGGTGGACTTCGATGGTGTGGAGGAACGGAGGGTCGTGCAGTGGGAGACTCGGTGCGAGGCGTTGGAGGCGTACGTGAAGACGCGCGGGCACTGTCGCGTGCGCGAAGACGAGGAAGACGGTCTCTATTTCTGGCTGCTCGACCAACGCAAGGCGAAGCGGGACGGGAAGCTTTCTAAAGAGCGGGAAACAGCGCTCGAAGCGCTCGGTGTGGAGTGGGACGTGCGCTCCACCGTTCACAAATCTTGGGAAGATCGGTTGTCTGCGATGCGATCGTTTTACGAGACGCGCGGCGCGTTACCGCGATCGAGCGAAGACGACGCGCTGTTTCAATGGATTCGGCAGCAACGACGGCGGTTTGAAAAGGGGGAGCTCGAGCTCGAACGTGTCGAAGCGCTCGATGGCGTGTGTGTGGAGTGGAAGGTGAAGCGCGCCGCGGGATTTGAGAAAAATATAGCGCGTTTCGCCGAGTACGTCGAAACTCATGGTTCGCCGCACGTCCTCGCCAGGCGCGATAAAAAACTCCACCAGTGGATTCGTAAGATGCGAGTGAAACGCGAGGCTGGCGAATTGAGCGCGCGAAAAATCGAGGCTCTGGACGCGCTCGGAATGCATTGGACCGTTCCGCCGATCGACATCGACCGAACGGACCGTGCAAAGGGACAGGGTCTCTTTGGCTCGTTTGAATCGAAAGAGGAAAATTGACAAGAGCTCGAGATCGTGCGACCGGGAAAAGAAGACGTCAGTCATCATCGTCACCGATTCTGGAGACGCGTCCCGCGGCGACACCGGCGAGCTCATCACCATCGATGGTGTCGACGGTGTCGTGCGTTTAAGTAGCACAAATGACGTCGTACTCTTAGACATATCTTGCATTTCAAAGAGAACGCCGGCGGCTAAGACGCGGCAAATCTATCGGCGCCGAATCTAAGCGACGATCCTCCATCGCTTCTCTCGCCCATTTCCACAACCGAATGGCTCGGAGACGCCGCGTTGTCGCTCAGCTGCGTGGCGCGAAACGCACCCTTCTTTGACTTTGACCGCGTCGACGACGCAACCGGCGGCGGCGCCGATGCCACTTCTCGTGGTACTGTCGCACCGCAAATCGTGTCCCGGTAGAACAACAAAATCAGAAACGAAACGCTGAACAAAGCCGCGCTCGTGTACGACAGCCCCTCCAACGCCTTGCTTCGATCCGACTCCGTCTTTCCATAAATTCCCGGATTGTTTTGCGACACTTGGTAGTCGTGAATCGCCGCGAAATTCGGATGAAACGCGCCCGCAAAGAGTCCTTGACCTATCATGATGAATATCATGTAAAACGTTCCGCCGAGAACGAAACCGTACCACGGCGTCACGCCACCCTTTTTCGTCGTCTTGTACAAGAGTGTGAACAACGAAATCACGTGAAACGCCACCACGGCCACGCACACGCCCGCCATGTAAGACCTCATCGCATGAATTGGTTCCAACAAATCTTTCGCCGTGACCGGGTCCACGACATTTTTTATATACTGCGCGCGCGAATTGAACGCATTCAGTCAGTCTTTGTCGTTTTGAGCGCCCGAATGAAATTCGCTTCGCCGAGCGCGCGCCGAGCGCGCGCCGAGCGCCGAGCGTACCTTCGCCGTGAGCGCCACCAAACACACAGACGCGATGTTGATGCTCGATAGGATGATCCACAAGCCCCAGGTGATCATCGTCCACGGTAACTGCGCGTCATCGGGCGCGTGCGGTCGTCGTCGTCAGTCTTTGTCGTCAAAGTGTTTCAAAGTGGACGTCGTTACGCTTCTTCAGTCTTTCGAGCGCGCGCGACGACGGCGCGAAGGCGCGCGCGCGAGATCGCGCGCGTACCGGAGAGCGATCACCCGTGCACGAGGGCAACCGCGGGCAGCTGGGCATCGTGGGATGAAAGGTTGGACGCGGTGTGAGGATCCAGATTCGGCGCGCGCGAGACGGCGTTTTCGATGGCGTCCTCAACGCGCGCGCGTGCGACTGACGCTCGATGAGGGCTACGATTCTATAAAGATTACAAAGTTTTATACGCGTGGCGCGCGGCGGCGGCTTCGGTGGCGGCCATTTGTGCCTTGAGCGCGCGCTCGAATTCGGCGCGCGTCTCGAGCGCCTTGCGCGCTTCGACGACGTTCGGTGGCGGCTTCGCCGATTTCGATTGCGTCGACGTGTGTGCGATCGAACCCATCATTCCTTGCTCCTCGTCCGTGGTCATGAGGTTATTGTACGAGGCTTGGATGACGGCGAAGCGCTCCGCCGCGGCGACGCGCGCCGGACCCTCGGGATGTTTGTCGGGGTGCCAGCGCACGGCGAGCTTTCTATACGCCGACTTCACGTCGTCCTTCGATGCCCCGAGCGGAACTTCTAAACGCTCGTAATCAGCGGCGTGTCGCAAGTGGTACATTCGCCGCTCCCGCGCGCGCTGTTCTTTTTTACGCTCGCGATCCTCGCCGCGGCGTTCACGCTTTTCCTCGACGGCGCGTTGGAACAATTCCTCGATCAACCGCTTCGCCATCGTTCGCGCCTCTTCACTACCGTTGATCATGATTTTTGTCATGGCTGGTGCATCCGTCGTGGTTTTTGTTTTCGTCGCGTTCGATGCTTTATCTTTCGGCGCTAAAACGTCGTCGCCTTCGCCGGCGTCTTCCTCGCCGACGTCCTCGCCGACGGCGACGCTCACCGTAATCGCGTCCAACATTCTCTGCGTCGCGACGCGCGCCGCCGCGTTCGCGGCGTGTATGTCCATCCCCGAAAACCCTTCATTCATCGCCCCCTCGCTCTTCAGCACCTGCACCATCGCCTTACTCTTACGCATCACCTCCTTCACGTTGCACCCGCCGGCGCCTATCAGCAACTTCACCTTACCGCTCGGAATCTCAATCACCTCGTCCGGCGTCACCGTCGCCTCCGCCTCCGCCTCCGCGCGCTCTAACATCACCACGTCCTCTCGCGCGCGCACGCGTTCGCCTCGCGCCTTCGCCTCGGCGATCTCCATCGCGCGTCGTCGCTTCGCCTCCGCCGCCGCCGTCGCCTCCGCGCGACGTCGCCTCTCCACCTCCGGATCCACCTCGCGCGCCATGTACGCGTCCAACGAGTCCACGCCATCCAAACCCTCATCTCCCGCGTCTCTTCCCTCGTTCGCGTCCTCGTCGCGATTTCCGCGCTTGACGCCCAACAGTCGCCGCGCCGCCTCGAGTCGCCGCCGCTTTCGCAACGCCTCCTCCATCGCGTTCGGGACCGCCGCGCCGCTCGCGCGCTCGCGCGACGTCGATCGCGACCGCGACGACCGTCGTCGCCGCGCGGCGTCGCGATCGCGCGACGCGTCGCGCCGTCGCGAGCGATTTCGCGCGCGCGACCGCGATGCGTCCGACGTCGACGACGACGCGTCGCGAGACCGCCGCGAGCGGCGACGCGCGCGCGCGGACGCGCTCGACGACCGCGAGCGCGAGCGCGCGCGGCGCGCGCGACGCGGCGAGCGCGAGCGCGAGCGCGAGCGTCGGGACATCGCGCGGCGAAGTGATGCCGCGCGCGGCATCACTTTTCGACGCGCGCTCGCGCTCGCGCGTCGACGCGCGCGCGAGAGGACCCGCGGCGATCGTTCGTTTGAACCGCAGCGTCCCGACGCCGCGCCGAGCGACGCGAGGGCGCGCGCGAGGGAGACGAGCGCGACGCGCCGCCGCCGCCGGGACGCTTTTCGACGCGCGGCGCGAAGCGACGCGGTGAGACGCGCGACGGCGACGAACGCGCCGGAGACGAGCGACGGCGACGAACGATGTCGACGCGTAAACCGATGGACCTGCTGACGCTGCAGAGCGCGTGTAAGCGCGACCCGGAGGGATACGAGGAGGATTTCGCGCTGCAGCTGCGACACTACGAGGCGCTGCGCGCGCTCTTCGCGATGAAACCGTCGCGGGATCATAAGGAATTCAGTGAGTTGGTGTCGTTCATCGCGCACGTGAGCGTGGTGTATAAGGAACAGACGAAAGGGTTCTCGAAAGGGGTGGTGGAGGTGCTGGAGCGACATTACGCGATACTGGACCCGCACTTGAGGAAGAATTTGACGAGCGCGTTGATTTTATTGAGGAACAAGGGCGTGATCGGTGTGGAGGTGACGCTGCCGTTGTTTTTTAAACTGTTCCGGGTGAAGGACAAAAATCTGCGGGTGCTGATGTTCAGACACATCGTGAGCGACGCGAAGGCGGCGAATAAGAAGAGGACGGATGACAAGTATAATCGCACGGTGCAGTCGTTTTTGCACACGGCAATAAAGGATGAGAACGAAGCCACGGCGAAGAAGGCGCTCGCGGTGCTGACGGAGATGTACCGGAGAAATATATGGACCGACGCGAAAACGGTCAACTTGGTGGTGGAGGCGTGCAAGCATCCATCGCAAAAGATCTTAATCGCCGCGTTGAAGTTTTTTGAAGGTCAAGACGAAGCCGCCGAGGCGGCAGCCGAAGCTGGGGATGGGAGCGATTCCGACGACGATCCGTCGACTCACGAATCGGAGATTAAATCGCGCACGCAGGTTTCCAAGGAAGACGTTTTCAAGGCGTACAAGACGGTGCGTGGTGCCTCACATTTTCATCGCTCTTTTTTTTCAAACACGACGACGTGCAAGCCGATGATGTTCAAATATATTTGCTACTCTCGAGGCTCGACAGTGACGACAATCAATCACCAAGATCTCTGAGGCTTTTCTCGCGACGTTCGTTTGCTCTTTTCTTTGCGCCGCGAGCGAGTGTTCGAAATACTGACGAAAATTGTCTCGCTCGTTTCTTTCGATCGCGCAGGGCGTCGCCTCGTCTAAGAAGAAGAAGCAGAAGAAGCTAAAGCGGACGATTAAGACTATGCAGCGCAAAGAACGCAACGCGGACAAAGCGATTGATTCTCGGTTCGCCGCGATGCAGCTCATCAACGATCCGCAAGCGTTTGCTGAGTTGCTGTTCGGAAAGCTTCAAGTCGGGCACATGTCGTACGACACGAAGATGCTGTGCATCCTCATGATGTGTCGCATCATCGGCATGCATCAACTCATCATGCTCAATGTGTATCCATTTTTGCAGCGCTATATTCAACCGAGTCAGCTGGAGGTACGCATTGATTCATCGAGCGCTCGACGACGCGCCGCCCGCTCGCGAATGACGACACAACTCAAGGCCAAGGGCATTCCAAATATGACCCATACCAACGCCTCCGCTTAGTACCTGACGCGAACGCATCGAGCGGTTACGTTTACGCATAATCGAATGCGCGACTGACGTTTGATTTCCATCATTTACGCAGGTGACGAGACTTCTCGCCGCCGCCGCGACGGCGTGCCACGAACTCGTGCCGCCGGACGCGCTCGCGCCGATGTTGCGTCAGCTCGTCAACCAGTTCATTCACGATCGCGCGCGCCCTGAAATTGCCGCGGTTGGTTTGAACGCGGTGCGTGAAATTTGTGCGCGCTGTCCTTTGGTGATGGATGAAGATTTACTTCAAGATTTGACGCAATACAAAAAATCGCGCGACAAGCCGGTGTCAAACGCAGCGCGAGGACTCATCGCTTTATTCCGAGAAATTGCGCCCGGCCTCCTCGACAAGAAGGATCGTGGGAAAGCGGCGGATATGTCAAGAACGCTCAAGGGTTTCGGTGAAGCTGAAGTGATGGGTCGCATCGACGGCGTCGACTTGCTTCAACGCGACATTTTGAAACGTAAACGCGAAGAGGAAGCCGTCGAAATGTCTTCAGAGGAAGAGTATTCCGACGAAGACGAAGACGAAGACGAAGACAACGAAGAAGAAGAGGAAGAGGACGAAGAAGAAGAAGAAGAAGACGCGGACGAAGAAGAAGAAGACGAGGTAGAGCCGCCAGCGATTGGCAAACGCGGACGCGAGAGTGACGAAGAAGCGTCCATCGATCCCGACGCGCCGCCGCCAAAGATTCGTAAGAATGGCAAGTTGTCGCTCGCCGAACTCAAGCGTCGCCACAAGGCAATGATGCAGAGGCGTAAAGAAGAGGAAGAAGCCGAGGCGCGCGCCGAGCAAGAGGCCGAGGAAGCCGAACTGGGTGGACCGGTGGAGCAAGAGCGCATTCTCACCGACGAGGATTTCAAGCGCATCAAGGCGCTCAAAACGGAGCGGCAACTCAACGCCGCGCTCTCCAAGGCGGGCGCGATGAAGGCTTCGAACGTCGCGACCGATCACATTCGATTAATGCTTCGCAAGGCGGATCGCGCGAGTGATCGTCGGGTGAACCCTGATTCGCTCGCCGCGACGGGCTTGAAGAAGGCGCACGACAAGGCGTCGCGTCTCGCCACCGTCCTCGCCGGTCGCGAGGACAACGAGTACGGCGCGTCGAGCGCGCGCAAACAAAAGAAGACTGGCGGTTCGAGCAACAAGGAGAAGGACAAGAAGAAAGCCTTACCGCTGGCGGCGCGCGTGTTCGCCGCCACGCGCAGACGAAACGCACCCGTGCAACGCGGGAAGCAACAACGCGGGAGAAAGGTTTGGAAGTCGTGACGCGACCGTCAGAAAGAATGATGGATGTTTCAAATTTCCACAACGTACAGTAGTTAGTTCAAATTCTTTAAATCTTGCGAGCCTTGTAACACAAGATGTAGGACATGTGGTGATCGCCTCCGCCCTTGAGCGCCAACACGTCTTCCTCTGTTCTCGGAATGGGCGTTTCGTCGTCGAATTCCGTCCACGAGCCGTCGTCCTTCTTCACCCACGACACGTAGTGACCGCTGTCAGCGCTGCGACCTTTGTGCGTCAACACCGAGACGAGGTCGAAGAAGCCGGTGAATCGAGTGCCCTCGAGAGGGTCGACGACTTCCATCGACGCCGGCTCGCTCGTCGTCGCCGGTTCGCTCGCCGCCGCCGCCGTCGCGGCGCCGTCCGTCGATGCGTCGCCCTCGCCGCTCGCGGTGGCGCCGACGTCTTCTAAAGCAGCCTTCTTTTCGTTCACGCGCTTCAGAGCTTCGTCGTCCTCGCGCTTCAATTTTAATTTTCTCGCCGGCTCGAGCTCCGCCTTGAGCTCGTCGGTGCAAAATTCGTACACGTCCAAGGTGATCGGGAACGTCACCGCGCGCAAAATTTTCGCCTTGGCGCGAATGTCCGCCTTGTAATAAAACCGCACGAGCTGCGTCGTGAGGTAATCCGGGAGCTTGGATATCTTCGACTGCCCTTCGAACACGGCGTCGGCGCCGAGGACTTCGGAGCGCAGCTCGCGCGTGTCGTTCAGCGCAATCTTAAACCCTTCCGTCACGTGGTTCACCTCGATCGTGATGTTACACTTGAACGTGTACTCCACCGAATCCTCCACGCGCGTCTCGTTCGTCGCCGCGCACCTCAACTCGCGCCGCATCCCGATTCCGAACAACCGTCGCGTCTCCTCCGGCTGCTCCGTCGCCAGCGTGTGCATCACCGCCGACCAGCACTCCTCCGCGTCCTGCTGCATCGGCACCCCCTGCGGTCCGTGCTCCGCAAACTGCGGATACAACTGCCTCAGCACGTTCAAAAACCGCACCGGCATCACCGTATCCTTGGCCGTCTTCACGTCGCCGAACAAATCTCTCAGCGCCGTAGTCAGCGCCGCCGTCCCGCCGCGCGCGTCCCTCCCTCCCGCGTACCCCCCCAGGCTGTCCCTCAGCCCCTCCACCGCGTACAGGCACTGCACCACGCTGTTCGCGTAGCACGTGTTCCCCAAATTCGTCAGCCCCGGTCGATATCCTTCCCCCGCGTTCGCCGCGTCCCGCTCCCCCTCCGGCAAATCCTCCAAAAACGCCACCTCCTCCGCCGGCTTCGCCAGCGTCGCCG
>Ga0163111_10002563_pt1 | contig 11577 bp, 13 predicted proteins | sample CRUFie1St18metaG_FD_109645 | JGI IMG/M metagenome (GOLD analysis project Ga0163111, IMG submission 109645) | Marine microbial communities from the Costa Rica Dome - CRUD Field 142mm St18 metaG | ecosystem: Environmental > Aquatic > Marine > Oceanic > Photic zone | place: Costa Rica: the Eastern... | reverse complement strand
GGGGGGGGGGGGGGGGGGGGGGGGGGGGGGGGGGGGGGGGGGGGGGGGGGGGGGGGGGGGGGGGGGGGGGGGGGGGGGGGCGTGCTGCGACAGCCTCAGAGGGGGGAGTGCTGTGTGGGAGTGCTGCGTTACCTTGAGTAGACGCGCATATCGTTCGTGCGCCAACTCGCAGACCGCCTGAAGCGTCTCGGCACTTTGCTGCTCAACTTGCTTGGCGTAAGCGCTGGCCGCATCCTCCTCCTCCTCCACCCCGCCATCGGCTTGGCTGGTCACCGTTGCCAAGCTTGGGGCGAGTGCCTTCTTCAGCGCCGTATGGATTGCGGCGGCGCGCCGCAGAAGCACCATGAGAGGTGCGACCACGCCGGCCATCACCGCTTCGAAGCCATCAAGGCTGAGCTCTCGCAGCTGGTCCATAATCTTCTTGGCTGGCTTCACAGTCTCGCCGCCGTCCACACCCTTCGGCTCGGAGCCGTCGGCAGCCGTGGCGTCGCTGGCAGGCAAGCCGTCAGCCGCGGCAGCCGCTGCAGTCGTCGCAGCCGTCCCAGCCGTCGCAGCCGTCGCATCCGTGGGGCGGGAGGCCTCTCCGTGAGCCTCCAGCAGCTCTTGCAAGCGGCGCTTGATCAGGGCGCGCACGTCTTTCTTCAGCTGGTCTTGCAACGCCCGCAGCGCGCCGTGCAGGACCCGCAAGCGAAGCAGCCCCAGGGCGAGAGGCGAGAGACGCAGATCCAGCTCAGACGCGAGCGCCTCGACAGGCATGAGCGGCGGGCCGTGCTCCAGCTCGTAACCGAGTGCGACCTGCAGTAGATCCTTGTTCATCATGTCTTGGATCAGCGCCTTGGTCTCCGCGAGCCCTCGGCCCAAGTGGCTCAGCGCAGAAACGCCCCGCAATTCTGTGACACCACACGCACGCTGGCGTGTGAATGCTGGCGAGGTGGGGGCGGGCGGGGGTGGATGACTGGCGCGCAGCGCCAGGGATAACGACAGACTCGAATGCGGGAAGCGCGGTCGGGCTTTAGCGCGGATGGTTTGGAAGCGCGCCTGTATCCAGCAGCTGCTGGGAGGAGGTGATGAGCTCGAGGGCACCGGGAAAGTCACCCGCGGCGAGAAGCTGCTGGATGGTGGGCTGCGTGCGCCACACAGCATGCACCAGGCGCAGCTTCGCGTGCAGCGCTGCTGTGTTGGCACGCTGCCGCACCAGCCGAGGCAAACTGAGTGACTTCTCGACGAGGTTGACCTCCAGCGCCCGGATGCGCAAGCGCAGCGCCTCGATCTGTGATCGCCCCAAGGCGACCTGCTGGCTCAGGTGGTCGTACGACTCGAGCGCCTCAAAAAAGCCATCCGATCTCGTTGACACCTCGTTGAGCAGCGTCAACTCCACCTGCGGTTGGCAGGGCACAGGCGAGGTGCGAACGTGGCCCGAAGGCGTACATGGTGCAGGAGGCGCAGCCACCACCTGGTCCAGCCATTGCGCGAGCCTCTCGAGCATCACCATCGTTGCGTGCGGCTGCTCTGGTGGCGAGAAAAAGGCGAAGGTGTCGGGCTGGGCCAAGTCAAAATCGTTGCGGAAGCAGATCTCCGGTACCCCCGCCAAGCTTGGCGTGTCTTGGGCCGAGGACGAGGTGCCGCCATCGCCGTTGCAACCACCAGCGGCGGGCCTGTTCGCTGTGAGGTAGCGGTACGGATTGCCCACACTCTCGAGATAGCCCCGAAAATCCGCGAGCGTCACCTGCAGCTTTGTCTCAGGAGATTCGGCCGGGAATGCGGGGGCGGGGTTGACGACGAGACCGCGCAGGTCCTCAATTGTCCACTCGTCAATGTCTTCCGGCAACCTGCGCAAGTTCGGGCAACGCCTCAGGAGGCAACGCGTGGGCAGGCGCGCTCCCTCGGGGCGCACCCAAAGTACTCGAGCCAGCCGGACCGCGGGTTGTTGGCCACGCCTGTGAGATAGCCGCGCGCCGGCTCGCGCGAGCTCATCGTGCCGCGTGTGCGGTGCCGCGTGCTGCGGTGCACGGGCTCCAAGGGGAGCTAGTTCCAGCGGACGAACTTTGCCACGCGACCTAACACGTAAGGCTGTCGTCGAAGCGCGACACTGACGGGAATCTCGTACGCACAATATCCTCTGGCGCCAACGAGGCGCTCGCGTGGCGCCCGGCCGCATGCTGTCGTCGGCGCGCAGCAGCGTGGCATTGCGGCCTGCACGCTTCCTGATCCACCGCCGCTCCTTCCGCGCGCCCACGACGGCGCTCAATCACTGCGTGGAAGTTGTGCGTCAGCAGGACCGCGAGCGCTTCTTGTGCAACACGTGCGCGCTTTCTAGCCCCTCGAAAGCATTTCTGTCACCCACACACGGAAGCACGTCCTTGGCAGATTTGCTGCGCACGAGGCGAGACCGGCGCTGTTCGCCCTGCACGGTGCGTGACCACCCTCAGAGGCCGCCCACACCAGCGTGCGCCTGAACCTCATCAGGAGGAAGTGTGTCGCCTCACGGAGACGTGTGCGTGCTGCCTCTTTCGCCGTGCGCAGCCTTCAACATCGAGACCGCCAACATCCGATCGACCACGTCGACGGTGGAGATCGGTCGCATGAGGCTTATGTGGTGGCGCCAGGCCATTGAGCAGGGCCGAGCAGGCAAGCCTCCAGATCACCCTGTCGCCCAAGCTTTGGCACAGGCTCAAGCGCAGCACTCGCTGAGCTTCCGGTTCCTGGAGCAACTCCTTGATGCGCGCGAAGCGGACCTGGAGACGAAGCAGCCCGCGGACTTGCGCCAGTTGCTGAGCTATTGCGAAAGAACTGCGGGCGCACTGCAGGTGGGTGGCCAGACCCTTCATTCCTCTGGCACCCGCAGGGGCCCCGCCCCAGCACGAACATCCCCATTTGCCCTGCGCGTCACAGCTGCTCGGACTCGAATGCGCGGGCGTCGTGGACAACGAGCAGGCGGAGCTGGCCGCCGTACACGTGGGTTGCGCGCTCGGCCTGGCGACGCTGCTTCGCGGCACGGCGTACCACGCCTCGAAAGGCTGCACCTATATCCCGGCGGAAGTGGCCTCGCGGCATTCTGTCGACCTGTCGCAGGTGCCCCACTAGTTTGAATCCCAGCCCGCCCGCCGTTCAAGGTACCGCGTGCCCACCGCGCTCGCCAGCTTTGCCGCCGCGCGCCCACTCGACCCGCTGCCACGCCCCACCAGGTACTGCGGGGCGAGTCTTCGCCGGCGCTTCGCGACGCGGTGGTGGAGCTCGCCACCGAGGCCGTGACCCATCTGCTCGCCGCAAGGAGCCTGCAGCCGACGCTCCCCGAATCGGCGTGCTCCTCCCTGCTACCAGCGACGGTGGCAAGCCTCATCCTGGAGCGGCTGCAAAAGGCCGGCTACGCTCCCTTCGAGGCGGAGGCCGTGGCGCCCAGTGGGGCGCGGCTGCAGCTGCAGCTCGTATGGAACGGCTGGCGAGGTACGTATTAGCGTAGTAGTTTACTCCTACTGGTGCTAGTACTAGGGGACCCACTACGTATTTTGGCAAAGGTTAGTTTTCTTATAGAACGAAAGAGTAACATCGCCAAGGTACGCCCCGCGCTCTCCTCCCCTTGCAAGAGTTCTGCGAGCATGCGACGCGCGTCGTCGGGCTTGCGCACTCGCGGCGCAGGCTGGAGCAGAGCCTTCTCGCAACGGCGTGTGCTGGCACAGCCCGCGCCCGAGAGCCACCCGCACATCATGGCAGCAGGCGAGGTGACGCCAGGCCTTGCGGCTTCGGAGTATGCCGGGAGGTGCGCTGAGAGCGGCACGTGTCGATGCACGTACACACGTGGTGATGCTTCCCCAACCACCTCAACGCAGCAACGCCCACTGCGCAGGAGAGCTGCCCTGGCAGACCTTCTACCAGACCGATCGGTGGCTATCTTCTCGGCGGCGCCACTCTCGTATATGTCGCACGACGTGCCATTTCCATGTATGCGAGCATGTAGAGTAGCATGGCTGAAGCCACTCGCTGGCGCCTCATGCAGCACCGCCTCCCACACAGACCACCAAGACGTCGACCTACTCTACCTGTGCGGGTTTCACGAGCACGCGTCGCTCCTGGCGTGCGTCAAGCCCGCACCGCACGCCGCGCCAAGGTGGCACCTCTTTGTGAGGCCGACCTGCGCAACAAAGGCGCTGTGGGACGGCCCGCACGCCGGGATCGAGGGGGCGCGGCGCTGCTTTCTGGCCGACGGCGAGGCTCACGACATTGCTCACGCCGGCGCCGTCTTGCGTCGCGAGCTGCCCCGCGAACTGAGCGTGCTCTACCACGAGCGAGGCAGAGCGGCCGTGGACGAGGCGCTGCAACCACTGCTTGCAGCGTGCGCAGGCGAGGCCGCGCTGCCGCGCCACCCGCCGCCATGTGCACGCCGTGCATGCGCACGAATCTGACGCGCGCTGCGCCTCCACTGTGTGCGGCGCCCAGATCGCGGCGTCTCGATGCGGAACCCGCGGCTGCTCGCGGAGAAGCTGCGGCTCAAGAAGAGCGCGGCGGAGCAGAGCCTCATGCGGCAGTCGGCCGAGCTGAGCGCCAAGAGTCACGGGTCGGTGATGCGTGCGAGCCGGCGTGCTGCTCAGCGCGGGCTCAGCGAGGCCGTCCTCTCGGCACAGTTCGAGTTCGAGTGCCGCGTGGCCGGCGCCGAGCGGCTCGCGTATCCCAGCGTGGTCGCGGGCGGCGAGAACGCGACGGTGCTGCACTACATGCACAACGACGCCACGCTTGCCGACGGCTCGCTCCTGCTCATGGATGCGGGCGCATCTCTGCATGGCTACAGCTCGGACATCACGCGCACGTGGCCGCTCTCGGGCCGATTCAGCGCAGCGCAGCGCGACTTGTACGCTGCCGTCCTCGACGTCAACGAGCGTGTGATCGCGGCGTGCCAGGCCGACGGCACCACCTCGCTCAACAGCCTGCACCGCCTCTCCGTCCAGTATACCTTCGAGAACCTCGCGTCGCTCGGCGTGCTGAAGCGCGACGATCCGCAGGCGTTTGCGCGCTGCCAGAGGTGGTACCCGCACGCGATTGGCCACTGGCTCGGCCTCGACGTGCACGACACGCCGAGCGTCAGCTCGAGCGCGCCCCTGGAGCCGGGCATGGTGGTCACGGTGGAGCCCGGCCTCTACTTTGGTGCGGAGGACGGCGACGCGCCGGCCTGGTGCCAGGGCGTCGGCATCCGCATCGAGGACGACGTGCTGATCACCGCGGCAGCGGGAGAGGTCCTCAGTTGCGGCGTGCCCAAGGAGCCGAGCGCCGTGGAGGAGCTGATGCACCGCGAGCCGGCCTGACCGTCCCGGCGCGGCACACTCCGGCGCGGCGCAGCGAGCGAGCGCGCGAGGCTTCCCCCACAGACTGCGCGCTGCCGGCACTCTGCACTACGTGGGCTGTGCACGGTCAAGCGTCCGCAACACACACTGGGCTTACTTACTTACTTACTTGGGCTATACCGTGTTACCGCCTCGCGCCTCGCTGAGATGCTACTTACTTCCTTACTGAGATGACTCCGGTGGACCGACAAGATCCTCTGCCGATTTTTCGGTGCCCCGGCAACGCTTTCATGCTGCGCTCGGGTCTTCCCTGATCACCTGATCAGATGACTCGTCGGGTCTCCCGTCCGTTCTAACACCCCCTCACAAGAGATGAGCATAAGCGTTTTGGGAGCGATGTCCTTGGACAGAGGCCGGAGCGGCTCCGCCTGCCGCCTTGTCCACGGTTTTGGACTTCGCACTGGTGTGCAAGACAATGTGCTGTGCGTGGATGAGACGACCGCGATCTTTCCAGTTGGCCGTGTGCTTGCCCAGCTCAACATTGAGACACAGGTGATGTCCTTTGTGAGCGAGGGCGAACGTGCACCTGACCTCGTGCTGGCGCTAGCGTTGGCGCCTTCTCGACGGTTTGCTCGCGTGCCTTTCCAACTCGTAGTGAAGCCTGTGCCCCTGCCGTCGACGGCCTGTCTTGTGCCGCACGCAGGTATCTGGCAGTGTGTGAACGCGCTGAGCACGCACAGGTTTCAGTTTTCCATGTGCAGTCGCAGCGGCGACACAAGACCCTCTCTTGCCCCGAGGTGCAGTCTCAGGAGTTCGTGACGTCCGCTTTCTCGGCCGATGGGAAGTTGCTGGCTGCGTTGGGTGGCGCGCCAGACCACGCGCTCGTTGTGTGGCTCTGGGACAAGGGTAAGGTGCTCGGTGTCAGCAAGCTGATGCAGCCAGTGAGCCGGGTGAGCTTCAACCCGACTGACTCGAGCACGCTCGGCAGCAGCGGCGCTCGGTACCTCAAGTTGTGGCGCAACTCCGACGGGCAGCTCAAGGCCTGGAACCTGGGCACAGGGAAGCGTGAGCAGCACAACTACTTGGACCACTGCTGGCTGCCAGACGAGAAGCTTGTGGCATGCACGGACACGGGCGACGTGTGCATTTTCGAACACGGCGAGTTCAAGCACAGCATGTCGGCCTCGAGCGGTTCCAGCTCCGCCTCACGGCCGCTGCTCTGCGTGTGCGCCTTCTCCCGAGGCTTCATCGTCGGCGGTGCGGGCGGCGTGCTCTCGGTGTTCGAGCGCGGCGATGATAAGGACGGGTTCATGCTCACGCATACCTTCAGTTGCGCGCACGGGGCCGGCCTTTCGAGCGCCAGCGCCGCTGCAACCGGCGCGGCCGAGGTTGCGCCATTGGACATCACCTCGATCTCCCTGACGCCGTCTGAAGAGATGCTCGTGTGCTCATGCGCCTCGTCCCAGCTGGCGTCCTTCCCGCTCGCCAACATCGATATCCTCAAGCCGACCGAGTCCAACTTCCACTTCTTCGGTGGTTTCCACCATGGTCCCATCACCGGGCTGGATTCGTGTGTGCGCAAGCCGATCGTCGCGACCTGTGGGGCCGACCGCACCCTTCGGATCTGGAACTACGCCACCAAGGGCTGTGAGCAAGTCAAGTACTTTTCCGAGGAGCCACTCTCGCTCAGCCTGCACCCCAATGGGCACCACGTTCTCGTCGGCTTTGGCGACAAACTTCGCTTCTTTAACGTCCTACTGGACGACGTTCGGCAGGTTCAGGACTTCCCGGTAAAGGCCTGCCGCGAGTGCCGCTTCTCGCGCGGTGGCCAGTACTTTGCGGCAGTCATGGGGCCGACCATCCATCTTTTCGACACGCACACCTTCGAGCCTATGGGCGTCCTCAAGGGGCACTCCGGGACGGTGAAGTGCATCTGCTGGTTGGAGGGCGACCTAGGCATGGTCTCGGCAGGACTGGACGGGGCCGTGTACGAGTGGCGACTAGAGACGAGCGAGCGGGTCGAGGACCACGTCCTGAAGAGCTGCCAGTATGAAGCAGTCGTGTGTGGCCCGCACACGAAGACCAAGATGGCCGTAGTCGCCGCCGGCCGAGACGGCGTTCTGAGGGAGATCCTGCGGGGGAGCATGAGCACTGTGAGCCACGAGACGCACATCGGTCAGTGGCACTGCCGCACCTAGTGCATCCTCTCTCGTGCTGCGCCTAAAGCGCACCCCCCCTCCCCGCGCGTGCAGATAGCGGACGTGTCGTGCAGCTGCAGCTGTCGCAGTCGGACCGGTTGCTGTTCGCCGGCATGTCGTCGGGAGCACTCCGGGTCTACTCTTGGCCGTTGGAATCCGACGAATGCCTTGAGCTCTTGACGGTGCGGCTCAACCAGCATGCAGCCTCGCAAGCTGCTCACGCGCAGCCAGGCCCTCCCGTCCCCAACGCCTGACCAATTGGGCTCGCCACATCGTCGCAGGTCCATTGTGGGTCGGTATCGCGGCTGTGCGTCTCGCACGATGAGGCCCACCTCTTCACGGCCTCGGAGGACGGCCAGCTCTTCATGTTCGAGCTTCTGGGCGAAGGCGCGGCGCAGCGGGAGCGCAGTCGGCGCAACCAGGAGGACGCGGGCCAGGAGCTCGACACCGTGCTCGTCTCCAAAGCGGAGTTGCTCGAGCGGATCGCCGCGGCAGAAGAGCTCGAACAGAAGGTGCGCTTGCATTGCATGGTGCATCGCGTGGTGCAGCACTTGGTGCATTGCAGAGGAGCGGAGCTCGCGAGCACAGAACGTATGCTTCCACCGGCATTTGCCAATCTGGTCTCTGGACGGGTGTAGGGAGCGCGGAGCGGAAGGCATCGAAGCCCGTGTCTCATGCGTGCCGCAGATGAAGGAGCAGCAGATGCAAGCCGAGTATCAGACGCACCTCAAGGAGCAGTACTACCTCGACCAGATGAAAAAGGACAAAGAGGAGTCACAGGCATCCCTAGAGGGCGCAAACGAGCGGCTTGAAGGTGTCAAGCGTACCAAGGAGGCGCAGGGGCGCGAGGCCTCCGAGGCGATGCAGGCCATGGAGGTGGCGCACATGCGTGCAGCCGAAGAGCTCGAGAATTTGTACGAGCGCAAGCTTGCTGCCGAGGCCGCGCGCTTCGAGGCGCTTCGGCAAGAGAAAGAGGACATGCAGTGCCAGTTTGAGGTGTGTGCACTTGCCCCCACACGTGTGCATCTTGCAGGATGAAGGCACGCCGCGGCTCCCACGCTTCTCCGGGCGACCGCAGGAGCGGCTATTTGCGTTGCATAAGCAAGCCAAGTCAGACGAAGAGAAGCTGCGCGTTGGACTCGAGGAGAAGAGGCGTGAAGCAGAGTCGCGCGCCTCAGACGTGCAGCACAAGGCCAGTGCCATGCGATCACAATACGAAGAGATGCTGCGGCAGGTGTGCTCCTAGAGAGCTGTTGCTCAAGGATGCTCATGCACACGGCTCAGCGGTAGGGTTGGGGCATTCGCATTGCACGTTGGGTCTGTCCAGCGCCTCTCGTGAATGCATGCAGGAGGAGCGCGACAACGACCAGGAGTTTGCCTTGAAGATTGAGGAGCAGCAGCGGTCGCTCATGCAAGAACGGGATATCGCGCAGACTCTCAAGGGCGAGACGGCCATCCTTCGCAAGAAATTCGAAGCGTTTCAGACCGAGATGGAGGACATGCGCACCACGTTGCGAGAGCGTGAGCGCGAGATCAGGCAATTGCAGGCGAGCCAGCAGCACGCCATCATCCCGTGTGAATCGCCCGGCCCCGTCCGCAAACGCGCGCCATGGCATAGCGGCGTACCGATGCGGTTGTGTGGCGCGCGGTGTGTGGCGCAGGGCGAGGCGGTCGAGCGCGATAAGGCGATGGACCTGCTGCGCAAAGACGTCAGGGAGCGCGAGGAGTCCGTGAGCGACAAGGAACGGCGCATGGCCGAGCTCAAGGCCAAGAACAAGGAGCTCGAGAAGTTCAAGTTTGTGCTGGACTACAAGCTGCGCGAGCTGAAGAAGGAGATCGAGCCGCGCGACGAGCAGATCATGCAGATGCGTGAGACGATTCGCGAGCTGGACGAGGAATTGCAGCACGACCATCGCAGGCGTGGCAGTAAAGCCCCAAGACATTCGCTGACGCGTTGCTAACGGCCGGTTGTGCGCGCGGCAGCAACGTCGGCCTCGAGCAAAGCCTCGCTGAGAAGCAAGCAAAGATCGAGAGCGTGCAGAACGAGTGTAAGCGCATCCGCCGACAGGTGTGCCGCGCGGCCCGGAGCCAGGCGTGCCGTTGCGAGGCGTGCACACTTATTCCGACGCTGGCCCTCGCCAGGTGTTTGAGAAGGACCGTCTAATCAGTCTCTTCGGGCGCGACTTGCACAAGCTTGTGACAAACACCGAACCTCACCTGTGGCGCGAGAGCGTCAAGGCTCTCTATCGCACGTATGCTAAGAAAGGCGCTGCTGAGATAACAGATGGCGGCGACGAGGAGCAGGTCGAGCAGGAGTTCATGCTGCAGCGGCAGTACATGGAGCGCGCTCTCGGTGCCCTCAAGACGCGGGTGGGCCGCACCGAGGAGAAGACGCAGCAGGACTTCCAAAAAAAGGTCAGCGAGAACACGATGCTCATAAAAGAGTGCAACGCGTTGCGCACCGACAACAAGGATCTCAGGTATCAGAACGCGCAGCTCCACATGGAGTTGCAGCAGCAAGCGCGGTCCGCCAAGGCCCCGTTGCGGCGGCAGCCGTCGGCTGGCGCAATGCGCCCGTCAACTGCTGGCCGGCTTGCGTCAGAGTCTCTACCTAGCATGCGTGCCGACAGCGGCGGGGCTCGCGGGCAGCTGCTCAAGGGAAGCGCAAGCGTATCGGGGCGAGAGCGCGCAAAGATGGCGGAGATGCTGGTTGCCCAGGTGTGCTCCGCTGCCCTCGTGACCACATGGGCTCCACATGCTAGCTGGGCCCCTCCCCTCTCACCCGGCAAATGCGACTCTCTCCATTCTGGCAGAATCAATCGCGAACCGAAGTCGAAATGCAGCGCAGCGAAATCCAACGATTGCGCGAGCAGGCGCGCCAACTAGCATGCTGCAGCCAAGACCCAGCCCCCCGGTGGCAACAACTTTCGTGCGCCTGCTTGACAGGTGCACTCTCTTCTCGAGCGTTCGGGTGAGAGCGTCGCGCACGGCACCCCAGACGACCGGCCACGCACCTCGCACGAGGTTGCGCGTGCCACAGAAAAGGACGACTCGCCAGCGCCTAATGTTGGGATGCCGCGCGCAAGCTCGGCGCTGAGGTAGCTGGCAGATCGATCTGGACAACGCTCTACTAACTAGTGACAGCTGCTCTACGGCCTTATGAACTATATAAAAAAAACCGTAACCGCTTCACAAGTTCACAACCACAAAACGCGTGAGATCACGGGGATGAAAAGCTGTGACGTGTCGCGTGAGTGAGAATACGATACCGTACGGTAGAACTAGAAGCGTCTTCATTCACCCGTAGCAGGTAGCTGTACACTTCTCTTGTAGTCTAAAGTAAACTGCTGTAGTAAGTATACTGTAGTAGTAAGTAGTGCCGTAGTGCTAGTGGTAGTCTTTATAGAGACACCATGAGAATTGAGATGAATGAGACTACTGAGTATGCGCGCGCGCGGCGGGCGGCGCAGCCCGCCATTACGCACGATACCGAACGCGGTACGGTACTCGGTAGTGTTTTACTTACTTGTTACTCTATACCTCGTTGCTCGTACCGGTACTGTAGCTCGGTAAGGCCCCTACAGTACGTTGTGGTGCACGTGCGACGTGCACGTGGCCACACACGAGTAGCGCGAGTACGCGCAGCACAATTCTCAATTGGGCTCAACTACTCTCTCTCAACGTGCCATACCATTACCGCGTGGCACCCCCCAGATGCGGACGGTTTGGTCGTCGCTAGCAGATGCCATCATATAAGGGTCGCACGGGTTCCACGCAACGGCGTTGACGGTGCCCGAATGACCCGCAAGCACCTGCGGACGCTATGGATCCGTCTCTGAGGCCTATACGCGATATTGAGCCATGGGCCATAACCATCCGTTCGTGCAGTGGCAGAACGGCAATCAATGCACACCTCAAGCAACGTGGCATTATGACGGTGCCAGACGTAGATCTGCGAGTCCTCGCTACCACTGACGACGAACGCCTCGTTGCACCTTTACCATGGGGGGTTGCTGAGAGGGGCGGGATGCCATGGTCATAATGTGCTGCCCCCCCCCCCCCCCACCCCCCACCCACCCCGCTCCGCGGTGGTGCGCACGCATGCT
>Ga0163111_10002562_pt1 | contig 11578 bp, 11 predicted proteins | sample CRUFie1St18metaG_FD_109645 | JGI IMG/M metagenome (GOLD analysis project Ga0163111, IMG submission 109645) | Marine microbial communities from the Costa Rica Dome - CRUD Field 142mm St18 metaG | ecosystem: Environmental > Aquatic > Marine > Oceanic > Photic zone | place: Costa Rica: the Eastern... | reverse complement strand
TTTGTATTCTGTCGTTGGATCTGGTCCTCTCTTAGTATTCCAAGCTTGAGCTACTTTCCACTTACCGAAACGCCTAACATCTACAAAACAAAGTGTTGTACCATCTGATCTGTAGAAAAATAGGTGAGTGTGTTTTGGCTCTTGGCCAGTATTTGTAACTTTGAAATGACCTGTCATACCCATCGTAAATTGAATAGGCATTTGTACTTGGTCTCTTTCCATAGTAAGAATCATCTCTTTACCTCTAGATTCTGAAGTAATAGTAAATTCTTGATTGTTGAAATACTCTTGGTCAATATCTTCACACTTATGAATGGGGTTCTTTTTAACTCCAATATAAGTCATACCTTCCGATACTTGATTGACGTAGTCTGATGTAAATTTGAGTTCCGCTAACTCTGGCATAATAACTGATTTAATTATTATAGCTCTTTTGCATCATTTGTTTCATAGAAATTCCAACTGTCTTCCCAATAGATATGGTCGTTATTTGTATTGGGTTTATTCATAGTCATCTAGGTCTTCAATTGAACGAATGTCCTTGTAGTTAAACTTAGGTTCTCTCTGCTTCATCTTTTTCTTCTTGAACTGAAGCTTCTTACGACGGTTAGTGTCGTCGTCTTGGGCCTCGAAAGGCTTGCTCGACTTATTCATTAAAATTATGTTATAGAATTATTTGTCTATTGTTGAATTCTGAAACCAGACTGGAGGGGGAGTATGGTCTGGATTAGGACCTTCTGGAAAATAAGGGTTGGTTGTCCAATAAGGGTAGGTTGTAGTTTCTTCTTTTAACAAGATAACAGCCTCTTCTGCATTGATATGCTTTTTATCTAATAGCCTCTGTACAATCTTTGCCTTTGTCATAGTTTAAATGTTTGTGCTTTATACTGGTAACTTTTCAATTTGTTCCATAACTTCTGTGATTTTTTCTCTGTTAATCCAACCTGCAACTTGGTCGTCAACTTTAATAAAGTCTGAAGTACAGAAATTATCTTCTTTATCTAAGACTGCAATCTCGAAACTAGAATATCTATTAGCTTCTGGTAAACTTAATTTAGGAGTACAATAATAATGTTCACCACATACTACTGATAGAGTGTAACCATTATCAAACTTATATAGCGATTGATAACCTGAGCCGTTTCTATGTTTTTTAAATTCAAGATTATTGAATGCCATCTTCTTCTGTTAAAAATGTTAGAATTATGTAGAGTATTACGACTGGAACATAAGGTATAAAGAATAAGATTACAGCCATAAATCTCCATAACAATGGATCTGTGTTAGTGTATTCTGCTAAACCTCCACATATACCGAATAATTTTCTACGCTTTGTACTTCTTCTGAAAAGCTTCATATTATTGATTATTAAGATAGACAATCATTGCTACTATTGAACATAACACTAAGAGTGCTTTGCCTATATAATCCATGTCTTTTTCTGTTAGTTTCATAATAATGGTCCGGCACTACCTGTATATTCTGCAGCTTTCATTCTCTGCTCTTCTATCCACACCCAGTAGGCATGCCATTTCTTTATTTTTTTAATCACTTTCTTAATCATATCCTGTTGGATGGTTGATTGTTTCGTTTACTTTATGGTACTCATATTTGCCCTTAATAAATTCATTTAGAGCTTTACCTTGAGATTCAGCATTATTAAAAGAATGCCAGTCTTGTACATCAACATCATGATACACGTAGCTTGCATGATTAAAATGTACAGTTAAAGTTTTATGTTTAAAGTTATATGCAGCTGACGTTAAAGTTGAGCTATCATATTGACAAATGGTTGATGTAATCATAAAATTTAATTTATGAGTTATACCATGCTAGTAAGAATAGTTTCTTAATTAATTATTCCAGTAATCTTAACTCCCTTATTAGCCAATTGCTTTTTCAGAGAATTAATTGCCGATACAACTGCAGCACTATCACCGCCGCCACCAGTAACTGCATCTCTAAATGCTCCAACTGCTCCACCGACTGTCGATGCAACACCTTCGAGTACACCACCTGTTTCAGCGTTACCAGTTTCTACAGTAGTTCTAAATGTCTCAATCATTTCAGTTAGATTTTCTAAAGCAGTAGATAAAGATTCACCCATTGCTTCTAGAATATCTTCTGGAGATTCACCACCTTCAGCTAGAACTGCAAGTGCTTCGAACATTTGTCTAGTTTCAGTTAACTTAGCCAGATCCATCGCGTTAATACCTTCAGCAATTGTTGGGAATGCTGTAGCAGTTGCACCCATATTTCTACCGATTGCATCCCAAAGTGCAGCCTGAGCTTCATAACCTGCAACTGGTCTAAGCATACTAACTCTACCAACAAGTAGACCTTTAAATGAATCAACCTGTTCTGGATTAATACTTGATAATGCAGAAGTAATTGAAGGTACAGCTCTACCTACTTTCTCATAAGAATCTCCGATTGCTACGAATAGACTTTCTCTAGAAGACATCATCTCGACGTCAGTCATCTTACCACCATAAACAGCAGTAAATGCATCTAGTTGTTCTGCTTGAACTGAATTGATAGAACCTACAATCAATGGAATAGCCATTGCCATTCTCAAATATGAAACTGAAAGTCCTTTTAAGAATTTAGTTTTAGATTCAAATAATTCTGCAGGAGATTCACCACCGAAAATAGAAGCAAATGCTTTTGCTTTATCTACAGTGAAGTTTGCAATAGAACTTATGATTTTTGGAATTGCAGTACCTAATTTTTCATAAGTTGAACCTATCATAGAGATTAACATGGTCTTACCCATAATTAGACCAGAGTCTGAACCGCCAGCATCTGTAATTGCAGAAATCATCGCAGTTACTTTAGCTTTAACTTCTTCTGCAGCACCAACAGAGCTTGTAATCTTAGTTACATCTTCTACAGCATCGGCTAACGCAGAATAAGGTTCTGCTAATTGTTGTGCAACTTCAATACCTTTCTCAAAGTTAGATTTACTAAACCATCCACCACTATCAGCAGCTTCTGATTTACCTACTTGTTCAAATACACCAGCTAAACCAATAATGATAGCCTTTGTATTCTTAGTTAATTTTTTAACTAACGAACCTACATTACCAATAGATTTAAAACCAGTTGGATTACCTTCTGCGTCATAACCTGTTGGGAACTTTAAGTTCGCCATATTCTGTACTCCATTTGCTAAGTTATACAGGGGTTCACCCATTTTCTTAACAACTTTAATACCTTTCTCATAAGATGATGAAGTAAACCATGAGCTACCTTGAGCAGCATCTGATTCTCCTACTTCTGCAAATGTCTTACTTAAACCTGTAACAATTAATTGTGTATTAGCAATTAAGGCTGGTACAGCGGTCGTTAGATTGATAGTCTCAAACCCAGTTGGGTTACCATCTTTATCAAAACCAGTTGGGAACTTTAAGTTCGCCATTGCTTGTACACCTTTTGCAATACCCTTTAGAGCTCTACCCATACCGCCAACAGCAGATATACCTTGAGCTACAACTGAAGTATCTTTACCAGAACCAAATAGTGCTGACATAATACCACCACCTCCGCCTGGATATTTCTCACCTACTTTAGCGAATGTATCTGCTAAACCTGATACAATATAATCTACATTGGTCGATAATGCAGGAAGATCTGCTTCTGAAACAACTTCTTTAAATACTCTTAAACCTTTTGCAATACCAATTAAAGCTGCGGAAGCTAATAGAAGAGTTGGTGCACCAGCTAGAATACCTGCAATTGATATAGGTCCTAATGCTAAACCAGCTGCAACACCTTCCATTGCAACTTCAAAGTTAGACTTTTTACGACCAGCACCAAAACCTAAGAAACCTTCACTGACTTCACCAGACCAATCGAATGCTTTACTACCTTTACCGTTAGATAATGAACCTAGTGCTTTAAAGTCTACAGACGCGATTGCTTTTAGACCTAGGCCTATTACAACTAGAGCACCACCTGCTAGAATCATTACTGCAGCACCTGGAGCGATAAACGCTGCACCGGCGCCGGCTGCAGCCATTGCTAAACCTAGTCCAACTACAATAGCACCGACCTGACCGATGAACTCCCATCTACCTTTAGCAGGGAATGATTCCTCAATTTTCTTTAATCCCATGCCAATCACAACTAAAGATATACCTGCTAATATCATAACAAGTGAACCTTTTACAATTTGTGCTGCAAACTGACCTGCAAGTCCAAACACTAATGCCACGGCACCAACGACTGCTACAATCTCTAGTGATTGCATTAATGGTGGAGCTACTGCAGAGAAGAACATTAAAGCTGCAGATAATGTAACTAATGAAAGTGACACTAACATTAAGTTAATCGCCATCTTACGCATAGATCTATCTACTCCTAGTTTATCTAATAAGAAGAATGTTAGACCAATACCTGCTACTACTGCCATCGCTACTAGAAGTCCTTTTAGAACCGGCATAGCAACAAGACTTAATAGAGCTAAAGTACCACCTAATAGAAGTAAACCTATACCAAGTGCTTTAATTGATTTACCAAAGTCTTCCATTCTCTTTGGATCTGCACCAATCATATCTAAGATTTTAAATACACCTGCAATACCTACTAATATAACTGTAGTTGCTAATAGACCAACCAGAGCTGGAAGTGCTAATATAGATATTAGGGCTAATGAACCTGCTAGTTTAAGTAATGCCATACCGACATCTCCTAACAGGGCAATTGATTCTAATCTTTTCTCGTCTAGGCCTTCTGTAGCGAACATTAGACCTTTTATCATCAGAATAGTTGCTGGGATCCAAATAATAGAAGCTACTGCTGCCACGAGGAGTAGTGGAGTAGCTAAAATAAGATAACCTGCAAATAGGAGTAGTGATTTACCTACGTCACCTAGAACAACTAGACCTTGTGTAATTGCATCCATTTTCTTAGACAATTCCTCTGCAGGACCTGCCTTTTCTAATGCTTCTACAATAAAGCCTAAGCCTAGACCAATAGGTTTAAGTGTTGGAGCTACTAGTTTTAAAACTATAGCCTCTTGTAAACCACCTCTACCAGCCTTGGTATTCTCTTCGAGCTTTTCCATCGCGATAACCATTCGGTCAATACGATCAAATAACTCACCACCAGGGTTGATTGCTGCGGCTGTTAAATCTGAATTGTCTCTGATTTCTTCTAAGAGCTCGGTTTGACCTCCTAGTTTATCAAATGCGCTTGCTAAAAACTTAAAATTCACTAGATACTCCTCAGTATTTTTTAAAATAAAGGGGTATGCTTTTAGGAACATACCCCTAATACTATATTATATATCTCTACAACTTAGGCATCTTTAACGTAGGTGTCCTCATTGTAGGGACCTTAGGCATCTTTGGCGTTTTGTATTTAGAGCTCATTGCACTCTGTCTCTCGTTCGCCTGTTCTTGTTGGTCCTTAGATTGTTTATTCCTCTCTTTGATGTACTCTGAGAGATTCTTCACATAATACCAGTATTCGTAGTAATACATGTTTTCAATCTCAGATGGTTGCATCCTGAGGTGAATGCCCAGGTAGAACTTAGTCTTAAAGTAATTCTCCAGCGAGATCTGAAATAATGAAAAGACTTTTGATGCCACCTGGGAACTCAAGAGGGGCCGATGCCTTCTCTCCGTCTAAGGTGGTTTCTAGTGTTGCTTGAACACCAATTCTCATTCTTTCAGCTAATCTGTAGATTACCATGAACTTTTTCTCATCCCAAGCCTTATAGTCAACCTCTAGTTGAAAAATTTTGTTTAGGCCTAATGATCTCCAGTCGGATTGAACATAAGGTAGAACTTGGATAAAAGCTTTATCAAACTCAACTTCTTTCTCCTGACGATCTCTAAGATAGTTAGTTACTTCCTGCATAACACCAATTGTTGGTGGATGCATTCTGACTTCACCAGCAGAACGTGTCTTAATTACATAAGTTCTAGCTTTCTCGTCATAGTACTTTTCTATTTCTTCATCGATAACTGAAGGTACTAAGTTTCTAATTGATAATTCAATTTCAACTGGTTTTTTACCTTGGTCAGTTTTACCTTTTAACATTAATTTGTTTTCAGGTTCTGGGAAAGTTAAATCTCTAACTGCGAGTAAGACTATAATTCTATCCTCTTCAAGTAGATCTTTGTAGGAAAGTCTTTTCTTATCAGAAGTCATCTGCATACAAGATTCAACAATTGAGTTTAACTTATCTTCCATATCGATATAGTTATTCTCGTCCATTGTTGAGAAATGTCTGATTTCTGCTGCTTTAGCAGATCTAATCTTGATTACAGTTCCTTTTGGATAAAACTTTGCCTTTGAAGGTAAATTCTCTAGGTCTAACACGTGCCATCCTAAAGCAGAGTCTGAAGACTGTGCTCTATCTGGTCCGAAGTTACCCATATTAACTTTACCTAAACCTCCTGCAGCCACAGCAGCTTCCATATTAGTTGCTTCTGTATCTGTAGATTCTACTTGAGGATCGTTGATAGCATCTTTAGCTGCTAAAGCCTTTGCCATCTTTGCTTCCTCTGCGCTGAGTTTCTTTTTCTTGTCGCTCATATTATTTACTTTTTAGGTTTTTCAAATTTTGTTTTATGTAAGATTTTTGGTCAATGCTTCTCTTACTAAGCTCATCTTTTATTAATTGTCTAATAAATGCGCTCACTGAAATAGGACGTTGTTCGTATTGTAAAGCATCATTTAGAATAACACGATTTACTTCTCGAACTTCTTCTTCAGTCAGTAAGACTTGTAATTTTTTGGTTAATTTATCACTCATAATCTCTTATTATTAGGATATTATATTATGTTTTTAGAGTTTAAAAAAAGGGGGCTGAAATTCAGCCTCCTTTTTATCTAAAAACTTTTAAGCTTATGTTAATTCTTCAGAGTAAGTATCACACTTCCAAATAACTTCTAAAGTTCTAGGCTCTGCATCTGCATAGTCTAATCCGTCCACCAAGTTTACACCTGATGTGATGAAACAATCATCTAGAGTTACTTTTCTGTAAATATCACCTTCTCTGTTGAATTGTACAACAACAATAGTACCTACATAATTCTTTTTAAGACCCATTTCTCCAGTTTCTGGGTTGTACGCCGCTCTGTACCATTGTCTTAATGTTTTGTAAATGTAAGCCTGGTTAGAGTCGTTTAGGTTAAGTGAGAAGTTAATAGTCAGATCCACTGAAGTTTGAGCTGCCATACCTGCGTATGATCTGTCAGCAAACTTGTATTTCTGAGTTACTGCTTCTACACCTGGAGCTAATCCGTCTAGACCTGCTACTGTGTTAACTTGTTGTAGTAAGAATTCCTGTCCAGCAACACCTGCAGGAGGTAAAATAGTCACCTCGAATAGGTTACCTTGTACTGGCTCGAAATTTCTACCTTTCTTGCTAGTTTGGTCTTCTGAATAATGTGGTAAAGCCATATCTTAATTTTTCTTATTTTATTTATATATCGTTGTTTTCTTATGCAAAGTTACCTGTTGCGATCTCACCTGTGTTTAATACAGTCACCCTAGATACTAGAATCTCAAGACCTTTAACTGGTTCTACGAACGTATCAAGAATACCCATGTTGTTGTCGATTACTTCAGACGTGTTGTTTGAAGTGTCCATGATATTCTTAAAGTCGAATACACCACCGTCTTTCTTAACTGATTCCATGAAGTTATCAGCTAAAGTTTTGATTTCTAATCTAGTTTGAGCATTGTTAAACTCGAACAGATAGTTCTTAAGAATTTCAGCTAGACCATCCTCGATGTAAATTAATACTTCTCTTACGTGAGCAGAAGAAAGTGCTGATTGAATTCCTTGTTGAGCTGTTTTATTACCTTTGATCGTTAAACCAACGCCTCTTTCAAATACGATTGGGTTGTAACCGAATGGCTCAAGTACATCTCTGTCGAATTTGTCAAATGCAAATTCTAGAGACTGAACACCTGTTCCACCTACAACACCTCTTCTTGGGCCTGCGATGATTGACCATGGTAAAGCATCTAAAAATTTATCGATATAGTTGTTTGATACGTATGCTGCTGGTGGAATAACTTTAGTTCTACCATTCTCAATTACATTAAGACCAGGACCATAGTAGAATGCGTAGTTAGCACCCTCGTTGATCGATGGTAATGTATAAAGAGCTGATGGGTTTAACTCTAAGTTACCTCCAGTTGCCACTGTGTTCACATCGAATGCACCTGTTATAGTGTTTAAGAATGATGGGTTAGTAGATGCTTTGAATTCTTTCACCATTGGTGCGTTAAGAATTGCTGAAGCATTTTGTCTTTCTTTACATAAGAATGATAATTCTTCTTTGTTAAGTAATCCACCGTTCTCTAATGAACCGAATGTATCAACAACATATCTAAATGTAATGTTGTCTTTGTCAATAAGTGCGTTTCCTAAACCAGTTCCCGGCTTGATTGCAGCAAGTAAGTCAGCGATTAGCTTGTCTCCTTGTGTTGCACCTTCTAGTGGGAATGTTTTGTATACACCTGCAGATTCTTCATATCTCTTAAGTGCATAACCTGGTCTACTTGAAACTACTCTTGATGTTTCAAATCTGAAGAAAGTTGATCCGCCTACTACTGACTTAACAATCTTCTTAATTCTGGATAGTTTACCTCCATCGCCTGGTACATATTGTCCAACTTTAATTTCAGTTGGCCAAGCTACAGTACCTGCAGCACTTAAATCACCAGAGAAAGTGAAGATTCCAGCACCGTTTGCTGTGAATGTCCAACCTTCTGCTAATGTTGGGAATAATACTGCTCTTGAGTTAGGCTGTAGAGTCCATACATCGAAAGATGATTGGATAATTGCACTAAATGCAGCTAATGAAGTTTGGTTTGCTCCTACATAGTCATCGCTGAATGCAACACCACCACCTGCAGATATTTCTACTGTGTTATCGTTAGGGTCTACAGTAATATCTGAGATTTGTGTGAATTCACCAGCGTTAACTGATAGTAAGAATGCACCTACTACTAATGAATTATAGTTATCAGGACCGTGTGATAGTTTTAAGTTACCGTTAGATAATTTAGTAATTGTAACTGGACCACCGTTTACGAAGTCAGCCGCAGTACCTGCTGCATAAGCTTCGTATCCTTTTGAGATTTGTCCTGAAGCTGTGATTGTTACTTGGTTTGCACCTGTATCTGCGATTCCAGTGATTTGTACAAACTCACCAGCAATATAAGACTCTAAGTATTTAGAAGTATTAATGCTGTGTGTTGATGCTAGGATAGCAGCAGAAAGGTTAGTACCGTTAATTATTAACTGGTTGTTATCGTTATCTACTGTTACAATACCACCTTGAGCTGTTAAATCTGCGATAGATTCAGAAGCAACTTGCTTCACTTTATGTGATAAAATTTCGTAATCATTGTAAATGTCAAAGCCATTTCCGATTAGGTCGATGTTTGGAAGTGCATCTTCTTGTACTGCACAGAATAAACCTGTTCTTCTAGCCTCCATATTAATTAGAGTCTCAATGTACATTTGATTACCTTCAGCATCAATAAATTCTGGTATTAAAGATACACCATCATATTGTGCTAAAAGAGTTACTTCTCTTAAACCTGCAAACTGAGCGAATTGTGCTCTGAATAAACCATCCTGGTCGAAGAAGTCTCCGTAGTTAGGATCGTTGTTTAATTCAGCAGCATCGAATTTGCCTTTAAATACAAATACATCTACTAAGTAGTCTGATACGTACTCGTCTGCGTCAATTCCTTCTGGAATGTTAGCTTCACCATACCATTCTCTTGCTGTTAATTCAAAACCTCTAACGTCTGCAGCTTGTCTAATGATAACTGTAATCGGATCTTGTTTGATATTAACAAATGAGATTGCATGATTTTGATCTTCTGCAGCAGCAGTTAATAACTTCTCATCTGAAGGTACCCAGAATTTATCTGTATCAAATACATCTGAATACTTCTTAGAAGTCATTGCAGATGCTTGAAGTGTATTAGCTGATAAACCTTGTACTGCAGAGTTAGTTGCTGGTGAGAAAATACTCACTTTATCATCATCAGACGCTGTAGTCATGTTAATAGCTAAAATTGGACCTCTTGATAGAGCTTCAATTGCTGATCTGTGGAAGAACATATTTTTCTTTTCTAAGGACTTGTCTATTCCACCGAAAACTTGCTTGAATTGCTCTACATCTTCTATAAGAACTGGAGTATTGTAAGGACCTTTCATAGATCTACCTACAACTAATCTGATAGTTTCCGCAGGGATGTTAACGGTTTGTGACTTGTCAAACTCTAGACGATATACGCCTGAGCTTTTGAACTGTAATAATTGAGGACTTAATGCCATAGTTGTTCGTTATTATTTTTTAATTCTTTTATTATATATCCTTGTCTTTCTGCAAATTTATTTCAAAAGGTCATAAATATCATATTGTAAATCTCCAGCTTGGTCATTGTCCTTGTAAAGGACTGTCTCCATCTCGTCATGGATGTCTGGATCTATGAAATCTAATAGCTCTTCCACGAAATCTGCATAGTCTGTCGTATTAAAAAACTCGGTTGCAGTGATACAAGTCATAATCACGTCGTCATTGCCCATCTGAGCGCCGTAACTACCGTTTGGCAGGGTACCAAACAAGGAAGCTTCAGTCACTGTAACCTCATCAGTTAAATCTAATCTATTTATCTTATATAATTTCGCAAAGTTCTGGCAGAATATAGCTTTGTTGTCAGATTTTAATTTGATACCAGGTTTTAATGCTCTGCCATCATGTCTGTGTTTAAACTTAACCACCATTTCATCATCGAAATCATTTCTTTGTGGAAAAATCTGTCTTAGATAATTAAATAATACAGTACCATAAGTATTATATTCCACAATCATCTTTACATTCTCTGAGTAGAATATGTCTACCGATAGAGTATAAAGTACTTTTGCGAAATCTTCAATTACATGTTCGTTAGATCTGAATCTACAAACTTGAGTAAATTTGAAGAAATCGTACATCGCACCTGGATTAACCACATTCTTTATTTCGTCCTTATTCATTGGATTAACTTGGAATACATTAATTACCGATGCGTCACCACCGTTACCTTCTGCAATATCTACTGAGAATAACCAGAAGTTCTCTTTATCTTTACATGTGTCAATATCAAAATCTGGAGACCATTCTAAGAAACCTTTTGTGTCAATAGAGATATAGTCGAACTCATCGAATTCATGATAGACATACGGCTTCATTCGCTTTCTCATCTTCTTCATATCTACAGGGTCTAATAGTAGATTTGAACTAGAAACGAATTCATTTCCGTATTGTTTATTGAATGCCTCAATTGAACCTAAGTTTTTAAGTTCTCTTTCGTACCATGCTTCGTCTCTGTCAGGATGTTGCCACCAGTCGATACGCATAGGATGATATTCATTATCTTTACGATCTGCTGCGGCGTATATTTGGTAGAATTTGTTAAAACCATTTGGTGTAGATGTAATTGTAATTCTTGAGACTTTCGACGAGGATAGTGTAGGATATACATTCTCGTAGAAACTATCTGCAATCGATGGATGGACGTGGGCAAACTCATCCAAGTATAAGTTATGAA
>Ga0163111_10002559_pt1 | contig 11585 bp, 13 predicted proteins | sample CRUFie1St18metaG_FD_109645 | JGI IMG/M metagenome (GOLD analysis project Ga0163111, IMG submission 109645) | Marine microbial communities from the Costa Rica Dome - CRUD Field 142mm St18 metaG | ecosystem: Environmental > Aquatic > Marine > Oceanic > Photic zone | place: Costa Rica: the Eastern... | reverse complement strand
GGTTGGGCAGCGGGAGCTCCCAAGTGAATCCAAGAAAACAACTCGAAGTTCCCGTAATGGCCGATGGCGAGAATGATCCGTGCTTCGGGGTCTTCCTGCAAAACGGATTCCAGCCGTTCGTATCCGACAAATGTGACAATGGATCGGATTTGTTCGGCGTTCATGCCGCCGGTTTGGAGGATGCAGGCGTAGGTTTCGCCAAGACGTTGAAAATGGTTGCGAGCCAGTTGGGTGACATCGTGTTTTGATTTTTCAGGAAACGCGGCGGCGATGTTTTTCTGGGCGACAGTTCGGTGGCGTTTATCGAGAACCCACGCCAACCCGCCCAGCCGCCGACCGACCCAAGCCAGCGCTCGCAGGGGCAGGCAGCGGGCCCCGGCCACAATGGTGCGAGCGAGATAGTATAGGAGGGCTTCCATCAGCGAAAACAGATTTTGCGGACACAATCGTCGAAGTCCTTGGCACCACTGAGGATCTTGATCTCCACGCGCATGTAAAAGATGGGCAGGTCTCGCCGGTCGATTTTCGGAAACCGCACGGCATCCTTTTGGGTGGTTAGAATGACCTCGGCGCGCCTTTTCTTTGCGCGGTTGATAGTGTTCAGGATTTCCTGCTGATTAAACCGGTGATGATCGGCGAAACGTTTGGCGTAGACGAGATCGGCACCTTGTTGCACGAGACTTTGCTCGAAGCTCTCGGGCTGGGCTATGCCGCTGAGAGTGGCCACCTTCTTTCCCTTGAGCCATCCGATTTGTTCACGTTGATCGGGATTGAAAACGTCCTCAAAAAAGAGCGGCCAATGGACGCACTCGATGATGCCGGCGTTGGGGTTGTGTTTGCGGATACGGGCGCGCAGGGCGGCGGTTTCGCCATCGCTTTTGGTGATGAAGATGGTATCCGCTCTTCGAATGTGCTCGGGCGGTTCGCGTAGGGTTCCGCGGGGCAGGAGGTGTTCATTACCGAACGGTTGCTGGGCATCCACGAGCACGATGTCGCGTCGTCGGCCGGCGAGTTTCCAGTACTGAAACCCATCGTCCAAGAGTAGGGTGTCGCAGCCGAATTGCTCAATAGCGTACCGGCCGGATTTCACACGGTCCTTGTCGGTTAAGACCACTACGTCCTTGAGATTGGAGGCGAGCATGTACGGTTCATCGCCGGCATCTTCGGAGTTGAGCAACAGGCTCTTTCCATCAGACACCACGCGGGGCGGAACGACCTCGTCCTGAAGTAGGAGTTTATTTTTCCAACGCTGGGTGAGTGGCGGTGGTTTGGAGCGATAGCCCCGGGAGAGAATGGCAACCTTGCGGCCCTGATCGGTGAGTACGCGTGCGAACTTTTCAACCACTGGGGTCTTGCCCGTGCCGCCTACAGTGAGGTTGCCCACGGTGATAACCTGTACGCCAAGGGGGTGATCGCGGATGATACGGGCTTCGTATAGCCAGCGGCGGCCTTTGACGATGATGAGGAACACCTTGGATAGACTAAAGAGCACTCCTCGGAGCAGCGCGGCCTTTTTGCCCCGGCGCTCACCGAAGATGACCTCAAGGGCGAATGTCTCAAATTGTTCCTGCCAGGCACGGAGGGACTCGCGCATTGATCGGAGAATGCCAGAGGATCATGCGTTCTTCAAGTCAGGGAGCGTACGGCCGGATTGTTCCACCTCGCTCGGCGGGGTGCTCAGGCCTGGTTGCCCGGGCTTTTTCTGAAGATGCGGCGGCGGACCGGGACGATGCGGCGGGCGGCCTTTGGGGCGGCCGGGCTCCTTATTGAACCGGAAATGGGGGAGATTATCGAAGACGCTCGTTTGTTCCGGGGTGAGTGTGCCGCGGATTTTTGTCTGTAAATCGCGATGTTCCTCGCGCAGTTGCTCGCGGAAAGGCTCGCCAAATTCAAAAATGCGCTGATGACTTTGCTTGGTCAGCTCCCGAATCATGTTTTTCTGTTCCTCACTCAATTCAAGGTGGCGATCCAGATAACCGGATGAACGGAAAAAGACAGGCCGCGCCGGCCGCGTTTCCATGCCATTGGATTTTGGTTGAAATCCAGAGGTGCCGTTTTGTGGCGTGGCGGGTGTTTCGGGTGCGGTTTGGCGCGTGAGCAAATGCCCGGTACCGACTCCACTGCCGAAAATCATCAAAGTCGCTATAATAGCTTTCCACTGATCCATCAGTTTTCCTTAGCGATCGAGTGTCGGGGTTTCGATGGCCAACATGACGATGGCCTCAAGGTCCTCATCGGTCGTTTGGGTCTGGGCTGACAGCGGGGCGGAGGGAGCCGGTTGAGGCTGTGGTGCGGCCGCTTCAGGGCTGTCCAAAACGGCTACAAGAATCATTACTGCCAGACAAGGCACCACGGCTCGCCAGAGGGCTTGGCTCCATTGCTGCCAGAGATTTATGGCTGCTTGGGGTGCGCCCTCAATGTGGGTCATGATGCGCTTTTCGAAGGCATACGGAACGTGGTCGACCGGTATTTCCCGCGTTTCGGTCAGCATTTTCCGCAAAATGTCCTCAGATTCCTTCATGTTCTTTTTTCTAGACGGTTTCATTTTCAGGTTCGTTACAGGTTTACAGATATTTTTCGGGGTTTAACCGATCCACAGCTTTCCGCATTTTTTCGCGTGCGCGGTGGGCTTTTACTTTGACGTTCGATTCGCTGAGGCCGGTAAGATCGGCAATCTCCCGGATCGATTTTCGGTCCAGTTCCAGCAGGGTGATAATGTGGCGGTCATCGGGTTTCAGTTCATCAAGCAGTTTATCCACCAACGCCCGCGCAGCTTCCTGATTGGTGTGGGCATGGGATTCTTCGCCTAGGTTTTCAAACCAATCGTTCTCCTCATCCGAGAGATCCGTGGCGTTCCATTCGCGGTTACGCTGGTGTTTGCGAAGAAAATCATAGCAAGTATAGGTCGCCGTGCGCATTAGCCAATGTTCAAACGGAGCCGTGCCCTTATAGCTGGAGAGTTTGCTGAAGGCCTTAAGGAAAACGGTTTGCACAATGTCTTCCACCTCAGTTTCCCGCCGGGCATAACGCCGGGCGAGAGCGAAGACGCGTGGCTGATACTTTACCACCAATGGCTCAAAACTAGCCGTTTGACCGCTAAGTACTTCGGCGATCAATTCCTGATCGGTTGGTTCAGCCACGCTTGGGATTCTTCATCAGGCGCAACGCTGCACCAATAAAAAAAACACCGGCGCATAAACGCCGGTGGCTTGAGTTAATTCAGTTCGTAATCGCCATTCCAATCGGCTTGGGCCTTGGCCGTGAAGAACGTGAGGGGCGTCCCTGTTGTCCGTGGTTACGATCATGGCGTTCCGTATTCAAAAAGAGGCTTCGCTCCCTTTTTTTCCAGGACTACCCTTGCCTCCGCCGCCTGGACGTTTACCTGGCCTGCCCTTTTCCTCACCGCCCGGACGTTGCCCAGGACGGCCTTGAGGGCGTCGTCGCATTTCGTCCATTTTCTTGGCTTGTTCTTCAGTGAGAATAGCTCGCATTTTCTTTTGGTATTCGTCACGGAGAGCGCCGAATTTCTCACGAACCCCCTCGCGGTTGCCACTTTCACGGGCTTCAGCCATCAATTTACCAAATGCGGCACGCTGTTCGGCTTGGAGTTTTTTCATCTGCTCAGCCTGTTTATCGTTAAGTCCAAGCGCCTTGGTGATGGCTGCGCCACGATCTGGCCGTTCACCACCTTTGCCGCGCTGTTCGGGACGCTCCCCCTTGCCGGGACCGCGTTCTCGTTCGTCTGCCTGGACGGTTACGGTTAGTAGACCGGCCGTAAGAAGTAAAATAGTGGTTTTGTTCAGTTTCATTATTTTGTGCTATTAGCTGTATTTCTGGGAGAGAACAGGAGCCATAATCTCTCGGTTGCTCTCAGAGACGCCAATTCTTTTCGGTTGGTTACATGGAAAATGTTGTTAAAATCACGATTGACAGGGGGGGTATTCCTGTTAATTTCACCGCCCCGTTGATGCGATTTCAGCGGTAAACTTTAAGATTTGGGGGTGAATCTCCTTAATGACGGAAATTAAACTGAAAAAAGGTGAACCGGTTGAACGTGCGTTGCGCCGCCTGAAAAAGAAGGTGGACCGCGAAGGCACAATTAAGGATGTGCGAAATCGACGCGCTTTCGAAAAACCGAGCGCGCGCAAGCGACGCAAAATGAAGGCGTCCAAGTTCCAGGCCATGTTGGCCGCGCGCTATGCTGATTATTAATCCACCCTCACCGGATTGACGGCGCGCCTGCGGGCGCGCATTTTTTTTGCCATGACACCCCGCGAAATTGCCCTCGGCATACTGGGCCGCTTGCAGGAGGCTGACCACGAGGCCTATCTCGTCGGGGGTTGTGTGCGCGATGAGCTTCGTGGGGTCGCGCCGCAGGATTTTGATGTGGCCACCAGCGCCCGGCCTAAAGAGGTAGAGGCGCTCTTTCCCCAAACCCACGCCGTGGGCAAGAGCTTTGGGGTGATTTTGGTGGTGGAACACGGGCACACCTTTGAGGTGGCCACTTTCCGAGCGGACAGTGATTACACCGATGGCCGACGGCCGAATGCGGTGACCTTCAGTGACGCGCAAACCGATGCCAGCCGTCGTGACTTCACGGTGAACGGACTCTTTTTCGATCCTCTAACCAACACCGTGCACGATTGGGTGGGCGGACAAGAAGATTTGGCGCAACGTCGATTGCGCACCATTGGCAATCCGGCCGAGCGATTTGCGGAAGATCATTTGCGTCTTCTACGTGCGGTGCGTTTTGCGGCGCAACTGGATTTCGAGATTGAGCCGGACACGTTTGCGGCGGTCCGCGAAATGGCCAGGCGCATTACGCGCGTGAGTGCGGAACGGATTCGGGATGAATTATTGAAACTCTTTCGCCCACCCCATGCCGCGCGCGGTTTGGATCTGCTTCATGAGAGCGGGCTGCTGGCGCAGGTGTTGCCAGAAATGCTGCCGACAGTGACCTGCGATCAATCGCCCGATTATCATCCCGAAGGCACGGTGTACAATCACATTCGCCTGATGCTTTCCCAGTTGCCCACCGAGGCGCCGGCGGCCTTGCCCTGGACGGTGTTACTACATGATATCGCCAAGCCGGTGACGCAATCAGGGGGCGAAGTGGGTCGGATCCATTTTTACGGCCACGAGAAAATTGGTGCGGACATGGCGCACAACATCCTGCAACGGCTGCGGTTTCCCAACGCTGAGATCGAGGCCATTGTGCAAACCGTTCGCTACCACATGCAGTTCAAGGATGCGCCGAAGATGCGCAAGGCCACGCTGCGCCGCATGCTGTTGCGGCCCACCTTTGATCTGGAGCTGGAACAACACCGACTGGATTGCCTTGGCTCGCATGGGTTGATGGATGTTTATGATTTCATCCGCGAACAACAAACCGTGCTTCAGAAAAAACCGCTCCTGCTGGAGCCCTTGATCAGCGGCCGCGATCTGATTGAGTTGGGCATCGAACCGGGCCCGGCGCTAGGGCAATTGCTGGATGCCGTGCGGGATCAACAATTGGCCGAAGCGTTCAGCACTCGCGAGGAGGCGCTCGCGTGGGCCAAGGAAAAGGCTGACCTTTGATCGGCCATTGGGTACGCTGCGCGCGCACGGATGGATAAACTGTTGCTTATTGATGACGAGGCGGATGTCCGCTACTCGTTTGAACGGATCTTCGCCCGTAAGGACGGGCTGGAACTGCACACCGCCGGCAGCGGCGAGGCGGCGCTGGAACTGATTCCGCAGCTCAAGCCGGATCTGGTGATCATGGATGTGCGCATGGGCGGCATCACCGGTATCGAGACGCTGCAGCGGTTGCGGGAATTTGACTCCAAAACGCCGGTGATATTGATGACCGCCTTCGGGACTACCCAGACGGCCATCCAGGCCATGAAACACGGCGCCTACGATTATATTCTCAAGCCTTTTGATGTACCGAAACTCGAGGAGATGGTGGACAAAGCCCTTGGCGCGGCGCGGTCCATGAAACAGGTGGTGTCGTACGAGCCGCTGCTGGAGAAAGAGGATTTCGATCTCGGCATTATCGGTCAAAGCGCGCAAATGCAGGAGGTGTTCAAGACCATCGGCCAATTGGCCGCCAGCGACGCAACGGCCTTAATCACTGGCGAGAGCGGTACCGGTAAGGAACTGGTGGCGCGTGCGATTTATAGCCACAGCCAGCGATGCAACCAATCGTACCTCGCGATCAATTGCGCGGCCATTCCGGAGAACCTGCTGGAGAGCGAGCTGTTCGGCCATGAGAAGGGCGCCTTCACTGGCGCCAACACGCAGCGGGTCGGCAAGTTTGAGCAATGCGACGGTGGTACCATTTTTTTGGATGAAATCGGCGACATGACACTCGCCACGCAAACCAAAATCCTGCGCGTGCTGCAGAACGGCATCTTCGAGCGTGTGGGCGGTAATCAGCCGGTGCAGGTGGATGTGCGCGTGATTGCCGCCACCAACAAGCCGCTGGAAAAGGCCGTGGAAGAAGGCGAGTTTCGCGAGGATTTATTTTACCGGCTAAACGTCGTGCGCATCCAGTTGCCGGCCCTGCGCGAACGGCGCGAGGATATTCCGCAGCTAGTTAGTTATTTTTTATCCACAAATTCACCGAACCCCAAACAACCGAAAACCGTGCAGCTCGATGCGCTTGCCAAGCTGGAAACCCACGATTGGCCCGGCAACGTGCGCGAACTGGAAAACGCCGTGCAACGCGCACTGGTGATGGCCAAAGGTGATGCGATTCTACTGGAGAATCTCCCGCCAGAAGTGTTGAACGTGGCCGATGCCGCCTCGCCAGATCTCGATGGCGATGATCTGGCCGGACTGGCCTCGAAGCTGTTTAGGTGGGCGCGTAATAATCCAGACCTGAAGGTGATCCCGGCGGTGGAGCGGGAGCTGGTGATCAATGCGCTTAAGGAAACCGATGGCAATCAGGTGCAGAGCGCTAAGCTGCTAGGAATCACGCGCGCCACCTTGCGAAAGCGGATTGAAAAGTTTGATATCAAACAGGGTTTGACGGTCGAATAATCCACCACGTCAGTCGTTGCCCGGGAAACGACCAGTCTCCACCACTTTCAGCGGATCCTGCGGGTCCGTCTCCGGAAACAGCAAAAACCGAAAACCTACCTTGGCCCCGAGCAATTTTTGGCTTTGCGTTACACCTAATACGCAGGCGGCTGTGGCGTAGGCGTCGCTCTCCATGCAGGTCGCGGCCGTAGCTGTGCAGCTACCGATACCTTGGACTGGGTAACCCGTGCGCGGGTCTAGCAGATGCCCGTACCGGCGGCCGTCGATCTCAAAGAAGTTCTCGTAATTCCCCGAAGTGCTGAGCGCGCCGTGCCGCAGCTTAATGAGCGCGCGCCGGCCTTGTTTGCGAGGGTCCTCAATCCACACCGCCCAATGGTTCAGCCCGGGCGGCAGGCCGATCACGCGTGTATCGCCGCCGGCCTTCACCATCGCGTGCCTGATGCCATGTCGTTGCAGTACGGCAATCGCCCGGTCCACCGCGTAGCCTTTGCCGAAGCCTCCGGAATCGATCGAAATTCCCGGGGCATCTCGGATGAGCATGTTGCCTTGCAACTTTATCTGACGGTAGTCGACCTTGGGGAGGACGATTTGAAGTTCAGTCTCTGTTGGTAGCCTGTAGCCCTCCTTTTTGATGAAACCCCAAAGCTCTGCCAGGGGTCGAATGGTGGGGTCGAAGGCCCCTTCGGTTTCGCGGGCTATAGCCAGAGCCTTTTTCAAAACCGGCTGGAGTTCGGCCGAAACCGGCATGCCTTGGTTGGCTTTGGCCAGATCGCTGTCGTCGCGGTGGATGCTGAGCAGGCGGTCGATGGAAAGGATCTCGGCGAAGGCCGCATTGATGGCCGTTTGTGCCTCATCCGGTTCAGCGTATACTGTGACGGAAACAAACGTACCCAAAAGCGGCTGTAGCCGCGTAACTGGCTCGGCTGACGGTGACTTACTGCTTAGGCAACCTGCCGGTAGCCACCAGAGCAGGACGCACAACAACACCCCACGTGTGACAAATGCGTTTAACCCCGCGAGCAAGGCCACGGCAAGAGAGGGTGGCACCGCTGATATTGGTGATTCCATTGTTATGATCTAACTTTGAGGTAGTATCTTTACCAACGAATTGATTTCGCCAGCCTTCGCGGCGAACTTCGTATCCCCAGCTTTCACGGTAATTCAGGATTTCAACCTGCTTAACCTTGCCATCTGGGGTGATGGCAATGACAAAGTCGATGAATAAGTGTTTTCCGATACAACGATCAAAAGCAATTACCCCAACCACTTTATTATCTTTGTATGCGGTGCAATACCATAGCCCTGGATCGATCACTTTCAGACCGCTGGCATCATAAATCTTTTGGATTTCGTCACGCGAATAGCGATGGGTTTTCCATTCGAATTTGTCGGCAGTGGGGAAACATACCTTTTCCGCCTGTGTAGGAGTAAGGTAGGTCTTAGCCTCCAGCGAGTAGTTTGACGTGCAAACAATTACCAGCGTCAGAATTAAGTATGTTTTGGTAACTAACAATTTCATGATTTTAAACGGTAAAGCCGGCACCCGCAAAAACGGTGTGCCGACTTGAATGCAGTATAGGTTCTTTGAAAACAAATGACCTAAGCTATTTTTTTTAAGGACGGTGGCACCCCCCTCGGGGTGCCACCTTTTTGGTTTATCGCAATTGACTATGAAAGCCTACTGCAAAGGGTTTATTTAGAACTGCAAGCCAACAGAGAGGTGGATGGAGTCCGTCTCAGTGCCGGTAGCAGTTTCTTTCATTTCGACGTTGGCCTTGACTTCCCAGTTGTCGCCAAATTTGTACATGGCGCCAAAGGTTACGTATTCGGTATCGGCCGAGTTGTTTACCGCGGAATCCAGTTCTTCGTAACGAAGGAACGGAGTCAGAGTATTATCTCCGTGAGGGATGTGGTAGGCCACCTCAAGACGATAACCGCCAAACTCATCGTTGGATATATCAGTTCCACCGTCTGAGTCCAAAAGATTTGCTGGGTTATCAATGTCCCACCAAGCCTTTTCAGCTACAAGTTCCAATCCATTCTCAAACCTGTAGGAACCGTATAATGAGTACAATCCAACGCTGGATGTAGCATGAACATTATTTTGGTAATCGGTTTGGTATGTGGAAGCACTAGCGTATGCTCCACCTGATTGATAACTCAGCTTTAAGGAATGAGCGTGGTTGTAGATTCTGCCCTGTAGGTCAGGACGAGCCTTCTTGAATGTCCAGGTGCTAGCAGTGGCACCATCGTTTCCATTATCATTACTGAGACCTTGAGAGAAGTAGTACTCATACTTGAGGCCGTCAATAGGGGTTTCACCATTGAAACCAGTTCCCATTTCCATCCAGGTTGTTGGGATGATGCTCTTGTAGAGTTGAGGTCTGAGAGATGAGTAGAACTGATCCGGCTCATGATATTGGTTGATCTCACCGATCGGGATCAATGAGACACCCAAAGAACGCCAGTTCACATGTTCATTGATGTTCACATCGATGTACATCTGCTCTAGTTCAAGGGCTCCGGAAAAACGGTCTGAATCACTGTTTTTCACGCCACCGTGTTCGAGCTCAAATTCCGATACGAACTTAGCATAATCGCTCAGTTTGTAAGAGGGAATGAGTACATAACGATAAGCGTCTACTTTGGTTGTTCCTCCGCCAGACTTATATACGAGTTGACCGTAGAAGTTGAATTGTAGACCTTGGGCTGCTGCTTGGTTGAGGAAGTTGGGTTGTGCCCCTCCGTTTTCAACTTGCTGCTGCAGTTTAAGGATCTGCTGCTCCAGTGCATCTATTTGTTCCTGGGTGTTTTCAGCCATGGCCACGCCTGCACCGGCGATAAAGGTAGCCATTCCCAGTTGGATTGATTTGTTCATTTTTTACTAATTAGTTTTTTTATTACGTGTCCTCGGCTCTCTAACTATGAAAGCGAGCTCGCGAAAACGAGTCTCATTCGCAACACGACGTACCATGGATACTGAAACTCAGTATCGAATACGCAGACGAAAGATATTGAGACTCAGTATCATTGTCAACCGAATGTTACAATTATTTTGAAGGGGTTGTAGTAGGGCTAATTACCCTTGTTTTTACACTCTCCGAGGCGTTTCATTTGCTCGCAGGAAGCATTGATCCGAAGTTGCTGGGTTTTAACTTTGAACCCTAGGCCGGTAGAAATCTCATTTTCTAGTTTATCCAGCCGGTCGCTTTCAAATTCAACTATCTTGTCGCAGTCATCACAAATAATGTGATTATGATTGGGGTGATCTGCGTAATTGGGGTCGTAAATCTTATAGTCCTTGCCGAAATCCATCTCGTGTACGAGCCCGCTTTCGGTAAGGAGGGGCAGAGTGCGGTACACCGTTGCCCGCGACACGGATGAATCTTTCTCTTTAGCCCATTCGAGCAATTGCTCGGCAGTGAAGTGTTGGTCAGTCCCAAAAACCGTGTCCACGATGGCACGACGCTGAGCAGTTATCCGGAGATTTTTTTCCTCAAGGAAGCTTAGAAACTTCTCCTTTGCGGCAATTCTGTCAGGTTCAGCCATCAGCAGTCAGTATAAAAACCCTAATAGCTAAGTCAATGCCATCTAATTCCACGGAACCATGGAAAAGCTGCATGGTGTTGCGCCCATTTTGTGCACATGCGACCCTAGGCGCGTGCGAGTGGAATTGATCAATACCGGAAGTGAACTCCTCGTAGGTCGCGTACTTAACACTCATCAACAATGGCTGGGCCAGCAACTTTCCGATGCCGGTTATGAGCCCAGCTATCAGCAAACCATCCCGGATACAGGAGATGCAATTCAGTCAGCGGTGTCCGAGGCCATTGATCGGAGTGAGTTGGTGATTGTAACCGGAGGTTTAGGGCCTACCAGTGACGACATAACCCGCCAACGTATTGCGGAGCTGCTGGGCGTCTCTTTGGAGGAACACGCCGAGACCCGTGAACGGATTATTGCCCATTTTCACAAACGCCAACGGCCCATGCCGGAGGTGGTGCTGGTGCAGGCGCAAGTACCACAAGGTGCAACGGTATTGCCCAATGACCACGGTACAGCCCCGGGCTTGGCGCTACAAACCGGGCGGGGCAGGCTTATACTGTTGCCCGGCCCGCCGCGCGAATTGCGCCCCATGTACACCAGTTATGTGGCGCCGTTGCTCACCGAGGAATTGCCGCCGGAAAACCCCGTGCTCATTCGCACTGTCAAAACCATGGGGATTGGGGAATCTTCCGTGGAGGAACGGATTGCCCCGCTTCTACAGGTGCAGTGTGGTGAGGGGCTGGAGATAGGTTATTGCGCACGTATGGGCGAGGTGGATGTGCGCCTGTCCGCGCACGGCAGTGCTGCGGCTACCTTGCTGCAGCAGGCTGAGTGCATTGTGCGGGATCAGGTGGGGGAATATGTTTTCGGTGTGGATCAAGAACGACTGGAGGATGTGATTGTCCGTGAACTGAACCGCCGCGGTCAAACGCTCGTGCTGGCTGAATCTTGCACAGGCGGTTTTTTGGCGCATCGGATCACCAATGTGCCGGGCGCCTCGGGCATGTTTCTGG
>Ga0163111_10002558_pt1 | contig 11588 bp, 17 predicted proteins | sample CRUFie1St18metaG_FD_109645 | JGI IMG/M metagenome (GOLD analysis project Ga0163111, IMG submission 109645) | Marine microbial communities from the Costa Rica Dome - CRUD Field 142mm St18 metaG | ecosystem: Environmental > Aquatic > Marine > Oceanic > Photic zone | place: Costa Rica: the Eastern... | reverse complement strand
TGAAAGACTTTGGTACCTTTCAAAAGAAGGGTTGGACTATGTCTCCCCCAACCAAAGAAGGTATAAACGAAGGAGCAAGAATACAACACATAGAAGATTTAGTTTTCTTTGAAGGATCAAGAGGTGCTATGAGAGCTTTGGCAAGTCTTCGTAACATGGCAAAAGGAGGACACAAGGATGTCACTATTAAATGGGACGGATCTCCCGCAGTCATTTTTGGCCGCGATGAGAATGGAGAATTCATCTTCACTGACAAAGGCGGGTTTGGCAAAGTCGGAGGCAAAGGCAGAGCCAAAAGTCCAGATGAGCTTAAAGCAGAGCTCCTCGGTCGTTCTGGTGGAAAGAACAAAGATGATCCAAAGCGTATAGAATTTGCCAACAACATGGCAGAAGTGTTTACAGTATTTGAAAGAGCTGTACCAAGAAACTTCCAAGGCTTTTTCAAGGGAGATTTATTATACTACAGAACACCTAAGGTAATAGAGAACAATTTTGTTTTCAAACCTAATCCGGGAGGAGTTGAATACGCAGTAGACGTAGCAAGTGACTTAGGAAAGAGAATAGCTAGATCAAAGACAGCAGTTGTAATTCATAGAATGGTTGACATCGATGGAAGCGAATCACCATTAAAAGATATTGGTATGTTTGAAGGTAATGATTTGTTAGTTGTACCTCCAATGAGTGTTGAAACACCTCCAGAAGTACCAAATGCTGAAGTAGAAAGATTAGCTAAGATTATTAAAAAGGATAGTGCTGATTTAGATAGCTTACTTGACAAAGCAAAATTACAGTCAATGAAACTATCTAACTTCAGTGATATACTATACAACTATGTTAACCAAAGTGTTGATAGAGGCACACTTGATAGTTTGGGTAGAGATTTTATGAGTTGGCTTATGAACCATGAAAAGATAAGTGGTGTAAAGAAAGAGAAAATAGCAACCTATGTTAAACAGAACATGAAAGCATTTCAAAGTTTATGGGAAGTTGTAAGTGGTATTATGAAAGTTAAAAACAATATTATATCACAACTAGATTCCCAAGCAAGTTCCGTAAAGGCTACCACAGCTGGTAAGCCAGGAGGAGAAGGTTATGTCTTAGCACACCCTGGCGGCGACATGAAATTAGTAAATAGAGCAGGGTTCACAGCGGCAAACAGAGCCGTACAACGATAGGAGAGACAAATGAAGATGACAGAAATGATGGATGGTGATCAGTTTCAAGGAATCAAAGCTGACCTACATCAAGAAGCAATGCCAGTTAAAGGTGGAAGCCCATATGACATGAGCGATTCACAAAAGAAAATGGCAAGAATGGGACAACAAATTAAGGCGGCACTCAGCCCAAGAAGTAGTGACGTAAAATGGCCAGATGATCAGCAATGGTTAGATGCTCTTAAGTTTTCAGAAGAATTGATTAGAGCAGGATCCGATGACAGCATGGAAGATATTATTCGCAAGGCTGGCTTGGATAGAGATAGAGCTGATGCTATTATGACTATGGTAGCCCAAGGTAATGTAGATATTACAAAGTCAGTACCTGATCCAGAAGGTGATGCTGACGGAGTTGATAAGTTAGCCAAAGCAATAGCGAAAGCCTAATGGATTTTATTAAAGAATTACACGAAGCTAGGATGACTCGTGGGCAAGGGCCAAAATCTCTTACCTACACAGATTGCTGTGAAAGAGCATATTTAACAATGCTCATACTGGAAATGCTTAGAAAGTTTCCAGGTATGACTCCTATCGTAAAAAAGTATGCCCAGAACACATCTGGTTACGACAGTTACAAACATTTTAGAATGAGCGGAACTGACCTTTACAACTTCGTGTATTTCATCAATGGCGATGATGTAGCCATTAATAAATTGAAAGACCCAGGATCAGCAAAAGCTCTTAGAGATAAAACTTACTTTCCTGTAATGGCTTTCAATAGATACGTAGAACATCTTAGATATGGCAGAACCACAACAATGGATGATCAAGCATTATTCATTAAATTAGAAGGTGTATTACGTATAACCAATTCTGATTACAAAGCAGTAAGAAGAATTGTATTTAATTTTGACACAATGTCAACAAGACAAAAGCAATCAGCAGTCACAAGATTGCTTATGGCGGCAAGGGCAAAATTAAGAGCAAGTGATATTATCCAACCACTTGAAGAACTTTCAGCACTTAAAGACTTAGAGATGTTTAAGATATCAGATCCTGAGCCAAAGGTTAGTGTACCTGACTTTGATGTTACAGGAAAAGATCTAGCAGGATACAGATATCTTGTTGGTTCTAAGAATTTAATGCTGACTAAAAAGTTTTTAGAACTAGCAAAGGATAACAAAAGCGTACCCGCAAACATATTACAAGCATACATGCCAGCCATAGCAATGATAGATAATATTGTAAAAGGTGGCCCTGGCTTCGTACAAATGCTAAGATCTTTAGAAAATCGAGCTAAAAAGACGTCTAGAGAGCAATAATTTCACCTATTTGGTAAATACATATAACAACTTCGTAGAGTAACGAAGTATGTCATTAAGAGAAAATAGGAGAAAACAATGGCAGGAATAACAAAAGTAAATCCAACAGCTACTACAACTAACTATGAAGTAGTTGGTAAGGACATCCAGTTCTTTACAGTAGACTACATCAACGCAATCAACGGTTCAGCAGGACCTAACGGCGCTCAAAAAGCAGTTTTAGACTCAATCATGTCTACAGCTACTATCATCGCGGCAGGCCCACTAGTTGATTCAAACACTCAGCAAACTTTCGCAACAGAAGGTGCTGATTCAGTTGTAGTCGCTACATTACAAGCGGCTATCAGAGCACTAGGAACAGTTGACTCTGTTGACTTATCAGGTGCTACAGTTACAGCAACTAAACTTGGTATCTTAACTGCGGCGGCTGTATCCTAATAATAATTAGGTTACTAGTTTAACAAAATTAAGGGCGGTTCATTTATTGTGCCGCCCTTTTTTTGTGACCACTAAATAGATGTATGTACGTCTATAGCCTAATTGATATAACAGAAACAAAACAGTATAGAGATGCTGACAAGAAACTTAATCATCAGCAGGCAAACTTCATGACAATGATACAGACTTTGTGTCTAGGTGACAACTTTTTATATGATAAAGCACCTACATTACAAAAACTTTCTCAAGAAAAATTAAAGAAAATTGGATTCGGATCTGACTACTCCGGAAGCCATAACGTATGGTGCCTACAAGTAAGGGTAGACGAAGGACGCACCGAACCAAACTCCCAATCTTTGGAAGAAAACTTTGATCTTATTCCTGTGATACCTGGCCTAGATGAGACGATTGTGATAAATAACAATGTATTCAGAACAGCAGATAAAAAGGCAAAAAACATAGTAATTACACAGGCAAACATTACATAATCAGGCGTAGTAAGAAGGCCCCTACCGAGAGAGAATACATGGTATGGAGATTTAGATTATGGCAAGAGCCACAAAATTAGAGCGAGAGAGCTTAGAAGCACACGTTGATTTGTGCGAACAGAGATATAATAACTTAGAAGCTCGTCTAGCCAAGATTGAAACAAAGGTGGAGCATATCCACTCAGACATTACAAACGGCAATAAAGCTATGATGAAAGTAGTATTGGGTGCTACTGGAACTATCGTAGCTGGTTTACTCTCAACCATTGTCGTCCTACTTATTTCCTTTAACTAACCTTTAAAACATAAATACTGTTATGCTAGTAACAGATATCGTATCTTCGGACCTAAATGAAAAACAAATATGGGGAAGAAGAGGTAAAAAACTTGTTAGAAAATATAGATGCACTGGAGGCAGGCGCAGTGGCAGAATAGTTGCCAATATCTCTCAATGTTTTGCGGCACCAAACATGAAAGCTCGTATGTCTATGAAACGTACTAGAGCTAGACTAGGTGCTAGAATGGCTCGTAAAGCTCAAAGAACAAAAAGAACCAATCCAGCATCAATAGCTTTGAAAAGGTTGAATAGAAGAAAAAAATGATTATTTCAGAAATTATACCAGAAGGAGCTGTACAAGTTTTTGGCCGTAGTAAAGGCAAGGTAGTTCGCAAGTATAGATGTACAAGCGGACAGAAAAAAGGACGAATTGTAGCAAAGCCACAGACTTGTAGCAATCCTATTAGGGTTTCAAGTAGGATATCAATGAAGAAGGCAAAAGCAAGAAGGTCTCCATTGATAAAGATCAAAAGCAGATATACAAAACGTATGAGTCCTACAAGTAGAAGACTAACGAGGTTAAATAAAACTAGAATGAAACCAACGAAACGCACGACAAAGCGTAGGAGAATGAAATGAGATTAGTTGAAGCTAAACAAATTAGGGAAGATGTCGTAAGAGCAAAGCTAAAGGAAATGTTTCCTAATGCTACAGAAGCTCAACTAGACGAAGCAGTTCCCCAGGCGATTGCCAAAGGGCTTGGCGCAGGTGCTAAAGCACTTCAAAAAGCTGGAGCAGTTGCTGGTAAGGCGGCAGTAAAAGGAGCCAAGGTAGCAGGTAAGGCGGCAGTAGCTGGTGCTAAGAAAGCGGCGCCTGTGGTTCAAAAAGTAGCCAAGCAGGCAGGACAAGCGGCGGTGAAGGGTGCTAAACAAGCTGGAGCGGCAGTTCAAAAAGGTGCTAAGGTTGTAGGTAAAGAAGTTGGTAAGGCATACAAAGGTGCTCAAAAAATTGGAGCGAATGCTGTTAAGGCATCAGGAGATTTGGCTAAGGCGGCAAAACAGGCGGCTGATGGTATGTCAACACAAGATGCGGCAAGAGCGGCAATGGGCTCAAGACTCGCTGGCGGTAAGAGTGCGGCAAAATTTGCTCAAGGAGCAAAAGCTATACAACAAGGTAAAGGTATTACAGGACAGATAGCAAGTGAACTTGGACCACATGTTTCTAACCTTCAATTAGTTTTAGCTGATCCTATGCTTAGAAATAAATGGAAGATGTTAGTCAAGCAGGCAAAACAAGGTAGATCTTAATGCGTCTAAACGAATTCAAAGTCGACGAAAGACAAAAGCTAAAAGAGATGTATCCACATCTTACTGAAGAACAGTTAGATGAAATACTTCCTGCCTTAGGAGCGGCGGCAGGTGTAGCAGGTAAAGCATTAGCAACAGGAGCCATGACGGCAGGAAGAGTTGGAGCCAAGATGGGAACGGCCGCGGCAAAGGGTGCTGGTAAGTTAGCTGTCAAAGGTGCTAAAGCTGGAGCAAAATTAGCAGGACAAGCGGCAAAAGGAGTAGGAAAAGAAATAGCAAAAACAGCGGCAGACGTAGGTGCTAAGGTAGGAGACATGGCCGCACAGAAACTTCTCAAGGTTGGTAACAAGCTCAGTATAGGTGGACAAGAAGTTGCTGTTGATTCAGTTACAGGTGATGAAGTAACATTTGCTGATCCTAAGAAAAGAGATGCTCCAAAAACGGTTATTAAGAAAAAGAATCCTATAGTACAAAATGCACTTAAGAGCTTGGTATCATGAAGATTAATGAGTTACTAGGCGATTTTCAAATACACAAAACAAATGAAGAACAACAAGTTTTAGATAAATGTTCTTCAGAAGCAATTCCAATGTATAATTTTTCAGAAAGAGATAGGTTCATATTAGAGGCGTTGATACGCAAAGCTCTTGTAAGTAAGATAGTCAAAGATGGAAATATATTGGTAATTGCTAATGAGTTTTGACCCTAACTTAACAAAACAACTAGAAGAAATTATAATATCCGGACTGGAACGGATGCCCATTCCTTATGAAAAGGGTAATAGCATTAGGGTAAAAAATATTATTATTAGAAAACACAGCAATGGGTATAGGATATTTAATTGTAAAACAAACAAGTTCATAGCAAATACGTTCAGTAAGACAGCATCACTAGCAATAGCAAAAGAAATGGCTGTAAATCCTAACTTTGATGTAAAAAACATAACAAAACTAGACGATACAGTCAGTAAACACTATAATGACGCTTTATTTGCCAAAAGAACTATGGAAAATGCCGAAGATGATGCTAGATACATGACAGCAGAGATTAAATACGATATAGCAACACAAAAGGCGTGGGCCGCATTGGCCGACATAGAAAGATATATATTTGATAAATAAATGTACAGTTGCAATAAGGAATAGGATATGCTTATAAAAGAATTTTCAAAGCCGATTACGGTAGCACAGTTAAATGAAAATCTCTCCCAGAGATTTGGTCAAAAGATTGACGTTTCAAAATTCACACTAGAACAGCTAGAAGATGCTCGTAACAAACTAAGAACACAATTATCACAGTTCGAAACAAATGAAAGTTTCGATGCTGTCAATACCAGCAACACATATCAAAAAAGCAAATTATTCCTTGACATCATCAATACTGAAATTTCTGAACGTGAAAGCAATGGCGAAGACGAAAAAGATGATGATAAGATGATTGTAACAAAAGCAGACAAGAAAAACAATACACCAGCTTATAAAAAATATAAAGATGGTGACAAGCGTTACAAGGCCGCAGATGACCTTAATGAAGGCGCAGAGGAACAATCAGCTCTTGTTATGGCCGCTAAGGACATGGTAGACAGAGTAACAGGCTGGATGGAAGACACAGCAGAAATGCAGACTGAATCTATGCTAGAAATAGGCGATAAGATTAGAGATGAAATGGGTGTTGAAAAGTCAGAAGAATTTATAGGCACAGTAAAACCAGCACTTGAAAGTTTATTCACGTCATTGGAAAGCACCAGAGACTCCTTGACAGGTGGCGTAGCCATTTTGACAGGAGAAGGCGCACCAGCAACAATGGGCGATGAAGTTCCAGCAGAGGAACCAGAGATGGAACCTACAGTAGATGATGAAGCAGGAGCGGAAGCAGAAGACCCGGCAGGCGATGAGTTTGGCACAGCAGATGCGGCGGCAGGGGGCGAAGAACCAGCCGACAGGGCCAAACGGGAAAGCGTAGAACTAAGCAAAAGATTAGGCTTGCTATTAGCAGGCTCAAAAAAAAAGGCTCTAGAATAAACGAAGCTGAAACTAGAGACGGGCTAGTACAAGTATTACATTTAAAACACAAAGAAGGCGCAACTAGAATTAGTTGGGAAGACCTTAACAAATTCCTTGACAACATAGGCAGTGAGCATTTCGATAGAGAAAGTTTCGTAAAGGCTTATAACAACGATCCAAGGGTACAAGAATTAGTAGACGAGTTTGACGAAACGGGTGTGGTACTTAAAGGGGGCAAGGTACCACAGTCCGATAAAGAGCCAGCAGATGATACTGTAGATAATATGGCATCAAGAGCGGCATCAAAAGCACTTTCATAAAACACTTGACATTTACAACTATTTGTTATATACTATAACAATGGGAGATCCGTATGGCGTTGCTTAAAAAAGTCAACGATATAGAATTTTATTTTGTTCCAAATCAACATTGGGTTGTCAGTGCTTTTTATCCTGACTACAAAGATTTAGAATTTTTATTAGATTTTACAACAGCTGATATGTCAGCAGGCTCCTGTACAGTTAATGGCATACAACAATTCATCGAAAATGAAGATTGGACAGAACAAAGAACAAAATATAAAAAATGGATGTCAGACGTTTTTGAACAGCTTGGAATGCCTATCCAATCAGTAGTGGAAAGACAACCTGAAACTCCAACAGATCTTTCTACAAGAGCGTGGACAGTAAACTATTTTCCAGGAGGATGGCAAGCAGGACATTTTCATTCTACTGATAGGGCAGGACAACAAAATAGAAGATTTGGTACAAGTGTGATGATGTTTGATAGAATTGAACCAACACGAAAAAATTTATTTAACGGTTGTAATTACGTTGTCTTACAGGGCAACAACGGATATACATATGACCACAAGTTCCATCCAGAACCAGGAAAAGTAATAATGATGGACGATAGAGTTTGGCATGGAGCATACCCAACAGACGAAAACAGAAGAGTCTTAGTTTGGGATTTTGATATAAATGAAAGCAACTAAATGACATTAATTATTAACAAGTATGACTATAAAGAAATAAAAAAGAAGAGTGTGGATGGACGCAGGTTATACGCATGTCCTGATGGTAATTCGGTAGCAAGTGTAACAACTATACTTGATGCCACCAAAGATAAAACACATCTGATTGCCTGGCGTAAACGAGTTGGTGATATAAAAGCAAAAGAAATTACAACAGAAGCGGCAGGCGTAGGTACACGGATGCACAAGTATTTGGAAGATTATGTTGAATCAGGTGAATGGGCAAAACCAGGATCGAATCCATATGCTAAACAAGCACACAACATGGCATCACAAATTAAAGAAAATGTAATGAGTGATATAGAAATATGGGGGAGTGAAGTTCAATTATATCATCCTAAAATTTATGCTGGCACGACTGACCTTGTAGGAACCTACAAAGGACAACCAGCTATAATGGACTTCAAGCAGACTAACAAGCCAAAAAAGAAAGAATGGGTAGAAGATTATTATCTACAACTTACCGCTTACGCCTTAGCTCATAATGAATTATATGGAACAGACATAAAAGAAGGCCATGTGTTCATGTGTTCGAGAGATCTACAATACCAACAGTTTGATCTATGGCCTGATGAATTTCCAAACTGGGAATCCAAATGGTGGGACAGAGTATATCAGTATTATGACAAACACTATTAAAATGCAAAAACTATATCATTTCACTCATAACATTACAGGTAGAAAATATTTAGGACAAACAACACGTGACCTAAATGTATATCAAGGATCAAGCAAAGGTTGGTTGGAACACATCGAACAATACGGAAACGACTATGAGATAGAGATATTGTTTGAAAGTAATAATCAAGATAGATTCAAAGAGGTTTGTAAATATTTTAGTGACAAGTTTGATGTGACAAACAATCCAGAATATTTCAACATTGTTGCTGAACGTGGAGGAAGTATGGGAGGTAATGCCAATCCCATGTTCAAGACAGGAAAATACACAGGACGCTTGGATGACCCTGAATTATACAAGAAGTTAGACAGGCAAAAACATGCTGAAACTTGGGAAGCTAACAGAGAACGCACTCATCCTAGAATGAACTTTTTTTATCATAAACGTAAAGGTAACCGAGAACGTGCTGAATACTATTGGAACAAATGGTATAGCATGGCTCCTAAGAACAGTAATAACAGACAGGCGTTATGGCCAACAGATACATTTGAAATGTGGTACAATCGCAAGGGCAACGACTTGGACTTCAGGCATAAATACACTATATAGGAGTTTAGCAGTGGCAGTCGTACAGATATCTAGAATACAAGTAAGAAGAGGACAAAAGAACCAAGGCTCTGGTATTCCGCAATTAGCAGGTGGAGAGTTTGGTTGGGCTGTAGATTCAAGAGAACTTTATATCGGAAATGGATCTGTAGCAGAAGGTGCTCCAGCAGTTGGTAATACAAAATTAATTACACAACATGACGACTTGTTTTCATTAGCAGATACGTATACATATTTGGCCGGAGAAACAGTTCAAACAGGCGGAACACCAACATCTCCAATTAAAAGAACACTACAAGCGGCACTAGATGAAGTGGTTTCAATACGTTCTTTCGGAGCCTTCGGTGATGGCACTGATCAAACAGTAGCAATACAAAGAGCTATTGATCAATTATATATTAATTCTAGTACAAAAGGCACTGAACAAAGCAGAGTTAAATTACACTTTCCTGCTGGTGTATACACTATTACAAGCACAATTTTTGTACCAGCATTTGCTAGTTTAATTGGAGAAGGTTCTGACAAAACAAAATTCAGTATTACAAATAATGTAATTGCTTTTCAAACAGTAAATGATTCTAGCTCACCAGGAACATACGCAGATGATAGTTCAAGCACAAGTTTGAATCAGGCTAGAAAATTACATCTGGAAGGATTTACCATAGCAACTACCTCAACAACACTGCCAGCATTGGTATTACAAAGTTGTAAAATGAGCAACCTAGCAGATATTAAATTTACTGGTCCTTGGACAACAGGAACAACAATTACAAATACAAATGCGGCAATCAAACTAGGATCATTAAGTTCTATAGTAGGTACCCAACAAAACAAATTCGACCATATAATGATTGACGGATTCAGCGTAGGACTTTACAGCGATGATGATGTATACAATAACCATTTTCATTGTAGCTATTGGGACAACTGTGGATACGGTGTAATGTTTGGAGAGAATTCTGTAATTGGATCTCAAGGACAAGTAACAGGTCCATGTAAAAATAAAATTAGTAACAGCCAATTCAAAGATATCGACAGAGAAGCTATTAAAATTAAAAATGGTAAAGATAATTTTAGTATTGCTAATAATTTTGAAAGTGTTGGTAATGTTGGCGGGACAGAAGGTAACGCTCAATATTCTGTAATTGATTTTGAAAATCCAGGAAACACATCCTCGGAAGATACTTTTACTAGAACAGCTGAGTTATCATACAATCAAACTTACATATCAGCATTTCCTTACGTATCAGAAATAAAAGGATATGTAAATGCTACATTAGGAGGCTTTCATTCGTTGGAAGTATCCGAAACTTCAAGTTATACATACTTTTTTAGGCTACCAGGCGACTATACAAGGACTTATGAAGTAGATTATTTTTACAATAGCTCACTAGTCAATGCTCAAAGAAGCGGAAAAATGACTATACAACTAGATGCTACAACCAATACCTTAAACTTTAATGATGAATATGACTATCAAGGTGATGCTAGTTACGAATCATCACTACAGTTCCAAACACAAATGGTAAACACAGATGGACAAATATCGGTTGACACAATCATAGTTTCTGTGTTAAACTCTATTGTAAATGACAGCGGAAGGTTCACTTTCAAAATCAAAGTTATAGGTTAATGCTTGGACTAAAGTTTGAAGATAAGATAAGATTCTGGAAAGATCTCAGGGAACAACTAGAAACACACCCTAGACCTTTTGATATTCTCGTACAGTTCACAAACAAATTACCTATAACCGCAAGGAAGATAAATCCTTGGGATCCAGAGAGCATGGTTGAACCTTGGCATTTGATTGAACAGGAGGAGTTTTCAGAGCATGAAATCGCACAACTAACCGCCTATACTTTACAGTTAACAGATCGGTTTTGTTCGGCTAACATAGAGATACATATCAGTAAGGATAACTTAAAAGACAAATTGGTTTTCCTTGTATATCTAGACAAAGGTATAGTTTTAGGATACGAAAATGAAGCAATTACTACTAACGAATTACCAGCACATGTTATCTCACAAAGGATTTACAAGCTACCCCCGCTTCACTAAATAATTTTTATTATACGAAGGAAAGAGAATGAAAGAAGGAATACAGATCATTAAAAGAGATGGTAACAAAGAACCATTAGACATACAAAAAATTCATAAAGTTGTTAATTTTGCTTGTGAAACATTGGCTGGCGTAAGTAGTAGCCAAATACAAATGAACGCAGGCATACAATTTGCTGACGGCATGTCAAGCAGAGAGGTACAGGATCTACTTGTTAGATCGGCTAATGATTTAATTTCTTTAGAAAGCCCTAATTATCAATATGCGGCGGCAAGATTATTG
>Ga0163111_10002557_pt1 | contig 11589 bp, 9 predicted proteins | sample CRUFie1St18metaG_FD_109645 | JGI IMG/M metagenome (GOLD analysis project Ga0163111, IMG submission 109645) | Marine microbial communities from the Costa Rica Dome - CRUD Field 142mm St18 metaG | ecosystem: Environmental > Aquatic > Marine > Oceanic > Photic zone | place: Costa Rica: the Eastern... | reverse complement strand
GGTGTTTATCAGCAGATGATCGAAGCCGCACCTGACGACCCGGCGCTTAAAGTATCGTTGGCACATATATACAACGCGACTGGTGAATCATCACTTGCCATCAACCTTTTCCAAGAGGCGCATAAAATAAAACCCAGTTTTGGTGACGCATTTTGGAGTCTGGCAAATACGAAGTCGTATCGTTTTACTGCCGCAGAAATCGACTCCATGATGTCCGGACTAGACGATAAAAGCGTATCCAAACTGGATAAAATTCAGATTCATTTTGCGCTCGGTAAAGCAGAGGAAGATAAAGGCGAGTATGCAGCTTCGTTTGAGAACTACCGGCGTGGCAATGCCCTGAAGCTGGAGACTTCAAATCACAGCAGAGAGCAGCTGGATATCCGTATCTCTTCGCAAATAGAGATCTGCACGAAATCCCTATTCGAACGTCTCAAGAGCGTGGGTCATGATGCGCCTGATCCCATCTTCGTAGTAGGTTTGCCGCGCGCCGGATCGACATTACTTGAGCAAATTCTTGCCTCCCACTCTAAGGTGGACGGCACCATGGAACTGCACGATATTTTGGATCTGGCAAAGCGCTTGCGCGGTCGAGACAAAGCCGGTGATCCAAGCCCACGTTACCCTCGCATTTTAGGCGAACTACCAGAGTCGCGCTTTGACAAATTTGGGAAGCAATTTATCGAAGATACGCGGATCTACAGAGGATCAGCACCCTTCTTCATAGACAAAATGCCCAATAACTTTTTCCACGTTGGACTCATAAAACTCATCCTACCCAATGCGAAGGTAATTGATGCGCGACGACACCCAATGGCTTGCTGCTTCAGCGGTTACAAGCAGTTATTTGGCGAGGGACAGGAGTTCTCTTACGGGCTGGAGGAGATTGGAAACTATTACAAGCAGTACGTCGATCTAATGAACCACTGGGATGACGTTCTGCCGGGCTTTGTCTTGAGAGTTCAGCATGAGGACGTCATCAAAGATCTCGAGACTCAGGTACGTCGTATTCTCGACTTTTGTGGGCTCGATTTTGAAGAGCCCTGCGTAGAGTTTCACAAGACAAAACGCACTGTAAGAACACCCAGTGCAGAACAAGTGCGCCGGCCCATCAACACATCAGGAGTCGACCAATGGCGCAACTTTGAAGAGCACCTCGACCCACTCAAGCACGCTCTGGGCCCCAAACTGCTGGACGCCTATGGGATAGACCCTCCCAAATGATCTTTTCCTCCAGCAAGAAATTTATCTTTTTTGCAGTCCCGAAAACCGGCACCCATGCGGTTAGAGAGGTGTTGCGGCCTCTGATGACTAGCGGAGACTGGGAGCAACAAATGTTAACTGGGCGCATGCGTTCACCTATTCCAGAGCTAGCTAAAATTGGCCACGGTCATATTTCCTATCAGCAACTTACCCGCGCTATTGGGCAGGACGAAATAACGAACTACTTCAGTTTTGCGATCGTTCGTCATCCAATCGAGCGCTTTATGTCAGTGTGCGCCTTCCTCGCTCGAACAGATCAAAGCTATGTTGATGATCCCGTGAGGTGGGCCAAACGTGCCTTTGGATTTGAGCGCTTTCGTCAACGCATTCTGGTGCGTCCACAATCCGAATTACTCATCAACGAGCGCGGCGAACTCGCGGTTTCTTTTATAGGTCGATATGAGTTACTGGAGAAAGATTTAAGCGTGATATGTGAGCAACTTGGAGCCCCTCACCCTCAGCTAAAACGAAGAAACGTAACGCCAAACAAAAAGCCCGAAATCTACACTGATAGCGACTTCGTAAGCGAGTTAGCGGCGTTTTACAGCGCCGACTTTAGTTTGCTGGGCTACGACCGGAGCTGAACTCTACAACACGCCGCGGGCGCAAAGCTGCGGCAAGAATACGTTGGTTTATAATGGGGTTAATACCCACCTGGTTCGACGAAGTCACCAGTACGCGCGGGTCCGGTGCCAACTGAGCAGCTGTTCGTTCAATAACGCCTCTGTAGAGCGGAAACGCTGATTCACTGAATCCATGTAAGCTCCATATCTCTCGCCAGTCATGGACTAAGTCGAACAGCAGATGCCTGTATCGAAGCATCATGCCTCGATCATTCGCTATATTTGCTTCACAGTCCCGCAGCACTTGCTCGACGATCGCCAACATTTCTCCAGGCGACATCACGGGAGCCACAGGGAACTGCTCTGTACGAAGTTCAGGTGCTAATTGCAGGTCGAATTTAATGTCTACGGGTGCTGAGTTATTTGCCGATCGCACAACACGCCAAAATCGAGATGAACCGGCAAGATCTATTACTAAGTGCACCCGCGATAGGTTACTGTCGTTCGTCACTCGGTGGCGACGCCAGGAATCGAACAACCAGCTTTGACCAACCGCCATATGCACCGACTCGCCTCCACAATAAAAAATGACAGAGGGGTCCGTCACTATAGGCACGTGAATGCGAACTCGGCTGACCCAATGATAGTTAAAATCCACGTGCTCAGCGACTTGCGCGCCTGGCGCTAAACGCATAAGCCGCGATCTCGCCACGACCTCACCAAATGATGCGACGGTCTGATGCAAATAGGGACTTTCGCGAAGTGCTCGTGTTGCCTGCATCGCACCGTCAAACGCATGGTTCATTTCACCGTTGACTGAAACCAGTGGCACGGCCGAATTACCCGGCAGTCCTGACGGGTGATCGAGCCAGAAATCCTGAGGTAAGGCTTCAACTTCACGCGCAAGCAACTGGCTATCAAAGCGCCAGGGTAGCTGAAGAAAAGGCTGATTAAATTCCATGCCGGCATTACGCCATAAAGCCAAAGAAGATGACAGGCTGCATCCAATTTCAATTGAATGCTTAGGGCTCAAAGCATAAACTTGCACGCCTTCGAGGACGACGACAACTATGCAAAACGGCGACTTACCCGATCACGTACTCGTGGCATTGCGGCGAATTATCCGAGCGACAGATTTATACTCGCGAAAGCTCGGTAAAAAAACGGGGTTGACGACGCCTCAGCTAGTCATCATTCAAGCCGTCGGCGATCTAAAAGACCCTACAGTCTCTGACGTTGCAAAGGCCGTCAGCCTAAGTCTAGCGACCGTCACCACTATACTCAATCGATTGGAGCGCAATGGCATCGTTAACCGGGTGCGATCGTCTGTGGATAGACGCAGAGTCATCGTCACCCTAACGGAGGAGGGTCAGGGCCTGAAAAGCTCGGCGCCAAAGCCTCTGCAAGACAGCTTTGTCGACCGATTTTCGCGATTAGAAGCTTGGGAACAACACCTTATCGTCGCCTCGCTAGAGCGCGTTGCGGCAATGATGGATGCAGATGACCTAGATGCCGCGCCGCTTCTCGCTAGTGGTGACTCCGTCGTTTAAGAATCGAGCAAACTTACGCGTCGTCCGATTGAATCAAGGACCTCATCACAATCGAAAAATCATCTCGACCTAAGCCAGCAGCTTGAAGAGCTTTATAGACCGCATTTGCACGACGTCCGAAGCCAGCGTCAACCGAAGACTGCTCAGCCAATTCGATGGCAAGACCCAAATCCTTTGCCATCAAGTCCACCATAAACCCAGGCTTATAATCGTCACCCGCGGGCGCACCTTCCATAACACCGGGCCAAGGGTTATACACCTGAAGCGACCAGTTGTTGCCCGAACTCGCCTTCATTATCTCTGACTGGACCGCGGGATCTAAACCATTGGCAGCGCCGATGGCCAGTGCCTCGCAGGTACCAATCATATGGATAGCCAACAACATATTATTGGCTGCCTTGGCCACCTGCCCCGCACCATCAGATCCAGCGTGAAAAATCTTTTCCTCACTTCCCAATGCCTTAAGGACTTCTTTTGCACGGATAAAGGCCTCAGCACTACCACCGCACATAAAAGCCAGCGTTCCAGCCTGTGCTGCCGCGACACCACCTGAAACGGGCGTATCCATAAAATCAATACCATAGTCGCGCGCGGCCAAATGAAGTTCGCGGGCTGTGGGCGCGTCAATCGTACTCGCATCGAGCACTAGCGTTCCCGCGGGCAAACCAGAAAAAACACCTGCATCACCGAGCATGACTGACTTGACGTGCTCACCTGCCGGCAGCATGGAGAAGACCACATCAGCGCCCTCACCAGCAATGGCAGCAGAGGGAGCGGCTACCGCGCCAGCAGCAACCACATCGGTCAATGCCAACTCTGACAAATCAAATGCCCTTACCGCCCACCCGGCTTTGAGTAGGTTTTTCGCCATGGGACCGCCCATATTCCCAAGGCCGATAAATGCTACCGTTGGCATCAAATTTCCTTTTAGAATTATATTAGTAAGTACTCACTACCATGGGTAATGCATATTAGGTCCGCCATCGGGCTCTTTGAAAAAGGATTCGAGTAAGTCCTGAGGAACGTCCTGAACGGCATCAAACTGCCACTTAGGCTGTCGATCCTTATCCACTAGCAGCGCTCTCACACCCTCTGCAAACTCAGGGTGTCGCATAATATTGGCACCCAAACGCAACTCGGTATCGAATACTTCTTTCAATGAATAATCGACTGAATTATTTAGCTGCTTAAAGATCCAGGCAGCAGCCAGCTTCGAACCGTGAGCAAATCCATCACGCGCCTTCTGCAGCCAAACATTGTCGCCGTTATAAGCTAACAGGCGGTCCGATATCTCGACCAAATCATCGCCCGACATAAGCGCATCAATCTCTGGCATCAACGGCTCAATGACACCGGCCGGCAGCTCTGCAGTTGGCGTCATTCCTAAAATAGCGTCGACAACCACTGTATTGGCCTGCGGGTCATCGGTCCATTCAGCCACTGACAACGCTGCCATGACCTCATGTCGCTGCTCGTGCGCAAGAAAAACATCGCCCAAATTTGCATATAGCGCATCCGCTGCGTTGATATGAGCTGAGGTCAACGACAAGAAACGCCCGATCATTCCTGGCGTCCGATTCAAGAAGTAACTGCCACCGACGTCTGGGAAAAGCGCAATCGTAATTTCCGGCATGCCGATGCGGGTGCGCTCACTCACGATACGATGGCTGCAGCCAGCCATGACGCCCATGCCACCGCCCATCACGACGCCATGCCCCCAACAGATCACGGGTTTAGGGTAAGTAAACAGCACATAATTCATCTGGTACTCGCGCGCAAAAAAGTTCTCTGCGTAAGTACAGGGACCACCGGGATTTTCGATAGAGGACCTACGAAGCTCATGAACGTCACCACCCGCGCAGAAGGCTTTCTCTCCCTCACCATCGATGTATACCGCAGCAATAGAATCGTCTTCGGCCCACTCAAGGAGCTTAGCAAGCATGATTTCAATCATCTCAGCATCGAGGGAATTAAGAATTCGGGGCACGTTCAAGGTCAATCGACCCACCTGGCGATCACCCTCGCCCAGGGTTGAAACTACTACAACTTCTTCGCTCATCGATTCTTCCACTCTGGCGCACGCTTTTCGAGAAAAGCGTTTACGCCCTCCTTTTGATCTTCAGTTGAAAATAGCGCGACGAATTCGTTGCGCTCTGCCACTAATCCGGCACCAATCATAATGTCTCGCGGGGAATGAATAAGCCTTTTACACGCGGCAATCGATGTTGGACTTTGATCTGAGGCACGCTTGGCCAAATCAATGGCTTTTGCGAGTGATGCGCCCGGTTCAACAACTTCCTCTACCAAACCTAATGTAATGGCTTTTTCGCCCGACACACGCTCGCCACAGAGAATCATACGCTTTGCCCAGCCTTCACCTACAAGCTGCGCCAGACGCTGGGTTCCCCCTGCGCATGGAAGAAGCCCAACACGAGCCTCGGGCAAGGCGAATACCGCATGCGACTCAGCAATACGAATGTCACACGCCAACGCTACTTCCAGACCACCGCCCATGGCGTAACCATTAATTGCAGCGATCGAAACGCCACGATAATCCGCCAGAGTCTCAAATGCGGCGCCAAAAGCATCGCCCATAGCACCCGCAGCGGCCGGATCACCATTGGAAAACTGGTTCAAATCAGCGCCAGCCGAAAAGAACTTCTCGCCTTGACCCGTGATAACCAAGGCACGCACGGCAGCCATGCTATTAAGCTCATTCACAACGGCCTCGACCGCTGAAAGGCTCTCGAGATCCCAGGTGTTGGCCGCGGGGTTGTTGATCGTGACGATGGCAATCCCGTCCTCGACTGACACCAACACCTTTTCACTTGGACTGATACTCATTGGATAACCTCCAACGCGCCATCCATCAGCGCATGTCGCGAAACAATGACGCGCATAATCTCGTTGGTGCCTTCTAGAATCTGGTGAACGCGTGTATCACGAACATAACGCTCCATCGGATACTCCCGAATATAGCCATAGCCGCCAAACAGCTGCAGCGCGTCATTACAGACCTTGAATCCGGCATCGGTGGCAAAACGCTTCGCCATCGCGCAATAGGTCGATGCGTTGGGATCACCGTTATCAAGCTTACTGGCCGCAAGGCGAATCATCTGTCTCGATGCAACCAGCTCGGTGAGCATATCGGCGATCTGAAACTGTGTGTGCTGAAACTCGGAAATGGCTGTATCGAACTGCTGTCGGTCTTTCACATAGGCAGTAGCATCGACAATCGCCTGCTGCGCCGTACCCACAGAACAGGTTGCGATATTGATTCGGCCACCATCTAGCCCTTCCATGGCAATGGAAAACCCCTGGCCCTCTTCGCCCATTCGATTGGCCGCCGGGACGCAAACGTCATCGAAGCTGATCTGGCGTGTGGGCTGCGCGTTCCAACCCATCTTGCTCTCTTTCTTGCCGTAAGTGACTCCCTGTAGATCTGCAGGCACCAAAAACGCGGTGATGCCTCTGGCTCCGCTATCTCCCGTGCGCGCCATGACGACAAGAACGTCCGTATCACCCGCGCCCGAAATGAAAACCTTACTGCCATTGAGTCGATAGCTATCACCCTCTCTCGTCGCTGTGGTCCGCAGCGATGCCGCGTCTGAGCCAGCACCGGGCTCGGTAAGACAATAGGAAGCCAAAGTCTCACCGGCGACCAGTGATGGACACCAACGATCGACAACTGATTGCCGACAATATTTTCCGATCATGGCGGTCGCCATGTTGTGTATGGTCAAAAAGGCGGCGGTCGTTGTGCAGCCTCTCGCGAGCTCTTCGACAATGAGGCTGGCATCCAGCCGCGACATTCCCAAGCCTCCGGCCTCTTCCGGGGTATACATCCCCATAAAGCCGAGATCGCCCGCAGCCTTCAGGGCAGATTTTGGAAACAGTGATGACTCGTCCCAATGAGCTGCATTGGGACGAAACTCTGCCTGAGCAAACTCTCGGGCGCTGGCAACATAAGCGCTTTGCTCTTCGCTTAGCTCAAACTGCATGAAAAGACCTCACAGTAATCCGTCGAGGCATGTATTGATTCATTTTAACCATGGCCCCTGTCGGTGCTATTGTGACGGTAGACAGCAAGGCGCGCAAAAGAACGCGAAATTTATTCATAATTTTTAATAATCATGTCCAAACTCACAGCCATTACATCCGATTTTGCCAGAGCCATCGAGCATCTGGGTACAGAACATTTTGTCCCTGCTATCGCAGATGTATTGTGTGGCTTTGTCAATGCTGACGACGCCACCGTCATCGTCTACGGTCACGAGGAACTGCCGACCATTAGCTTCGCAAGGCCACTGGCCGGGAAGGAAGAAAGCTCTCTCGCCACTTATCTCACTGGACCCTTTTTATTGGACCCGTTCTACCGTGCGGCGGCCTACGATCATCAGTTTGGTGTTTTTCGTCTTGCAGATCTCGCGCCCGCGAGTTTCCGGAGTTCAGAGTATTACAAGAACTGGTACAAACACTGTGGCTATGAGGACGAATGCGGGCTACTCATTCGTCTTGCCAACGAAAACTTTATCAATATCTCCATTGGTCTGACCTCCGAAGGGGCCCGCTTCAGAATTGGGCAGGCGAAATTACTCACTAGCATTTACGAGCTGACGGCCTCGCTCTGCCGCCGACACTTCCTAGAAATATTGGAAGCACAAAAGAAAACGACGCTTCGCGAGCGCATGCATCGATCGCTTGCAGCATTTGGTGCGAGTGTGCTCACCCGTCGAGAACGGCAGGTGGTCGAACTGGTCTTACTCGGCCATAACACCCGATTAATTGCAGAAAAACTCGGCATCTCGATTGAAACGGTAAAACTGCATCGAAAACATGCTTACGCCAAATTGGATATCAGTTCGCAGGCAGAGCTTTTCTTCCTATTCATGGAAGCACTATCTCACTGGTCCGGCGATCCTGACACCGACCCGCTAATTGCCTATCAAGGTGGTCGGTAACCATGACTGAACTCTCTCTAGCCGATGGCTTTGCGGCGCTAAATCGCGGCGATCTCGCCACCGCTGGCGAAGCATGCAAACAGGCATTGGAAGCCGATAAAAAGCTTGTCCCCGCTCATTTCCTAGTGGGCCTCGTAGCTCTGGAAGGCAAACAGCGACAGGTCGCCCATGAGGCATTTAAATCGGTCGTAACGCTCGACCGCGACCACGCGGCAGCCTGGGCTCACCTTGCAAAACTCAATGTGGGTGAAGGCAGAATCGCAGCTGCTGAATCGGCACTACGCGAAGTCAGAAGAATTCAACCGAACGACCCTGTAGTAATAGAGCTTACCGGCACGGTACTTAATTCATTGGGAGAATATGAAGCCGCGGAGCTGTTGTTTGAGCGTGCGCATCAGATGGTACCCAATAACTCGTCTGCATTGATGAATTTAGGGAACGTGAGAGTCTTCTTAGGGAAAATTGATAATGCGGTCGCCCTTTTTAGGGAGGCGATTTTGTTGGAACCCGATAGTGCTCAGTGCCACTGGGGGCTTGCCAATTCTGAAAAAGCAAAAGACGACACTCACATTAAGACCATGCAGGGATTAATTGATTCAGGAAGACAATCAAAGAGGTCGCAAGGGTTCTTGCATTACGCCATAGGCAAAGAAAATGAAGATTTAGGCAACTGGGCTGATGCCTTTGCAGCCTTTACTAAAGGCGCACAGGCCCGACGGGAGACCGTAGAGTTCAACGAAACAGATGAAATTGCGATGTTCGAGGCAATCAAGTCAACCTACACAGCCGACTGGCTGACGACGCGACCACCGGGTATACCCGATCCATCGCCCATTTTCGTTCTCGGCCAACCTCGCACCGGTACGACACTCATTGAGCGCGTAATTACCAGTCACTCAAAAGTCCTCTCGGCGGGCGAGCTGCAACAATTTGGACTGGCTGTTCGCCGTGCGGCTCGGCATAACGAGCCAAAGCGCTTTTCACGAGACCTTTTTTTAAAAGCAGCTGATATCAATCCTTCGAAGATCGGCGAAATGTACCTTAAGGCCACCGCTAAACAACGGGCCAAAAAACCCTTCTTCGTAGATAAGCTCCCTGTCAACTATCTCACGTTACCACTCATTCTTGCGGCACTTCCCAATGCGAAAATAGTTCACCTTGTAAGGGGGCCCATGGATGCCTGCTTCGCTAGCTTCAAGCAGCTATTTGCTGATGCTTATCTCCACAGCTACGATCAAGGAGAGATGGCGCGGCACCATGCACGATACCGCGATCTCATGGCGCACTTCCATTGCGAGTTCCCAGGCAAAATCATCGACGTGAGTTACGAGGACACCGCACGGGAACTTGAACCCAACGCAAGAAAATTGATTGCCGCATTAGGAATCGATTGGGAGGACGCATGTCTAAACTTCCATAAGAGCAGCGCAGGTGTCGCCACAGCGAGTTCAGTGCAGGTCAGAGAGCCCGCACACACACGATCAATCGGGCGGTGGCGTCGATATGAGACCGACCTCGCTCCCATGGTAAATGAGCTTCACCGTTTGGGGGTTCCCTTAGATTAGCGCCGGAGTATACTTAACGCTAAGCAAACGAAGCTTGAGACTTTTACACAAAAATAATGAGCAGATTTTGATAAATCACTGCTCTGCGCCACTCGAGGAAATCACTATGTCGAACGTTTTTGAGACGAAAAACAGGGCTAAACTTGCACTACCATTAGCTGTGTCGGCAGCGCTCATAAGCACGGGCCCGGCGGTTGCACAAACACTAGAAGAAGTTATTGTTGTGGCCACTAAACGAGAGCAGGGGGTCATGGATGTACCTCTAGCGATTACAGCGCTGTCGGGTAACTTTATTGAAGAGACAAATCTCAACGATGTTAAAGACCTGATTTCCTATACCCCAGGCGTGAGCGGAAACTCGCAAGACAGCTACATCGACGCGGTAAGCATCCGAGGTGTTCGAACACAGGACTTTGGTGTCGGTGGTGATCCATCATCGGCCTTTTTCAAGAACGACCTCTATGAAGGTCGAAATGGTTCAGCTGTAACGAGCCTATTCGACGTTGAGCGCGCTGAGATCCTTAGAGGACCCCAGGGCTTTCTGTTTGGACGTAACTCGATTGGCGGTGCATTTAGCGTCCACACTCGCAAAGCAGAAATAGGGTCGAGCGATGCCTTTATCGACTTCGACTTTGGGCAGCGAGAGCATGCTGTATTTGAAGGTGCTATCAATATTCCGATAAGTGATAGTTTTGCAATGCGTCTAGCGGGGTACGGGTCACACGAGGACGGCTTCGCAGAGAATGTTTTCTCCGGCAACGATGAAATCAACCACACGAAAAAGGCAATCCGCTGGTCGACCCGCTATGAGTCTGATGCACTCTCTATCGATACGGTTGTCGACTGGGAAGATCGGAAACAGTCCGGATCGATGTATCGCGCGATTGATAGCGGCGATATCTGGGACGCACTTGATGGTTACATTGTAGATGAGACAGCTATCGGCGGTAACGATAAGCAAATTGACTCAGATCTTGAGGGTGGCGATGCCGACGTCGGCGATCTAATGACCGTTGGGGTATTTGTAGAGTACGACTTGGGGTTCGCAACACTAAACTCAAATACGGGCTATAAAGACCATGACTACTATTATTCTGAGGATTACGATGGCACCTCACTGAATATCAACAATTTCCAGTTCGACCAGTCGGGACAATATTTTCAGCAGGAACTGCGACTCACAAGTAATGGCGATGGGCCTCTTAACTGGTATACCGGTATCTCATATTATGACGAGGACCTCGACGCTGAGTTCGCTGCGATAGGCTCTGAGGACCTGATGTGCCAATATTATCTTAACTATTACGCTGAGACTTACGGCTATGAGTTCTACAGCGGTTGCTCTGACTACTACAGTGATTTTTATCCCAGCTCCGACGGTAACCTTGTCGAGACTGGAATGCTTAAGGGTAAGTACACAGGGTGGGCGACTTACGTCAACCTAGACTATCAGGTCAGCGATGATCTTATAGCGTCAGCGGGAGTACGCTACACCAAAGATGACAAAGACTTTTCCATCTTAGTGCCCGAGCCAGACAGTTACTTAGGTCCATATTTTACCTACGGATTTGCGACTGCCGAGTACATTCAAGACTCAAAGTCGTGGAACGACACAACGGCGCGACTGGCCCTTACTTGGACGCCCAACGATGACGCAATGTTCTTTGCAAACTACACGCAAGGCTTC
>Ga0163111_10002555_pt1 | contig 11595 bp, 11 predicted proteins | sample CRUFie1St18metaG_FD_109645 | JGI IMG/M metagenome (GOLD analysis project Ga0163111, IMG submission 109645) | Marine microbial communities from the Costa Rica Dome - CRUD Field 142mm St18 metaG | ecosystem: Environmental > Aquatic > Marine > Oceanic > Photic zone | place: Costa Rica: the Eastern... | reverse complement strand
TTTTTAATTTTTTTAATTTTGACATGAATTTGTCGTTTATTTTTACAAAATTTTGTTAGTAATTTACGCTATTATATCAATAAAGAATCATTTGAATAAAAAATATGCTGGTTGTTAAATATATCATTTTTGTACATACAAATTCTTTTTTAGATTAATTGTTTATCTCATTAAATAATATTAATTTCAAATAATATATTTTTGTTTACTTTTTTAAATAGATTAGCTAATTTTAGCTTGTTAAACTTAAATAAATTATCATCCTTTGAAAACGATAACCAACTTCATTACCAAAAGAAACAACGATATAAAGCTATTTACCCCAGGGCCAGGAAGTCTCATAAAAGAAAACATAGTGGGATTAAGACCTTGTTTCGGTCGAAATGATAATGATTATAAAAAAATACAAAATTTTGTAATTAACAAAATTTCCAAAATAAGCGGTCAAAAAAAAACTGTTGCCTTACAAGGCTCAGGATCACTAGCAATTGAAATAATGTGTTTAAATTTTTTATATGGAAATGTAACAATTATAAATACCGGATATTATTCTGATCGTTTAAATTTTATTTGCAAACAGCTTAAAAAAAAAAAAATAATTAAATCCTTAGAATATATTCATTGGAAAAATATCAAAAATATAAAAAAAAAGACAAATTGGATTTTTTACTGTCCAACAGAAACTAGCATAGGTTTACACATTCCAATTAAAGAAATCTGGAAAATTGCAAAAAAAATAAAATCTAAATTAATGTTAGATGCAACTGCATCGATAGGACTTGAAAAAGATCATTACTTAGCTGATGTACTGTCATTTAGTTCATGCAAGGGATTATTTGGCTTAACTGGTGGTTCTTTTATATCTTATAAAATAAAACCAAATTACTATAAAAATTCATTTTATTTAAATATATATAATCACGAGCTTAAAAAAATGACAGGCCCTTACCATACAATTTGTTCATTATATCATGTTTTAAAAAATTATAATAAAATAAAACAGTCTGTTTTAAATAATAAAAAAATCTTTTTAAACAAAATGAGAAAAAATATTGTTTTTCCAAAGAAAAATCAGCCGAAATTATGCACTTATGTAAATAAAATAATGAAGAGTAAATCAAAAAAAAATATATTATATGAATCTCGTGCAAAAATATCTGGTTCAGTAGTTAACCATCTAGGAGAATTACATTTAGGCAAAAAAGCTAAGGGTAAAATTTTAAATTCCATTTACTAATTATGAAGAAAAAAAAAATTGTTTATGTGGCTTTGGTCGGTGATGATCTAAACGATGGTCATAAAAATATATTAAAGGTTGCTTCAAAGTATGGACAAATAATTATTGGTCTTATGACTGATAAAGCAGCATTAGAATATACAGAGCTCCCCCATTTTAGTTACAAAGAAAGAGAAAAATATTTAAAAAAAAATAGACTGATTAAATCTATAGTACCACAAGACACCTTAGATTTTACAAAAAATCTTAGAAAGTACAAACCTAATATAGTAGTTCATGGAGATAACTGGAAAGTTGGTCACCAAGTAAAAATAAGAAATAAAGTTATTAAAGAATTAAAAAAATGGTCAGGTAAATTAATAGAGGTGAAGTATACAGCGAATATTCCAAAGTCTGCTGATAATCTAAAGTTCCTTTCTCATTCAACAACTACCGAATTAAGAAAGTCAAAACTTAAAAGACTCTTAAAGAGTAAAAAAATTGTTAAAATATTAGAGGCACATAACCCAATTGGAGGTTTGTTAATTGATAACTTATCATACAGTGATGAAAAAAAATTTGACCAAATTGATGGAGTGTGGTGCTCAAGTTTAACGGACTCAACTTCAAGAGGAAAGCCAGATAATGGATCATTAGATTTGACTACTAGAAGCAATTGGCTAAGCGAAATGTTTGAGGTGACTTCAAAACCAGTTATTTTTGATGCTGATAACGGTGGACCGAAAGAGCATTTAAAATTTTTAATAAACAAATTAGAAAAAATAGGGGTGTCTGCTGTAGTAATCGAAGATAAGATTGGCATTAAAATTAATTCTTTGTTTAAAGATCAATCTAATACAAAACAAGATACGATAAATAATTTTTGTAAAAAAATCAAAATTATGCGCAACTCAAGAGTAAGTAATGATTTTTTAATTATCTCAAGAATTGAGTCTTTGATACTTGGCAAGGGTGTTAAGGATGCCTTGAAAAGGGCTAATTCATATTCTAAAGCTGGCGCTGATATGATTTTAATTCATAGTAATAAAAAAACACCAACAGAAATTTTTAAATTTGCAAAACAATTTAAAAAAAGCAAACATTTTAAACCGTTAGTAGCTGTGCCTTCAACTTATCCATCAGTGACAGATACTAATTTAGTTAAACATGGCTTTAAAATTGTTATTTATGCCAATCATCTTTTAAGAACATCTTACCTTTCTATGAAAAAAACATTAATAAGTATTCTTAAAAATGGACAAGCATTGAAAGCCCAAAAAGATATGATTTCTATAAAAGAGATTATTCAAATGATAAAATGATAGGTTCAGATTTTTTTTTTTCTTTTTTAAAAAAAAATGATATCAATTTTTTTTGTGGAGTACCTGACAGCACTTTAAAAGCTAATGATTATTATTTGTCGAAACTTAAAAAAAATAGAAATATTATTACTCATAATGAAGGTGGGTCAATTGCAACTGCTATTGGATATTATCTAAGTACTAAAAAAATCGCTGCCGTATATTTGCAAAATTCTGGTTTGGGAAATACTATTAATCCAATTGCGTCGGTTGCTGATGAAAATGTTTATTCGATTCCTATGCTTTTGATAATTGGCTGGAGAGGGTCACCAATGGATAATCGTACCGATGAGCCACAACATAGACTTAAGGGAAAAATTACGAAAAAGATTCTGGCTCTTTTAAAAATCAAAAATTGTGTTGTTAATAGTGAAAAAGATTTAAGAAAATTAAAACAACTCATTACATATTCAAAAAGTAAAAAAAGAGTAGTTGCGTGCTTAATAAGAAGAGGAGTATTAGTATCAAAAAATAAAAAAAGTAATAAGAAAAAAAGTTTTAAAAGTTCATTTTCAAGAAAAGATATAATCTCTCATATTGCAAATTTAAAGTTAAAGAATTTGAAAATTTTTTCAACAACAGGTTATACATCAAGAGAGCTCTATCAAATTAGAAAAACAAATAAATCAAAAATTAAAGATTTTTTAAATGTAGGTGGGATGGGTCATATATCTAGCATTGCCCACGGATATGCATTAAATTCAAAAAAAAATGTCTTATGCATCGATGGTGACGGTTCAATAATTATGCACATGGGCGCAATGGCAGTCAACGGACAGTATGTGGCAAAAAATTTTAAACATATTGTCATAAACAACAAACAACATGAGTCTGTGGGTGGTCAAAAAACACCTTCAGAAAAAATAAGATTTAAAATGTTGTCGAAAGGTTGTGGATATAAAAATTATTTTTTTGCAAAAAATTTTGTAAACTTTAAAAAACAATTTAAAAAATTTTATACGTCGTCCGGCCCTTCCTTTTTTGAAATATCTGTGGGCCCTGGCACTTTTAAAAATTTATTAAGACCAAAAGATTTTAAAGATATAGTTAAAAATTTTTAATAAATACTTTTTATGAAAAATTGTATAACTTTTTATTTTGAAGATAATAGTGAAAAAGATATTTTTCTACCTGTTGCACAAGAAGCAAAAAAAAGGAATTTCGATATCAAATTTACTAAAAACTTTAGTCAATCATCTGAAATAGGGTTTTACTGCAGATCTACTGGCATTAATCTTAAATCTAAACATCCTATAATTTTTTTAGGTGGTATGGACCAAGGAAGAGAAAATTGGCCAAACGCATGGCAAAAAGAAAGCTGGGAAAAATTTAATCTTGGATTTTTACCTGGAAAAACTTGGACACAAATGTGGAAAAAGACAAGTTGGTTTTATAAGTGTAGACCTAAATACGGTGTATTCGAATGTGGATGGCCTAAGGCAGATATAACGTCAAACAAAAAGTTACTTAAAAAAAAGAGTAAAAAGATCGAAAAAAAATACAAAATTCAAAAAAGCAATTATAATGTTTTATATGCCCCTTCATTTGAATGTGATAATAAACAATTAGATGTAGCATATGCAATTAATGATTTAAAAAACTGTGATTTAGTTGTCAAACATTGGATTGAAGAAAAAAAAAGAAATTCAGTTTTGTGGGATAGAATAAATAAAGTAAATTTAAATACTAAAAAAATCTTAGGTAATAGAGTAAAAATAGTAAAACCTTTTGAAAGTTTTATAGAGATATTGCCTTTGGTAAATCTATTAATCACAGATGAGTCTAGCGTAGCATACGAGGCTTTGTTGCTTGATATTCCAACTATATCTGTGAAAGACTGGAAAATGCAAAGACACAATTATTCTAATTTAAGACCTGTCGAGCCAGCCAATGTTTGCTTTACCTCAAAGAGGGAAGAACTAAAAATAAAAATTAAAGATATCATTAGAAAAAAAGATGATTATTCCCGTATTGTAAAAGATAAAAAAAAACAATACTTTTCGAATTTGGGATATTCCTCAAAAAGAACAATAGATATTTTAAATTTATATTTAAAGAATAGAAATTTATCTAATTCAAAAGATTTTGTTAAGCCGATCTACAAAGAAAGTAATTTTAAGCTTTTTTTTTGGATTTTTAAAAATTATGTAAGCAAAATGAAAATTAAAAATTTAATTAGTTTTGTCAAAAATTTCTTAAAAAGGAGTTTTATTATATCGTCCGTATATGTCTTTTTAAAAACTATTTTTATTGAACCAATTTTGTCGATGTTAAGATATCACTTAATCTATACTCCTAAATATGATGTCGAAAATAAAATAAATTTTATAAATTTTGAGGAAAATAATTTTTTTTTATCAATGTTAAAAAAAAGCAATGTATATCTTGAATATGGAAGTGGAAATTCATCAATTGTTGCTAAAAAAGAAAATAAAAATTTTTTTTCGATAGAAAGTGATAAGAATTTTTTTTATTACATAAAAAAAAAGTTTTTTTTAAAAAATTATTATTTAAAAGATTTAGGTATTGTAAAATATTATTCACGTCCAATTTTTTTTACATTACGAAAAAAAAATTTAAGCAGTAAAGCTCTGAAATATTCTAATGATATTTTAAAGACTCTTGACAAGAAAAAAGTTATACCAGATTTTGTCTTGGTCGATGGAAGATACCGAGTTCTAACGTCACTATGTCTTCATAAATTTTTTAGTAAAAATAAAAAAAGTTTTGTTATTGTAGTTGATGATTATAGAGATAGAAAATATTACCATATTTTAAACAAATTTTTTAAAGTGAAAATTGTGGGTCGTTTTGGTGTTTTTAATAAACTAAAAAGCAAAAGTACTACAAAATTAATTGATAAATATTCTTTAGATTATAGATAGTTGCAAAATGAAAAAAATTAAAGTTTTACATTTGGTTGGTGGACCATTAACAGCTGGTGCGTTTAAGGGAAGTTTACTTTTACATAAATCGTTAAAAAATTTGGGTATTGTTTCAAAAATATTAAATGATCGTCCTCCAAGTGATATAAAATATTTATCCACTAAGGATACCGAGAGCCTTGTTTTTTTAAATCAAAATATTTATAAAAAAATATTAAATCGATTATTTGTTATTTTAGAAAAAACTTTTAATTTCTTTTTCTTAAAAACACCTCGATCTACATTTTCTTTAGGTTTGCTAGGATTTGATGTAACTAAGCTTAAAGAGTATAGCGATGCTGATATTATTCATATTCACTGGTTGGGCAAAGGATTTATAAAACTTTCATCAATCAAAAAAATTGAAAAACCTGTAGTTTGGACTATGAGGGACATGTGGACATTTACAGGTGGATCTCATTACACATATGATTTTAAAGAATTTGAAAAAGGATATATTTCAAAAATCATAAAAAATTACAAGAAAAGAATTTATTCTAAAAAGATTCAATTTATAGCTATTAGTAATTGGCTGAAAAAAAAAGCTGCAGAAAGTGATGTTTTAAAAAATTCTAATTTAAGATTAATTCATAACAATATTGATTTAGAAAATTTAAAATTTTTAGATAAAGAAAAAGCTAGATCAACTCTTAATATCTCCACAACAAAAAAAATAATTTTATATGGAGCACAAAACACCCAAAGTAAAAGAAAAGGTTGGAATGTATTTTTTGAAACATTGTGTAGTTTAGACAAGTCCAAATACTTAATCTTAATTTTTGGAAACTTTTGGTCAAAACAATCACTTGATCAATTAGGAATTGAATATAAGTCATTTGGGTTCATTGACGATAAAAATATATTAAATTGTGTTTATTCAAGCTCTGATATGTTTGTTTTTCCCTCAATACAGGAGGCATTTGGAAAAACCTGGGCTGAAGCAATGGCTTGTGGACTACCCATAGTGTGTTTTGATAACACAAGCGCCTCAGATTATGTAAGCCACAAAGTGAACGGATTTGTAGTGGATAATATAAGTTCCAATGATTTAAAAAAAGGAATTGAATGGGTGTCTAAAAAAATTGATGAAAAAGAAGACTTTAAAAATTTATCAAAAAACCAAGTTATGAAGTTTGATCCAAATAGGATTGCGGAACAATACATTAAATTATATTCAGAAATATTATGAAAATTTTTAACAAAGCTTCAAACTTAATTAGCAAAAAACAAAAAATATTGATGTTTTTTAGTTTTATCTTGGTAATTTTGGTTACGTTACTGGAAACTATTGGTTTAGGATCAATAGCTGGTTTTGTTTATTTTATTTCTAATCCTGACGTTTTGATAGATAGAATTCCACAAAATTTCAGTTTTTTAAAAGTCTTATTAAAATCTAAAACTCAACCTGAAATCGTAATTTATTTATCTGCTTTCTTAGTTTTATTTTTTTTAATTAAAAATTTATTTGTTGTTGGTTACCATTATTTTACTGGCTATTTAAAAAAGCTTATCAATGTTAGAAATACGAAAAGGTTATTAAGCAAATACTTAGAGGAAGACTATACTTTTTATTCTGAAAAATCTTCTAAAGAACTTATTAATAACTTAAATGCTGAAATTTTGAGGAGTTCTCATTACTTGTTCTTTTTAATAAATTTGATTAAAGAATTTTTTCTTATAATCGCTCTATTTTTAACCTTATTACTTGTAAGCTGGAAAGTTACTTTAAGTTTATTTTTATTACTTTGTTCTGCCTCTATTTTTTTCTATTTTTTATTCAGCAAAATTTCAAAAAAACTTGGTGAAGGCGTAACTAAATCATCTGAAGATATATTAAAAGATATTGTAGATAGTATTAAAAATTTCAAACTGATAAGGCTGATGAATCTTAATTCTTTTTTTATAAAAAAAATTGAAAAGAGCGTTGAAAAAAAAAATAAAGATATGTTATATCAAAGTATAATTAGCATTCTTCCAAGGTATTTTTTAGAAATTATAGGAATAGCTCTGGTTGCTTCACTCATATACTTTTTTGTTTTGAATGACTATTCTTTTGAAACAATGATATCAATTTTAACTTTAATTTGCTTAGTAATTATAAGATTAGTTCCCGCTTTTTCAAACATTAATACTTCAAAAACACAATTAAAATATTTTGAAAATTCATTTGAAAATATATCCAACCAATTGGCGAATTTTAAATCAAAAAAAAGCACTATCAATAATCATGCTATGATTAAAGAAAATTTTAATTCTTTAAAGATTAAAAATTTATCTTTTAAATATAATAGAGGAAATCATAATATATTAAATAATATTGATTTTAATATAATTAAAGGTGATGTCCTTGGGATCAAGGGAAAGTCTGGTGTTGGCAAAAGCACTTTAGTTAATATTATTTTGGGTATTGTTGGCAACTATAGAGGTGAAATACTAATTAACGAAAAAAGTTTTATTAATAATTTGGCCATGAAAAATTTTGTTGGTTACGTACCTCAAGATACTTACCTAATGGATGAAAGTATTAAAAAAAATATCGCCTTTGGTGTCGATGAAGATTCTATCAACGATATAAAAATAGATGAGGCTTTGAAAAAAGCAAAAATTTTTGATTTTGTTAAAAAGTTACCTCAAGGAAAAAATTCTTCGTGCGGAGATGATGGTATAAGTATCTCTGGGGGTCAAAAACAGAGATTAGGAATAGCTAGGGCGTTATATAGAAACCCGGACTTAATAATACTAGATGAAGCCACAAGCTCTTTAGACGAAAAAAATGAAAAAGAGATATTCAACGATATACTCAGCCTGGAGAACAAAACCTTCATTATTGTCTCTCATAAAAAACAGATTATAGAAAAATGTAATAAAGTTCTGATGTTAATTGAAGATGGAAAGTGGAAATTTGGTGAAACAAAAGATGTATTAAAAGATCTCTAATTTATATGAATACATTATGAAAAATATTGAATTTTTTGGATTACCAAATCAAGGAAAATCTTTTTTTTTTAAAAGGATTATAAAAATTTTCAAAAAAACACACAACTATGAATCTATCTTTTACCTTTGGTTATTCAAAAATAAAAAAATAAATTACTTATCGTATAAATTAATTGTTTATTTTATTTTCAATGAGATTACTGATTATAAAAGAAATAAATTTTTATTCTTTTTTCAAAGAAAAATATATTTTTCTCTAAAAACAAAATCATTACCTGAGTTAGAAATTCAAAAAAATAAAATAAAAAAAAAATACAAAATGTTTCTTAAAGCATTAAGTAATTTTCTTAAGGGTCATAAAGACGCTGATAGATTATCCGAATATTTTGTTCGTATATTAGTAGGTTACGAATTAGCAAAAACCATGAAGATTGATCTGATCTCCTCTGAAGGTCTGGCTCAAAGATTATTAAGTGTTTCACTAAGAAAAAAAATTACAAAAAGGAACTTAAGAGCAATTGCTAATTACCTACCTAAACCTTCTCATATAATTTATCTTGAAAAAGATAAACAAAAGAATATCTCGGTTGATGAAATAGCAAAGATTTATAATTCTAAAAATGTGAAATTTATATTGTTAAAAAATCGTGATCAAAAATATCATAAAATCATTTATGAACTTTCAAAAATTCTCAAATAAAAAACTTTTGTGATAGCTGTCCTTTAATGTAATAAACTAATTTAATTTTAATTATTTTTAATAAGTACTTTGTGACAATTTTTTATTAATCTTAGTAGTAAAATTGTTAATACAACAATCTTATTTTGTCTATTATGAAATCTTATGAGTGTTTCTTCCCAAATATGTTTGAAAACACCATAGTTAGCCGAGAATCCGCCTGGTTCAAAAACCCCGATAATTTCATTTTTCTTTGTTGATATTCCTCTATGATTATTTTTTTTAATTAATCTCCAAAAAAAGTCGTAATCAGATGAACAAGGAAACTTTAAACTATAATCACCAATATTATCGTGAACTTCTTTTTTTATAAAAAAACCACTCGAATGTGCTGGATAAAAATTAAATGACCAGAACATTTTATTAGGTTCATATTTATAATATACTTTTTTTTTTAAAACTGCCCCAAAAACAAAAGAGACATTATTTTTTTCAAAATATTTTCTGATAATATTTAAAGACTCACTAGAATAGTAGTAATCACCAGAGTTAATTGTATTGACATATTTTCCTTTTGATAGTTTCAACCCTTTGTTAATGGCATCGTAAATTCCCTTATCCTTTTCTGAAATCCAATTGGTGATACATTTTTCGTTTTTGATAATTTCTAAAGTTCCGTCAGTAGAACCACCGTCAATAACAATATGTTCAAAATCTTTGAATGTTTGTAATTGTAGACTAGCTATTGTTTTCAAAATACCCTCTTTATTATTTAGAACAGGAGTAATAATTGAAAATAAAGGTGAACTAAATTTATTCATAATGACTTTTAATTAATTAAAAAAACAATATTTAATGTATAAATCTTGTTAGAATTATGAAAGATAAAATTAATATTTATTACTGGTCTACTTTCATCTCAAAAGAAGCTAGTGTATTAGTTGTTTTAGCATCTGCAAGCATTTTATTACTTAAATATCTAAAAATTTCTTATGACAAAAAATGAATGGATAAAAATTTGGAATAATCGTTCTAAAATTTTTAAAAAAAAAATTTTTCTTTCTGATTTGATTAAACTTAATGGTTTTGACAAGTCCATAAAAGATTATAATAAGATCTCTTGGAAATTAATGGTAAAAGATTTTTTAAAGAGAACAAAATTTAAAAAAAATCAAAATCTATTAGAGATTGGTTGTGGGTCAGGAGCCTTTTTAATTATTTGCAAAAATTCTATTAAAGCTAATTATTACGGATTTGATTATAGCAGAAATCAAATTAAAATAGCAAAAAAAACTTTACCAAATGTAAATTTAAAAGTATTTGAAGCTGACAAATTTTATTATAGAAAAACTAAGTTTGACGTTATTGTTGCTCACAGTGTTTTTCAGTATTTCCCAAGTAAAAATTATTATGTAAAAGTGTTAAAAAAATCTTTTAAACATTTAAATAAAACAGGGACACTATGTTTAATGGATTTAAATGATATAAAGTTTGAAAATAAATATCACGAGACTAGAAAAAAAATACATTTAAAAAAAAATTCATATAACCAAATATATTCAGGTTTGGAGCACTTATTCTTTGATAAAATTAAACTAAAGAAGCTACTTATATCAATAGGATTCTCAAAAGTTATTTTTTTTCCACATAGAATAAAATCGTATGGAAATTCAAATTTAAGGTTTAATTTAATTGCAAAGGTTTAATTTTTTTAAATAAGATCAAAATTATTCCTTATTCATTTTTCAATAGTATTGATATAAGGGGAGAAAAAAATGAATTCATTAATTTTAAATAGAAAACTTGCTCACTTAGCATTGCTCCAAAGAATTGAATTAGCTAATCCAAATCTTAAAAAAATAAGAAAGGTTTTTGGTAGATACCTATTTTCAAAAGTATTTTCGAAATATTTCATAAATATAGAAAGAATATCTGAAGTCTATTCAGAGTTGATGCAAAAAGAATATTCGAATATTAGAAATCTAATAAAAGATAAAAAAAATTTTTTAAGTATTGGTGCAGGTATAGGTGGACTCGAGCTTATCATTATGAATAATCATAAAGATGCTAAGTTTTCTTTTATAGAAAAAAATTATGTTTCAAGTAAAATTAAATATGGATGGGATAATTTAAATCAAGAAGGATACAACGATTTAAACCAATTAAGAAACTTTTTAAAGACCAATAATATCGATGAAAAAAGATTTGATATTTTTGATTGTGAAAAGGATAATTATCCTAATAAAACTTTTGAAGTTATCATGTCGATTTATTCTTTAGACTATCATTATGACTTTAATATTTATTATGATTATTTGAGAAAGATAATAGGCACAAATTCCATAATAATATTTGATACAATAAGACCAGATTATTTTAAATCTTTATTTAAAGATGTAGAAATTATAAAAGAAGATTCAAACACGATCCATGCTTCAAAAAGAATAGCATGTAAAAATTTATTAAAAAAATGAATAA
>Ga0163111_10002554_pt1 | contig 11595 bp, 6 predicted proteins | sample CRUFie1St18metaG_FD_109645 | JGI IMG/M metagenome (GOLD analysis project Ga0163111, IMG submission 109645) | Marine microbial communities from the Costa Rica Dome - CRUD Field 142mm St18 metaG | ecosystem: Environmental > Aquatic > Marine > Oceanic > Photic zone | place: Costa Rica: the Eastern... | reverse complement strand
TGGGAGGATCTTAAGTGAGGGTCACCATGAGGCTTTGCGTGATTAGCATGTCTTCGGACACAATCGTGTGTGTAGTTGTCCGGGCACTTGGCCAAAGATTGCATGTTTTAACCCCAACCTTATTGTGTTTTTCGTGCAATCACGAATTTGTCAGTTTTCGAGCACCTTTTTTTATGAAAAATCCGAAATCGCATCGAAAAATAGAACTCAACGTATAAACATCACCTGCCAACGTCACACAGGAGAGTAACTGTAATTGAAACACAAATAGCTCCATGGCATATCACGTGCGATAAAACTGTTCGCCGTTCAGTTCGTGAGTTGGGAAAGCATAAAGAAACTTGTTGGTTTTGAAAAACGTAGACATTGTGTCCACACTACTGATATCTTCAAACATCGTCGGTGAAAGTATTAAAAGATAATGGCGGCGTTTATGAATACATTGTATAGCAGTTTCGCCTCGGTCGTACCTAGCAGTAGCGATCAGCATCGGTCGGGGGCTACGTACTCCGAAATGCAACTTTTGAAGGTAACCGCTCCCAAATATGATCTGGAGAAATTTGAAAAGGAACTTGTACGAATTATTAAAACTGTTGGAATCAGAGCAGAAATTAAAGTCATTGTTCCCTCCCGCAAGCACGAAGAACGTTTGAGGAGGGCGGAGAGACGACAGAAGGAAAATTTTGACTTTTTAGATTGCTTCTTCTCGGATACTATCCCATTTTTCCACGAACTTTGCGTCTATGGAACTCCTGAAACTCAATTTTTCCAGATTAAGGCAGAAGAGGGCGATCTCGACATCTTTAATAAGATTTGTCGGCAGATGATCTTCGGAAAGCAGTTACAGTGCAAACTTGAAGTGACCGATCGTCGCGACATCACTTATCGATCACAAGTCAAGAACAGTATCCTAGGGGGGCCAAACAGTGAGCCAGACATGCTCGATGCTATGTTTACAGATGATCTCTCGGGTTGTAATCCCTTTCTACACAACATGATTTTATCAGCGTACTAGTGTACGAATGCTCGAGCAAATTAGCTATGGTTTTCTCTCTGACAAAGTGTATCGTGTGAGCATGACGCAGCACAACACAACGCAGCGGGAGAATACACTAGTCTTGGTCCTCCTTCGTGGGAGGGTTTCTTGGCTGTAATGGTTCAAACACAATTGCAAGCAATGACATCCTGCCCTACTAAGAGCCAAGAATCCGATTGCAGCTATGCATCGGATTTTACAATGAGCAATTTATGTTTTATATTATAGCACTGAAGAGTAAAAGTAAATAAGTGAAGTGCTTACCAAAAGAATAATACAACAGCAATAAAATTCCACCTATATCAATGAACAGTATCATTCGTATTTTCAATTTAAATATGTGGAACTCAATATCGAATACTCACAATTACATAAATCAAATCTTAAATTAGAGGAGAGCTACGGCAACCTGTCGGCTCTGTATGAAGAGAGGTATCTTAATCTTGATAAATCGAATCAAGAAGTAAATAAAAAGTCATCGAATACACTTAATATATGTGACAACTTTTAAGTCGACATTTTGAAACACTTCCTATTGGTTAATCTACTCAATGATCATACGACTGAATTTCTGCTTCCCACGGACTTTTTTCTCCATTAGTTCGATTCGGAGGTGTTGTTATCCTATAATACTCGCAAAAGAGTTCATCTGGCGTCACTTCTCCAGCGTTGTAGCGACTGACACAATAAGAATTCGTATACGTCACGTACAAGACTCCATAGTTTTGCCATCGCCTCGGACTGCACAGAGCTTTGTAATCGGAAAGTACCTCTATACCTTCTTTCCCCTGATTTGAACAAAATACCCTGGTCCTAGACCCTAACCCCACCGCAGCTCTCATTCGAAGCAATCGTACGAGCTCGTAATCTTCCATCAAGCACTGGTCGGGGTAGCCGCCAATATGTCGAAAGACGGTTGTCGGTAAACTTAGACATTGATCCCCATATGGCAACGAGAAAAACTTGCATCGCAGATTTGCAGTATACTCAATGGCTCGCAATCCCGGTGGACAATATTGAAGATGGCAACAATTAAGCTCTTCATGTTCTGATTCTTCTGCACCACCTAAGACCATTTTCTTCCGCCGAACTGTCAAAGCCTCACGAGATCTATCGATCGCAAACGAAAAGGCGCAGCAGGTCGTTCTCGTTCCGCCGTTCCCCTCCTCATCCAGGGCCTTTGAAATTGCGTTGTCCCAACCAGTAGTTACAAGCCTCGTGTCGCCGTGTAAAAAGGTGAGAATACTTCCTTTCGCATACTTGGCACCATAATTTAGGCAGGGTCCCCGTCCACCACCCCCATGATATTCCAGGATTCGGAGATCAGGACATCCAAAATGTCCGCTTCTTCCACAACATGTTGAGGTCATGCCGGATGAAAAAGACTGTTTGAGTTTTTCGGCAAAACAAGGAAGATTACCATTCATAGTTTTGTAACCTTTGTTTTTGGTCTCATAGATTACATCTTTTTCTACAACGTGAACGACTATGATCTCGATTCGATATGGCTCTACAGCATGCTGTATTGAATCCCGGAGCTTCATCCCTAGTTGTTCTCCATCTTCACGAAACGCGGGGACAATCACGGAGATCTTAATCCTTTCGGTCTTAGTATCGATGTCTCTTTGGTGTGTTCGCGAAAGATCTGCAGGTAATTCTAACAAACGAGGCCAATTTTCTTGCAGGGTCTGTAGAACGATATCCGCTCCTGGCTCTTCGAACGCCAATCTATTCAACCACTTAACTTTATTTATCCTAGTCTTCTTTTCTTTGTTTCTTCCAATGGAAGTGTTGTGGACCGAGGATGAATGAATTCCAATTGGATCCTCGCCCAGGAGCAAGGAGGTTAGACGTCGTGCGACTTCATTGGTACGAACCAATCCAACCAGGATCTCATGTGAATCACGGCAGTGTAGAATATCGTTTTCGTCGTCAGCACGTCTTAACCACTTGGCAACGACTTTCCCCATCATCAAGTCTTCTTCCTTTTCCATTTGCGCCCGGCTCTCTTCATAAGCCTTTCCACTGAGCATGGGGTATTTGTTATTACCCATCGAGTGCTCTTCGCTGTCGTCTTTCTTTTCTTCACTCGGCAGTTTAGCTTGTGCTATAAGAATAGCTGAGTAAATGAGTTTGAGCAGTTGGAGGTACCTTGCTTTCAGACCTTCGTAAGATTCGGATACAGTCAACCATTCTCGTCGACTATGGGTAGTTAGAGGAATTAAAACCCGATAGGGCTTCATTGATTCAATACTTTTAGTTGGTCTCAAAGCAAATCTCGTCCGATACTGGTCGATCTGGTAGTGCCACAAGGCAACGCTCAGACAGCCGATGGCAAAAGCCCACGACAAAATTGATTCTGCGAATCGCGGTAGGCATGTTCCCGGTCCTCCAATATGCGTCGGAACAATGTCTGTCACTCTTCTCTCTTTTATTACTTCAGCCATTTCTATGAACTGCTTATCGCTAATCTTCTGTGCAGTTATAGTCGGTGCTACCCAATGGTATCTTATAGATTTTATCTTGCAACGAAAAATTCAAATCCCTGACAAGATATGATGTGAACAACACCTTATGTGTGATAGAGTACAGTTATGTCTAATTGCTTCCGGATGAATATGATGCTGTCTAGAAACGATATGATAAACACAATGAAAAATCGATTTGATCATCACAGTGGCATGCCCCCGATCCTCTTTATTCTGTTGATGCAGGATGTGAAGTAATCCGCGATGAAACAATTTTTGAGTCTTGATGGCAGAGAAGGAGAAGGTATCTGTGTCAAATGATCAATTCGAATGTTGTTTCAAACAAAGCTAAACTAGTCCCCAAAAATCGTGATTTTTTTTTAGGCGGCAACTGGGATCAGCACCAGCCTGGTGCTGTGATGGCTGCAGGCCATTTCAATGTGATCATTCTTCACCAGGCTGCAGAGACATGATGATATTGTGTTGGCCCAGGGCAATGAGAGCCCAGTGGGCTCCAAGTGTGCACTGCCAAGTGCGCAAATGGTGGCTGCTGTTGCTCCTCCTTTGGCTGCCACCCAGCCCTGCCCCACCACCAGCCAGCATGGTGTGGTCATCAACCCAAAAATTAAGGATGTGTGTCTTGACAATCATCTCTATTGATCAAACCTGACATCACAGTGATTGATTCAAGACTTTTGATGAGAATGGTCGGAGATTGTTTTTGGCACGTGATTTCTTCCGTTCAGAGCAAGAGCGCGACAAAAAATTAGCGCGGGGCAAGCGATCGGGCTCGAAATTGCCGATTTTAATCACAAAACGGTGTCGTGCGCCTGCACCGGTCAAACCAAAGTTTTCACATTTTAATCGACACCAATCACCGAATATACATGTCCACAAAAGTGTTGACGTCTACAAACGAATAGGAAGCCTAATGAAATGGTGCTGAATATTTTACGAGGGAAATGTTTCATTGTCAATGTAGTTAGCGTTACTGCTATCGCCTTCGCTGCTAGAGTATCGGCTTTGACTGACAGGCCTAACTTCATCGTGATACAACCAGACGATCATCTCTTTTTGAAAGAATGGAATCCGCCGGCACGCTTTCATTTACAAGAGGGCATTGCCCGTCATTTACAAGAGGACATTGCCGAGATAGCAACTTCCACAATTTCACCCTCATCGCTTGGAACAACGTCTTCTACGATATATTCGACATCAACAACAGAATACATATCACCGGTGCCGAATATCAATCGGATTCGGAACTATGGACTGGAGATGACAAACGCCTACGCGGCGTCAACCATGTGTGGAACATCTCGATATAGTACTCTCACGGGGCGTCTACCTTCGAGATCATCCTATGGGAGAAGCACCGACAAGGACCGTTATGAAGGAGATGAATCTTCCTTGTTTCTTCGAAATGTGAACATTCCGAGAACGAAGCTTGAGGATGCTGAGGGGGTAGAAGATGCAAGAGATTGCACTTCCAACAACCTAGCTGCTGTTTTGCAAAATCATGGATATTATACAGGTGTCGTAGGAAAGTGGCACCTGGACGCCGATACGGGAGGTGTGAACGGTTTGTATGATAATTACCCACAGGTTCAAAAAGAAGTGAAACGGTGTGGATTCGATTTTGCCGAAGCAATCTATCGTGAAAATTTAGGGGGTGGTAGAAACTTTAACGTGGATGGGGATCCCGTTACTCACAACATGGAGCACCTCACGTCGGAAGCAATTCGCTTTATTCAAGAGTCCATCGGTTCTAGTCAGGGCGAAAATGAGAAAGGCAACAACAAGCAAGATGAGGAATTGACAAACACATCAAACAACGATAGTTCCGAAAAGAAACCATTTTTCCTGTATTTCAATCCCACAGTTCCTCACCACTCGGGGGATGTGATCGATGCCCTCATGAATGGAAGCTGTAGGGATACTGTTCAGGGGAAGCTCTCCAAATCTCCAAACATACCCTACGGAATGACATCCAACATTGATGCTGGTGGAGACGCTGGCTGTCGCAAGTACCGTAAAAGTGTCTTGGAACGCGCTGCGATAGCTGCTGCTTCCATGGAGACGTCTAGCGAAGTACTTGATCAAAAACTAGCGGGTGCTGTGTGGGTCGATGATGCCATCGGGTCGATCTTTGAGACTCTCGAGGCATTGGATATTCTAAACAATACTCTAATATTGTTTCAATTGGACCATGGGTTGGATGCCAAAGGATCGCTATTTGAAGGAGGGAGTCGCATTGTCCAATTCGTTCATTATCCCGATCGAATAAAAGTCACTCGAGATTCAGGAAGCTCAGAATCAACACAATATCAGCGAGGATGGCAATTTGAGGGACTCGTCTCCACCATTGATATTGCACCCACTCTCATGGATCTTGCCGGAGTTCCATCAACACCCACTAATAGCAATGGGAGTGACGAGCCTGTCCAACATCGCTACAATATGGATGGAAAGTCTTGGATTGCCGATGTTGTCGCCCGAAACACCGTTAAAGATGAAGAAGTTGCCTTCGAACAGGAGAAAGTCTATGGGAGCAACTATTTTGACGAACGATGCTTATTTGTAGAGGAAGGCTTAGATCGATCTGTCCGTTGTGGATGCTACAAGTACATTTTTATTTCCGATCCTGAAAGAGGATTTACGGTACGAGACGCTTGTAAGTATGACTTGAATTATTCGAACCGTATCGAAGCGAAGCGAGCTGAGTAGGTACAAGCACTTGATTTCGAGCTAAACTAATAATGTGACTCACCATTTCTGAAATTGTATTTAAATTTTCTGTAAACAGATGAAGAAGGTTTGGACCTAGATACGCACAATTTTTATTATCTTTGCGACGAATTCACAGGGCAATATGTAAACTCACCTGAGAGAAGCCCGGAGCTCTGGTCGATTCTGCCAGATTCTCCTTCTGCAAACAGAAATCAAATCAGTAATGACTTGAAAACAAAACTTAAGGGCAAGATTGCTTGTCTGCTGAAGCAAACTAACCCATCGGAAAAATTTCCAGACTACAAAACCGACTGTGATCTTCCACTTTACGACGACAAACTTGGAACTCCCTCCGAAGAAAATAATCTTTCTTCCGATGGATCACCCGTCAACAATGTAACCGAGGACATCGAACTCAACGACTCTCCAATGACTAACAACACTCCATCAGAATCTCCTGATAATGATTCTCTAATGGCCCTTGAATCAAACCGACCTACTATCGATGAGGTCACTATGCACGATGGTTTTGTGCATAATGATTCAGATCCAGAAGCATTTGGAATTGAAGGAGACACACCATTTCTAAAATCGCCTTCGCCAGAATCCTCATCATCACTAGTAGATACAATACCTACATATGCAATTGTTATCGCGGCAATAATACTCCTCGTCGCCCCCTGTTTGATTTATTGGATGTATCGAGAAGCCTGTCGTAGGGTCGTTGTTGGGGCAAAAGCAGACTGTTATCGATCGAGAATGAACCAAGAGATACTACTGAAGGATTTTGTTCCAGGTACGAAAATCGTCTACGACTACGCTACCACATCGAAAAAACAAAATGAAAGAAAGCTACTTCAACCAGCTCTATCAACTAAGAACCACAAGTTCGATCTCGAGACTGGATCAGCGGTCGTCCACAAGGCTGGCTACCGGGTTGCCAAAGAATTTGAAAAATTTTGCGCAAAAAGCTACCACCCCTCATTTTGGCAAAAGCTGGCCGACGAAGCCAAGAGACAGGCCTTCTTACGGGCCAAATGGAACATATATACCCTTTCAGATGTCGTTGCTGAAACGAGTAGTAGTACAATCGGAACAGCTCTGACCTCGACGACTACGGAACTAATTTCGGGCACATTAATCGAGGAAAATCATCATACATTATTTTATAATTCGATTAGAGCAGCAACCGAGACTTGCGAAGGGAATCAAACGGAAATTCTTAAAAGTTCGGATGTTGAGGAGGAGGATGACATCTCTATTCTGGAGGAAGTACCGAATGAGGAAGAGATCATAAATTTGGAAGAATGCGGTGACGGCGACGTTATTCAAATTTCAGACAACGAGACTATCGACCAAGTTAAGCAGGGCGAACGATTGGAGGAGGGGAATAATGTAGCTGAAATTGATGTGGCGGAAATAGATGTCGTTAGAAATGCCACATACGAAAGCGAGGGGAGAATGGAGGGTGGAACCGAAAGTACGAAAGGAGATGATATAATTTAGATATGATTCAATTTACTGTATCCCGCTTTTACAACAGCTAGGTTCGATGATTTCAATAATTTAGCTGTTTACAAAGAGTAGCTAAACGTGTCTAATAATCCAGGTAATACTGAGAATCTTTGTCTCGTTACATAAAGAATATTACGTCTATTCTAATTACGGTGTTAGACCAATCAATGTAAGAATACATCTTCAACCTCGAAACTTCGTGATTACATAATTGTTTCTTCCGTAAAGACGAGATACGGAACCTATCTAGTCGGAAGCTGATGCATTGTAGGTGCGTGGATTACGGAGACGTGCAATTGGAGTGGCATTCTCGTAGAGTTTTAAGAATAGATCTTTCCCACCATTCTCCTCGACTGTGTCAGTATTCACTAAAAGTGGTTTCTTTGCTTGCTGACTAGATATAGTGGGAGAATTCTTCTCCAGCAGTACCATTGGACCTGCGATCCGGTAGGAGGGTTTGATTGAATCGGTCGCAACGATAGGTTCAACAGAAGGTGGGCTCTCACGTGCATCGCCAGGTCTATCATCACCGTCAACATCTTCATCATCCCGACCAAAGATTTTCATTCGAAAGGGAGAATCTGACAGCGAATGTCGAGAACGGGACGGAGAATTCGATCGAGAGCGAAAGGGATGCGAAGGCGACTTCGATCTAGAATGGCGAGCACGCGAGGGAGACTTTGATCTAGATTGTCGGGGATAGGAGGGAGACTTCGATCGAGAGAGCCGAAGAGAGGAGAGAGACTTCGATCTAGAATGGCGAGCACGCGAGGGAGACTTCGATCGAGAGAGTCGGGGACGGGAGTGATGACTACTTGATGGCGTGCACATGGAATTAATAAGTTTGCCTTGGGAGAGTGAATTTTGCTCCTGGTTTGTTTTGTTGAAGGTTGTTTTCAAGCAGTCTGCCTCATCCTTGTCAAGCACAGGCTTTTGTGTCTTTGTTACGGTGATCTTGACAGCTTTGGAGGATAACTCTTTAGTCTCCAATACTGGGGTTTCGTGTTTCGATTGAACAACCGATGATGGAGAGTCAAACTTCCTCCAGACCGGTTGGGATTGATCAGTCTCTAAAATTTTTGTTTCCTCTCTCTTTTCTGTTTCATATTGTTCCAGTTGTTCCACGTCATCAATTGTGAAAGATGGATCCGTTGTAACCTCAATCTTATCCAGACTTTTCTGCGCCTTTGGATTTTTCTTTTCATTGTGAGAAGATGCCGAGTTGGATTTTAGTTCGATGAATGAATTGATTAATTGACGATTCAAACTTCGGCTCTTGCTGTAGGAGAGGGAATCGGTCTCGCCATTTAGAAATAAGTTGCGAGAATGGTTGCTGGCTTCTTTCGCTTGTAATAAGATGTGAAATTTTCTATTCGATCTTTGCGACCGTGATCGACTCTCTCCTAAGAGGCAATGGCTTTGGCTTGTACTACGATACGAGTCCGATAGGGGCGATCGAAAGGAACCCGATCCATAGCTACTGTGCTCATTGCTCATAAGTTCCTCATTACTTACAACACTATCCGGGCGATTTTTTTCTTTCATCATGGTTTCCTCGTCTTCGACAGTTACTCCATCTTCGTAGGTGGTTAGGGTTTGTTCGTCGCACAACGTAGATTCGTTAAAGAGACGGTAGGTGTTGCTGTCTTCAATGGTATAGGACTCGTCATTACGTGTCAGGGTATCATTGTACGTAAGGGTATCGTTATACGTTAACGTATCGTCTTCGTAACGACTCGTTCCGGTAGCAATTGTCGTTGTCGCGCCGTCTCGGTAATCCTTTCCATCGTAGCATCCAAAAATGACAAATTCCCAAAATGTATCAGAAAGACGTTTCAGCAGAGAGTCTATGATGGACGAATTTTCCTGGGAAAGTGACTGTTCCGAAGTCAATGGCCTCCTTTCTTTGTTCAATTTATCGATGTAGAGATGGGCGGCTAGTATATCTGGGTCGATTTCGATTAATTCATTCGTCTTGTCTTTGGACTCTTCTATCTTTTGTCCGCATTCCTCACTAACATTGCAGTTGTCTTTGTCACAGCTACAATCAGCGCCCGAGTAGTCTACTTCTTCCCTTTTCTCTTTCAGTTGCTCCATATTTCCTTCGGAGTCATCTGTCTTTTCATCGACATGACCATTGACGTCACATTTGACGTTGGGACGGCCAATTCCGGTATCGTCTTTATTAGCGCCACTTTTGTCGTTGATACAGTCATGCCCAGCAAAGGAGTCCTCTTTGTACTCCTCTTGCTGCTGTGTGATAGGTGCTTTCACTGTGACTCCATCGCTTCCCATGTTAAATCGCAGCTTCGGTTGTTTTGGGGTTGTCACCAGTGTGGTGGTCCTAGAATCGCAGTTGACTTCTTTGCTTTTAGCGCGAGGATGGTATTCTATCTTGGTAACCCACTCATCGCAATCATCGTCAGTGCTATAAATGGTAGAAGAGTACGAAATCGAAGAGAAGACAATACCGCTCTGGTGGCTATAGTCAAAGTTTGATGTGCCCTCATTATAACCTCTCTCGGACACCGAAGAGCAGGTTGCTTGGAGTATCAAATTAAAACTGTTACCAGTGTTCTTATCGTAATTGATATCGTCTGGTAGAGAGAAGGATCGCACTAAGAGTTCTCTGGACTTTGAGGTAGTCTGTTTTGAATTGCGAGTGGTTTTCATGGCTGAAAAATCCGTCGACGACAATTGCTGTTTTACCTTTTCCTCGACGAACTCAAATCTCGGCATCTTTTATTGTGAAAGCCAAGCAATATTAGATGGTGCTTGCATCCAATGCGTTGCTTTTGTTGAACTTCTTGTTTCGATAATTTATTTGATGTTTGAAGTTTTTCTTCTCTCCTGTCTTCGCCTTGGACAAAAAACTCATACAAATAGGCTTGGCGACCAACACTTAAATTTTTGATAGTCCCTGTCCTGTCGAAAAGTTCAACGTTTGACACCGATATTCGAAACTTGAATCCCAATCGTCAAAAGAGGAGTTACTATGGATTTTTGTCTGTGAATGGCGACACGATATCTCATTTCAACGAGCCGGGCCGGGAAATTCCTTCGCTTAATTCAAATCACGAGCTATCCAGTCACGAATCACTTCATCCAACAGCAAAACAAAAACTTTCATGTGTCGGCGCTGAACATCATCTTTGTTAAACCAGGAGGAGATCAGGTTCATTACTACAATACTGTGTATTCCATCTTTGTTGTTTGACAACCTACTAATCCCATATAGATTCCATGGCTCCAACATCATCTTATACGTCGAAAAATCTTTTTCTCGCTTCAGTCGTTGCGCTTTCTGTGTATGTGCCCTTCGAAACAGTAGCGAAGGCGTCCCTGATTGCGGCAGCATTCTTATTTGTGGTAGATCCTATCCCACCATACTCGAGATTAATCGCGATTGCCTCCTGCTGGGTTGTCTTAAAGCTCAACAAGTATCACTGTAATTCAATTATCGAAAAACAGCACATGGAAGAGCAGGCATCGATGAAGATCATTACCAGTGTCGATAGCCCCGAAAACGACGGAACTCACGAAACCAAGAAGGACAAATAGAAAATGGCGCCTAGAACACGAACGCGACAACGAAAAGAACGACACAAATGGACACGGAATCATCATCGTTCACAAGAAGAAAATCGTTTGGACAAAGCGTTTGCGCTTGGTCCCGGCGCTTCGCCTAACGGAGTGCCGGAAACAACCACTCCCCCAGGAGAAGGTGTTGGAGGCCAAAATATTGGGAAGGCTACTTCAGTGACTCTTGGCAGTGATGATAAAGATACAAATAGGTCAAATGAACAACAGAACGACCACAAGCGAATCCATCCACCTGATTGCATC
>Ga0163111_10002553_pt1 | contig 11595 bp, 14 predicted proteins | sample CRUFie1St18metaG_FD_109645 | JGI IMG/M metagenome (GOLD analysis project Ga0163111, IMG submission 109645) | Marine microbial communities from the Costa Rica Dome - CRUD Field 142mm St18 metaG | ecosystem: Environmental > Aquatic > Marine > Oceanic > Photic zone | place: Costa Rica: the Eastern... | reverse complement strand
TTGACCGAAATTTCTAATACAGTAAAAGGAACAGAATTTAAAGTAGTCAAAGAGTGTGCTTCTGATACTGATAGTAGAATAGTTGCTCTTAATGTTCCTGGAGGCAATACACTTACTCGTAAAAATATCGATCAATATACAGAATTAGTAAAAAGTTTTGGAGCAAAAGGACTTGCATACTTTAAAGTAGAAAATATTGATGATATACCTGCGGGTATAAGCTCCCCGATAAGCAAATTTTTAAGCGATGAGGAAATTATAGAAATAGTAAAAGCTGCAAAGTCAACTTCAGGAGATTTAATCTTCTTTTCTGCTGATAGTTCAGATATTGTTAATAGCTCGATGTCAGCATTAATCACACAGCTTGGTAATGATCTTAATTTGTTATCTAATGATTATAAGTTTGCATGGATAGTAGATTATCCTATGTTTGAATATGAAAAGAATTCAAAAAATTTAACTTCGTTGCATCATCCATTTACAGCTCCAGCTGACCTTGACTCAAGAAATTTTGATAATAGAACCCTTTCAAGGGCATATGATTTGACGTTAAATGGTAATGAAATAGGAGGGGGCTCAGTCAGGATACATTCAAAACCCATTCAAATGAGTGTATTTAAAGCACTTGGGTTAACCGATGATGAGGTAAATAGTAAATTTGGATTCTTTCTTGAAGCTCTAGAATATGGTTGTCCCCCTCATGCTGGTATAGCATTTGGTCTTGATAGAATTGTTATGATACTCAAAAACTTATCTTCTATTAGAGATTCAATTGCATTTCCTAAAACACAATCCTCAGCATGTCTTTTAACAAATGCTCCATCTGAGATCAATAATAATCAATTAAAAGAATTAAGCATAAAAGTAAATAAAATAAAATGATACCAAGTAATTACACAGAAAGATTAAGATACGTAAAGAATCTTTTAAAAATGAATGATGCAAAGTTGATAGCTCACTACTATGTTAATTCAGAAATACAAAAACTTGCAGAGGATACCGGAGGTTGTGTCGCAGATTCTCTACAAATGGCTAAGTATGGAACACAGCAAAAAGAATCAAATATTATAATAGCTGGAGTTAAATTTATGGGAGAAACTGCAAAAATTCTTAACCCAGAGAAAAATATATTTGTATTAGATACAGATGCTACATGTTCACTTGATGAAAGTTGTGATATAGAATCTTTTCAGGAATTTATAAATTTATATCCAGAAAGAGAAGTTGTAGTTTATGCTAATACAAGCGCAAAAGTAAAAGCAATTTCTGATTGGGTAGTTACATCAAGTATTGCAATCCCACTTGTGGAAAATTTAGCTAGTCAGGATAAAAAAATTATATGGGCTCCTGATAAATATTTAGGCTCTTATATTGAAGATAAAACAGGCATTGATATGGTAGTTTGGGATGGTGCATGTATTGTACATGAGGAATACAAGACTATAGAACTTAAAAATTTAATTACAAAATTGGGAGATTGTGAAGTTCTGGTTCATCCTGAATCGCCAAGAAGTGTCATTCAGTTAGCTGATGTTGTTGGCTCTACAACTAAATTAATAAATGCATCGCAAAATAGTAAAGCAAAAAATATCATTGTAGCTACTGATAGAGGCATATTTTATCAAATGAAAAAGCTTTCGCCAGAGAAAAACTTTTATGAAGCTCCAACCGAAGGAGAGGGTGCTACATGTAAAAGCTGTGGTAGATGTCCATGGATGAATATGAATACATATGAAAAATTAATTAATATTTTTAATAGTGATAATCAAATACTTTTAGATGAAGACACAATACATTTTGCAAAAAAATCTATTAACAGAATGATTGAATTTGAAGATAGATATTACATTAAACAAAAGAGAGTTTCATAATGGCAGGACATAGTAAGTGGGCAAATATTCAACATAGAAAAAAAGCTCAAGATAATAAACGTGGCAAAGTTTTTACAAAAATAATTAGAGAAATCACAGTAGCAGTTAAGCTAGCAGGACCTGATATTTCTAGTAATTCAAGACTTCGTCTTGCGATGTCTAAGGCTAATAAAAATAGTGTTCCTAAAGATACAATCGAAAGAGCAATCAAAAAGGGGTCTGGACAGGGCGGAGATTCTTTTGAGGAGATAACATATGAAGGCTATGGGCCTAAAGGAATAGCTGTGATTATACAGTGTCTCACTGACAATAAGAACAGAACTGTCTCAGAGGTAAGACACGCATTAACCAAATACAATGGAAGCTTAGGGACCAAAGGATCTGTAGCGCATTTATTTAAGAAAATAGGTATTATTACCCTGCTTGATACATCAGAAGATGACCTAATTGATTATATAGATGAAATAGAAATACTAGATTACGAACAAGTTAATAGCCACTGTATCATAAATACTGACCCATCAAATCTATTTAAGGTTAAATCCTTTTTTGAGGAAAAATCCCTAAAAACAAGAGATGAAGAAATTATTCTAGAACCTATAACAATGTGTGATATAGATGAGAATGACATTGAGCAAATAGAACTATTTACAGATAACTTAGAAGAACTTGATGATGTGCAAAATATTTATACCAACATTAATATACTATAGTTTGAAATGACTATTATATTAGGAATCGACCCTGGAACTAATATCACAGGTTACGGGATAGTCAAGTTTGAGACAGAAAAACCAGTTTATATACATCACGAGATTCTTAAAACAGGTTTAAAAAATAAATACACAACAAAATTATCACTTATTCATAAAAATACAGAAAGATTAATTAAGCTATACAAACCTAATGAGATAGCGCTAGAATCAGTATTTTTTAGTGTAAATGCAGGAACAGCAATTAAACTTGGTCAAGCAAGAGGAGCTGCACTGTCCGCATGTAGTGGTGGCGAGAGAAATATTTATGAATATAGTCCAAGACGAGTAAAAATGATTATCACTGGAAATGGTGCTGCAGATAAAGATGAACTTCAAAAATTTGTGAAAAGAAGATTGAATATTAGAAGGATATTAGAGATTGATGCATCTGATGCATTGGGCGTGGCTTTGTGTCACGGCATAACCAGTATTGATTCACCAGATGATATTAAATCTATATAACATTAAGCATATGAACACACTAATAATAAACGAAATCTTTTTCTCTATACAAGGTGAAACATCTAGATCAGGATTACCTACCACTTTTGTTAGGTTAACAGGTTGCCCGCTAAGATGTTCATATTGCGATACAAAATATGCATTCAAAGAGGGCTTGAAGAAGAGTTTTGATGAAATTATCAAAGAGATAAAAAAAAACAAAACAAAATATGTCACAATCACAGGAGGCGAGCCACTTGCTCAGAAAAATACACTCTTGTTCATGGAAGAATTATGTGATTTGGGATATTCAGTATCACTAGAAACTAGTAATGCGTATACAATAAAAGATATTGACTCAAGAGTCTCTATAATTTTAGATATAAAAACTCCGGCCTCAAATGAAGCTGACAAAAATCTAGTAGAAAATTATGATGATTTAAAACCTAATGACGAAATTAAATTTGTTATTTGCAATTTATCAGATTTTAATTGGTCAAAAGAATATATTAATAAGTATAATCTTACATCAAACTGTCAAATAATATTCTCCCCATCATATGAAGAAATGCCTTTATCACAGCTTGCAGACTTAATTCTCAGGGATGGCTTAGATGTTAGATTACAAGCCCAACTTCATAAAACTATATGGGGTCCAGTTGATGGAAAGTAAAAAAGCATTAATTCTTTTTTCTGGCGGACTAGATTCAACTACGGTATTACATCATGCGCTATCAGAAAATTATGAATGTATTGCTTTAACTATTGATTACAATCAACGACATAAATTTGAAATAGAATCCAGCAAAAGATATCTAAAAGAATTAAACATTGAATCTAAAATATTTAAAATAGATCTTACACAAATCGGCGGATCTGCATTAACTGATAATAAAATAGATGTTCCCGTAAAATGTAATGACGGTATTCCAATTACATATGTCCCTGCAAGAAATACAATATTTCTATCAATTGCATCAGCATATGCAGAAAAATTGGCTTTAGAGAATATCTTTATTGGTGTGAACCAAATAGATTTCTCTGGCTATCCAGATTGTAGGCCTGAATATATTAAATCTTTCGAGGAAACTATTAATTTAGGTACTAAGTTAGGAGCTGAAGATGGAAGATTAATTATCAATACACCTTTAATAAATATGTCAAAAAAAGATATCATAAAATATGGATGTAGCTTAGGGATTGATTATTCATTAACAGTTTCATGTTATAATCTAGATGATCAAGGAAGAGCATGCGGTTCTTGTGATTCTTGCGAATTTAGAAGGCATGGATTTGAGTTGGCAGGCATAAAAGATCCAACTCATTATAAAAATTGAAATAATATAGAAATTATATAAACTGAGGTCTTGTAATAATATGGATATATCAACAACACTGCTAATTTACACATCGCTACTAGGGTTTATTTTAGGCTATGTCGTAAACAAAACTAATTTCTGCACTATGGGCGCGGTATCTGATTTAGTTAATATTGGCGACCCCTCTAGATTGAAAGCATGGTTACTTGCAATTACAACAGCCATAATTGGAGTGACATTATTAGAATATATCGGAGCTATAGATGTAAATGACTCAAGAATACCTTATAGAAATTCTGTTTTCTTTTGGCCAAGATACATCCTCGGCGGAATTATGTTTGGAATTGGTATGACGCTCGCTAGTGGATGTGGAAATAAGATTCTAATAAGAATCGGTGGTGGAAATTTTAAATCAATATTTGTTCTATTTGTCGCAGGATTGATGGCAATACTCATGACCAGGACTGATTTTTATGGCTCTTTCTTCCATAGCTGGATGAGTCCTATAAGCCCAGATTTAGCTAAAATAGGAATGAACGATCAATCTGTTCACACTATATTATCATCTATCTCTGGCATAGAGCCTACAAGTATAATAATTAAAGTATTCATACCGTTATTAATATGTACATTCCTTCTTAGGTATATTTTATTTTCAGATTCTAAAATAAAATCAGATAATATACTCTCTGGTATTGTAGTAGGACTAGTCGTGACTTTTGCTTGGTTGCTAACAGGTGGGGACTTAGGACAATCATGGATAGAGAACAATGACTTTTTAGATACACCATATCCTGCCGTTGGAGTGCAATCTTTTACGTTTATAAACCCTATGGGTGAAGTTTTAATTTATACTTCAAACTTATTTGATAATTTTTATTTTACGTTTGGTGTCGCCGCTTTGCTATCCACAATATTTGGATCATTTGTCTATTCTATAACAAGCAATAATTTGAGGTTTGAATGGTTTGCAAATAAGCATGATTTCATTAGGCATTTATGGGGAGGCATCTTAATTGGCATTGGTGGCGTTCTTTCGCTTGGTTGCACAATTGGACAGGGAGTGACAGGTGTATCAACGCTGGCATTGGGATCAATAATTACATTACTATCAATTATATTTGGTGCTTCATTAATGATGAAAATCGAGTATTATAGGGCAGTATATGATGATAGTGGTTTTCTTGAACTTCTAAAGAATGCCTTGATTGACTTAAAGACATTACCTGAAAAACTTAGAACACTTGAAAAAATTTAACAGATTTGGGGCGTTAGCTCAGTTGGTAGAGCAGTGGCCTTTTAAGCCATTTGTCACAGGTTCGAATCCTGTACGCCCTAATCTTTTTGCCTTTATTCTTATCTCATTTATGTCTCTAAATACTACACTAGCCTCATCAGAGAGTATATTGGTAACTATTGAGAGTGAAAATAATATTTCATTATCTGGTGATTTATTGACTAATAAAAAAAATGAATCCATTTTTCTAATTTTGCACGGAACTAGAGGTTACAAAAGTATGGAAATAATTACTTCTCTGTCAGACAGATTACATGAAGAGGGATACGACACTCTCAGTATAAATTTAAGCTATGGAATAAATAACAGAGAAGATACTTTTTTATCTTGTGATATAAAGCATCAACATAATGAATATGATTCAATAAGTGAAATTATTACTTGGCATAACTATCTTTTGTCAAGAGGATATAAAGAAATAAATTTTATAGGACATTCGAGAGGCGCATTTAATATTGTGCAAAGTCTTAGTTTACTGGATAATGCAAATAAAATAAATTCGTACCTATTGGCTCCAGTTATAGATACATATGAAGGCACAAAAGCATATTATCATGAAGAGCTAAACATACCTTATGACGATATTATAAATAGTAATGAAAAATTTTTCATTTCAGACAAATATTCATTAATAAACTTTCTTTTTTGTGAAAATGTAATTGTTTCATCAGAAACATTTAAATCTTATTTAGACTTCTCGAAAAAAAAGGCTAATTATCCATTTACATTTGGCATTTTAGATTTATTAGACAACATAAAATCAAAAGTAACTATTATTTCAGGAACAGATGACGAAATTTTGCTTGATAGTTATAAAAAGTTTTTGAATATAGATAAAAATAACATCAAGTTTGTAACTATTGAAGGTGGAGATCATTTTTTCAGAGATCTTTATCTTGATGAGGTAATTGATATAATTCTAGAGTAACTTACTCGACAATAAATGGCTCTTCTGATATCGATGAATCTGGGTTTGCATCCAGACTTCTCTCAAGTTGGGTGGATGACTTTGGTCCGATTGTGATTTCTGAATCTGATTTTTCAAAAAGAGTTCTAATCACTTTAATGGTTGCAAATCGATTTTCTTTCTCGTAGTTAACAAGTATAAACTTAGATCTGACGATACCAATCTCAGACCAACCATCAGCTATCATATTTTTTCGATAGAATGCTATTATGTCATCTGCACTCTCTCCATGTTGCAGATAAAGTATTCCAGAAAACTTTGCGCCCTCTCCAAAAATAACTGTTTTATCTACTAGATATACTGAATTTTCTGGTATTGGAATAGAAACCTGTAGTTTTTGTTCTACGGTAATTTCTTTTTGCTCACTTTTTGACATTCTCTCATCAAGCATCGCCTTCATGTTTGCGCATGATGCTAATAAAAGGGAACTAATTATAATTGTGAAGAATCTAACAAAATTCTTTTTGAATGTCATAAATTGAGTATATCTTATTTGAGGCTATTTTCTAGAGCCAGGACCGTTTACTTCTAGCCCGTTACTCATAAATGTTGTGAAGTATTCAAGATTATTTAACTCATCACTACCTCCAGGGTAGCTTTTTGCTCTTATACGATTCAAACATCCAGCAAATCTCTCATGAAGAGTCACTAATCTACCCATACCTGATCGGTAAACGGGAAAATGTGTTGGATGACCAATTGCTGGGCTAGGTATGTCAGCTCTTAGTTTAGATCCTGTTTGATAAACATGACAATCAGCACAAGAAAAGTTTAACTGACCTTTTTTTGTGAAGTAAAGTCTTTTTCCATTTTCATATGCATCTAAACCTTCTTTTGTATTGGGAATTTCAACATTAAACTTATTACCTCTTGAAGTGTAAGCCATGTATGCTGAGACATGAGCTAATTCTTTACCTTTGAAGTAACTTAAAGGTTTTTCACCATTCTTCACTCTACAATCATTTATAGCACCTTCTAATGTTACTACTTTATTTTTGTTTTCATCAAAAAATGGATAGTTTTGTCTGATACCAATTCCATCATTTTCGAAGCATGAGCTGTATGTGTTTCCGTTTTTAAATGGTTCATTGAATAATTCTTCGCCCCTATCGACATTGAGCTCGTACGGTGGAAATTCCTCCATAGCCTCCCATTGCTCTCTAGCTGACTTATCTATCGAATAAACTCCATTCTTATAATCTTGAAATGGTGTTTCTGGAAATCTATTTTCAAAATGATTTAGAAATAAATCATAATCTTTCTCTGGACTACCAAAAACTGAAAAAGCTGGTAATAACATGATAACAAGAATTAACAGCTTTTTACTCATAATTATTTAACAGCTCCACTTTTTGAGTCTCTATTTCCTTGGTTGTCTACCCAGGATATTTCAAGATTATCTCCTTTTTTGCCTTTGTATTTAAATGTTAGATAAGGGTTTTTAGAGACGGCAGGCCCCCAATAAATAGTAATTATATCTTTACCATTAGCTTTGCTATGAACTTCTTGTATAAAATGCGCTGGTATTAGTTCACCAGTTTTTTTATTTTTTCTAGCACCTGTTTCCATTGGATGCTTTATCAGTGCCTTAACTGTTACTAATCCATTGGATTCTTTAGATCTCATTTTTATAGTACTCATAATTAACCTCCACAGCCTCCTATAGTTACTTTGACTTCTTGTGTCGATGTATAAATTTTATCTCCACTTTTTACCGCAGCCATTACATTAGATGTTTTACCCATTTTTAACCTAGTGCCAATAGAAGGTTCTGATAATTCAGATAATTTATAGCCACTAGATAATGGTTGTGGGTTGTTTTCAACAAAAATCATTATTGATTCCACATTATCTAGAGTAGTTGATACATTTATTGGAACTATGGCTCCATTTTCAGCAATAGATGGAGCTTTAAGTTTAACTTTTGAAGATTCTTCAAGGTTATTGTGTCCATATACGCTCTTAACTGAGTCAGTTAAGTCTTTTATATCAAATGATGTTTTAGGCCATGCTGCGTATGCATTATTTGAATAAATCATACTCGGTACTGCAACCAGAGAACCAGCAAAAAGTATACTGTTCTTAATGAAATTTCTTCTATTCATAAATTTAATCCTCACAATGTGTATAAATAATCCATTATTTTATTAATTTCTGATTTAGTCAATGCGCCATGCTTGCCAAACGGAGGCATAAACGAATTAGGGTCATCCTTAGTTGGATCCCATATTTGCTGAAATAACACTTCTCTATCAGGAAACCTAGCCTTCATCGCTAGTAAGGGAGGACCGTTATTTCCAGCTAATTCTCCATCATCTATCATGTGACATGCTAAACAATTACCTTTTTTACGATCAAAAGTTAATTTCTTGCCTTCAGAAATAGAATCAGAATAAGATACAGTTGGGAATGACATTATTATGATTAACAGAAATTTAATAACATATTTCATGGACTCTATTATATAGATGAATGTTCCTTATTAAAACATTTATTAATTACAGGTTTTATCACCAAATATAGGCTCTAAAGGTGGATTACTATTACATAAAATAGTGTTTTTAAGCTGCTTGAGATAGTTGATTTGACTTGCATTTAACTTCTCTGATAGGACAGCATCATCAATTACTCTAAACGCCATAGTCATATTACCTTTCAAGTTGTAATAGTTTACTAATGCTACTTTTGACTTATAAACCCTATTCATAACTGTGTATCCTTCAGCCACTAATTTATACAGTTCTGGATTGTATGGATTACTTTTTATAATACTTTCTATGAAGTTTATATTTTTTTTCAGCTCAATCCGATCTTTGATATTGTACATTGCCAATTGAACAAGAATAGATTTATTTGGGTAAATACTTAACACATTTTTCAGAATATTTTTTGCTTCATTTTTTCTATTATCTGACCAATAAATTTGCGACATTGTTGATGCAAGATAAATATTGAAATTACTCTTATCAAAACTCTCTTGAAGAGTTTCTCTAGCATCTTTATACCTTCCTTCTTTTAGAAGTCTAAGTGAGATTTTATGATTTTTTATATCATCTTGTGAAGTTTTATGGTCAGTTATCTCAGTCGAATTTATTTGACTATCAATAATATTGCTCACATAAAAGTAATCATTTGAACTAGTCAGTATGGGATTGTATTGTTCTTTAGCTCTATTCTTAATTATACTTATACGATTTTTGTATAACGGATGAGTCATAAAGTATTCGTTTAAATTAGATTGACTATTCGAACTTCCTTGCAGCAGCCTGAAGAATTTTGCCATTTCATTTAAATCATAATTAGCTCTTTGCATTAATTTGACTGCAAAAGTATCTGATTCTATCTCATTTTCACGAACTAGATTTATATTATTTTGAACAGATAAACCAATTCCTGACTGGATAGATGCTAAGCTTGCTTCTGTTTGTCCAGTTAAAATACCAGCAAATATTCCTATCCACATAGGGATTGAGTTGACATTACTATAGGCCATCATTTCCGCAGAATGTCTAAGAACTACATGACCTAATTCATGTGCCACCACTCCGGCCAGTTGAGCCTCATTCTGTGTTAGATTAATTAATCCTGCATTAATTCCGATAAATCCACCAGGCACTGCAAACGCATTAATACTCTCAGATTTAGTGACAAAAAATACATACTCCCTTTCTATTGCTAAGTTTCTACTAAGCCTATTACCCAAGTACGTTATATAATCACTAATAAGTAAATCATTGATTACGTTATTTTGTTTTTGAAGACTTTTATATATATTTACACCTATTTTTTTTTCATCTTGAAGTGTAATGGTTCTATTTAGAGAATCTCCTAACTTTGGTGAAGGCGCAATTTCATCTGAGTAGGCATTTGATAAAAAGATTGTTACAGACAGAGAAATTATTAAAGGAATTTTATACATTTCTTTACGCTCATAGTATGTTTTTCTATATTAAATTATCTAAATGTACTAATATAGGCTTGATTAACATTATAACTCAAGAGGTACTGTAAAATGAGTGATTTTGATAAAGAACTTGATACAAGTGGATTGAATTGTCCACTACCAATAATTAAAGCGAAAAAGGAGATTAACAGTATGGATGCTGGACAAGTCCTTCATGTAATCTCAACAGATCCTGGCGCAGTTATGGATTTTGAATCATTTGCTAGTCAGACAGGAAATGAAATTCTTTCATCAGACTCGAAAGACAATAAATTCTATTTTATGATAAAAAAGAATTAAGTTTTAACATTTGAGGAAACAGGGAATGAAACTTAGCGGGTCTGAAATAATTATTGAATCTCTCAAAAAAGAGGGGGTTGAATATATATTTGGTTATCCAGGTGGAGCAGTTCTTCATATATATGATGCGTTGTTTGCTGCGGAAAAAATAAAACATGTACTAGTAAGACATGAACAAGGGGCTACACATGCAGCCGATGGTTATGCAAGGGCATGTAACAAGCCAGGTGTAGTACTAGTTACTTCAGGCCCCGGCATTACTAACTGTGTTACTGGTATTGCTACCGCTCATATGGATTCTATTCCTATGATTGTAATATCAGGGCAGGTTTCAAGACAATATGTTGGTAGTGATGCATTCCAAGAAGCTGATGCAACAGGAATCACAAGACCAATATGTAAACATAATTTTCTCATTAATGACAGAGAGTCAATTGCTGAAACATTTAGGAAAGCGTTTATAATCGCCACTACTGGTAGACCAGGCCCAGTCATTATTGACATACCAAAAGATTTAACGGATCCAAATATCAAAATTAACTTTGAATATAAAAAAAATATCAAAATACGCTCTTATAAAGTTAAAATTTCAGAATCTGACGACAAAATTATAAAAGCTGCAAAATTGATTTGTACTGCTAAGAAACCAATGATATACGCAGGCGGAGGAGTTATCCTCGGAAGAGCTAGCAATGACTTAAC
>Ga0163111_10002552_pt1 | contig 11596 bp, 7 predicted proteins | sample CRUFie1St18metaG_FD_109645 | JGI IMG/M metagenome (GOLD analysis project Ga0163111, IMG submission 109645) | Marine microbial communities from the Costa Rica Dome - CRUD Field 142mm St18 metaG | ecosystem: Environmental > Aquatic > Marine > Oceanic > Photic zone | place: Costa Rica: the Eastern... | reverse complement strand
TTAGATCAGAGAGAAGTCGCGATCAACGATTTCAACCGAAATGGCTCGAAAAAATTCATATTTTTGCTTTCTATTCGCGCCGCTGGAAGAGGTTTAAATTTACAAACTGCTGATACGGTTGTTATGTATGATCCGGATCCAAACCCGAAGAACGAAGAACAAGCCATCGCTAGATCTCACAGAATCGGTCAAACACGAGAAGTGCGAGTGATACATTTGGAAGCCGTTGACGATAAAGAAGTCACTAACGTCACAGATGCCACTGCGGCTGCGCAAGAAAGTACACCGTCTCGTGGTTGGGGTGGTAACGACCGACTGTATTGTGAATCTGTGGAATCGGTCGTTCGCAACGTCATTCAGCAACAAAAAATTGAAATGGCGGACGAAGTCATCAATGCTGGACGTTTTGATGGACAAACTACGCAATCAGAGAGACGCGAATCGCTTGAAAAACTCATGGCCGCTCAAGCTGCTGGAAACAGGAAGGAAATGAATGTGCCAAGTGTACGCGAATTGAACGAAAGGATCTGTAGATCCGAAGAAGAGTTAAAAACGTGGAACGAACTTGACGATACGCTGAATTGGCCGTCTTCACTCATGGGCCCCGAGGAGTGCCCAGACTGGATTCGATACACAAAATACGATTTTGATGATGCAATAGAGATGACGGCAAAATCAAAGGCTGGAGAAGTCATTGCGCCAGTGGATACCTCGAATCTTGGTCGTGGCGGTCGCTCTTTGAACAAGTTGATCGCAAACTCTGCAATCTCTCAAGACGCTATGGACTATGAGGCACAAGCCGCCTCAAACAATGATAGGCGAAGAGAGTTCGTCGAAAAAACTGGTTTGAAATCGAGTAATCTGACTGCTGAGCAAATGTCGAGTAAAGTCAAAGGCGGCAACGAAGAAGATGCATTTGCAATTCCCACGACAAAAGCCCTTTTACCGTTTCAAAGAGCGCAGTTAATGAAAGCTCAAGCGGCTGAGGAAGAGAAACAAATGCAGCAAGAGCGAGAACAAGCTGGTGAAAGAGAGGAAAAGGAGGAGAAAGAAGATGAACCACTCATGATGCTCAACAACTCAGACGAAGATGAAGATTACGGAAACATTGAAGAAGATGCGGCATTGAACACGTCGCTCACGGATATCAATTTAGATAACTTGACGAACGAAGAAGATGATGACGACGATGATGATGACGGCGAAGATTCGATAGAAGAGGCCCCGCTCAATACTAAAAGTGGTGGTGGAATGAAGCTCAAGTTTACCATGCCACACAAACAAGAATAGATTCATTAGAAATATTAGTGTATGTATGTGCGTTATTACAAAATAAACAACGAAGATGCATTAATAATAGTAACCATATCGTTTTTGTCTCTCTCAATCTTAATAAATGTCCTTCACAGGATTCGTTCGTTCTCTCTCTCCATTTTATTCTATTGCTGGAGTATTTTCTTTCTCGTCTGCGGCCGCTACTGCCGGTGATGGTTCCTCGACGATTGGAAGTTTCGATTGAACTTTGTTATCGACGGGGGCGACGGTGTCAGTGATCAACTTGTTCTTTGACAAAGCTCGTTTCTTTCCCGTCGGGGTCTTCTTCGCAACGAAACTGTTCTTTGCTACAGCCTTCTTCTTTGGTGCAGTCTTCTTCTTCGGTGCCTTCTTCTTCTTCACCACCTTCTTCTTCTTCGGTACCTTCTTCTCGACTTTTTTGACGACGACTGCCTTCTTCTTCGCACCGCGTCCTTTTTTCTTCGGTTCAGGCCTCTTAAAGCTTGGCTCGAGGCGCTCCGTCGGTTTACGTACCCTGTTACTCGTGCGTATCGATGTTTTTTGTCAACGAATTTTTGAATTCAAAATCACATGCGCTTAAAGGAAAACGCGCCAACGAGCGACGATGCGAACGAAAATCAACGAAAAACACCGTTCCGTTCGAACGCAAAACATTTAGTAAATCGCGTGCTCTCGCACCTCGTCGCCGGTAACTCTTTCTCCCCCGCGTTTACCAGATAGTTTTCCAGTTGTCGCAAGGCGAGTCTCGAAGGACTCTTCTTCTCGCTCGGCTTCGAAGTCGTACCGAGCTCTTCTTTTTCGATCGCTGTTTCGATGTTGCGAACGATCGAGTCGTCTTTTTTTACGCGTATTTCCTCGGGTGAGTTTGAAAACATCGTGCGGTGCGTTTCTCGCGTCTATGCGTGGTGTCGCGAGCGCGTCGTGCGTTGTGTCGTTTATCTCCGGAGGCAAAAAATATACGTCCGCGAAAATTTTCGAATTTCGTCTTCTTTTTTTTCAAGCGTCGTCAAGAGAGCAGAGCACGCGAGAAAATTTCCTCTTCTCCAATTCCACTCAAATCACAAACCGCGGAAGATATGGGTCCTCAACAACGAGCACTAAAACCGTCTCAGATTCTCGGTGCAATTCTTCTCGCTTCTCTCTGTCTGTTTGTCACGTATAAGTCGACGTATTTCGCGTCCAACGCGTTATCGGGAGGAGGAGGAGGAGGAGGAGGAGAAAAAAAGATTGGAAGAAAGAAATCTCTCGATGTTGAAGAGTTGGAGAATCCTTTGGATGCCATCGAAGCTGCTCGAGAGAGAATACGTGAGACGGCCTCAAAATATAGAGAAGGAGACACGAGCACGTTGCAAGGAATAAAGGAAAACAAAGTTAGTCGAGAGAATTTGTTAAACGCGGCGGAACGAGCAGATGAGAGGAGGAGGATGACGACAAACAGTGATGAAGACGACGTTGAAACGAAAAACGAAGCGAACGCAAACTTAGTAAGAATATTCGGCGAGGAAGATTTCCCGATAGAGAACGAAAAGTGTTGGCCAAACGAACATTCTGGGTACGACGGATTCGCGCTCACGTGGGGGATGACGTTTCGGACGAAAAAGGCGAGCGAGTGTTGCGATGCATGTCGAAAACATGCGGACATATGCGGCAGCGAAGGAGCAAACTCGGGGACAATGTTTTTCAACACCAGTTTCGGCGTGCAGGGTCACTGTGGTACCGCGCCGTTTGAGAAGAAGTTGTTGTGCAATATCTGGGTGTACTGTCCCCCGAATGAAAAACGCGATGGAAAATGTTGGAGTGGGGACATTCACGACCACGAGCAACACGAGTGTTGGTTGAAGAATCAGGCAAACCCGACGAAGCCAATCGCCCCAAGCAGCGGGAGATATCCCGAAGCGCATTTGCAGGAACACAAAACGAGTCCGGAAGTTGTGCAGTGGCTTTCAGGTGCGATCGTAAAACCAGGCGAAACGGTTGTTGCTCGAGATCCTCATTGGGGGATGGCCGCGAATGAAGCGATATAGAAAAGGCTGATCGTGCATGCTGGGATTATTTTGTAGATTTATATTAATCAGTCTTACGTAGTAGATGTTGGTTGTAGTATTACAACAGATTTGTAGTATTGCGCATTAGTTTGATGAATTATACTTATTATTCCGCCTTTTCAGCGGCTTCGAGAAGCTCGATCGTCTCGGTAACTAATCTTTGACACGAACCATTGCTCGCGAGAGCAGGAATGACGACATCTCTCAATAAATCTCTTCGTTTCATGCCAAGGAGTAAACCGTGTACTCCGTCTTTCTCCAACTCTTTGTCGCTCTTCGAGAGTGAACCTAAAAGTTCTTCGCACAACTCACGAAGTTGCTTCTCCGCACCGGCAAAGTACGTGCGTTGATCGTTCCCGCCCGATTCCGAGGCCAAGTGCGTGGCATATGTTCGTAACCAAGTTTTGAATTCTTTCTTGCTTCCGAGAACTTTGCATGCTTGCAATATTTGCTCGAGATGACGTCCTGATTCGCGTTTTGGCGTCTGAAACAATGACGAAGAACGCATTGAATTAGCCATAGCACTAATTGCTAATCGCGCAGCAGATGTTTGCAATCTGCGCACTTCACCACCCGAACCGTCAGCGACGCCCAATCGTAATCTCGAAACGTACTCCGATTTTTGAAAGGAAAGGTCGGCAACCTTGGCCCAAGCCTTCAACTTTTCGTGAAATGCATACGTCACGCTGTTCGATAACGTCACAAGTGGAACACTCTTTTCGCTCAACGAAACGCGAGAAATTCGCGCTCCATCTATTCGATTGAAGCAAATGCTCGCGAGGGAGCTTTCCAAAACGCATCTTTCGTTGTCCTTCTCCAAATCCCAAACGTACAAAGAAGCATCGGCAGTCACAACTAAAAGTTTTGTGTCGGAACTTTCTTTGTGTCCTGCTTCTTTCTCTTCTTTTGTTTTACTACTATTAACGCACGCGATAAAGCATACTTTTCCACCTTCCAAAGCAATCGTCGGTAACTGTCGTCTCCCAGTCTCGGTATAAATTTGAAGCGACCCGTCTTCGAGCGCAACGCACGAGTACCTCGCATTCCCGGTAATGTGCGAACATTTTCCATCGAGTCGATCTGTCCATAACTCTTCACCCGACCGCGAACAGACGAGTTCACTCGCGTTCCGCTGGAAATCGTTCTTGCACTCGAGAAAAATTGGAGCCGTTGGGATGTCTTCTTGATCAAATGAGTTTGCTATCATCGCGTCTTCGGCAACTAGTTTGGCGTGCACAGTTTGCGGGATCGGAGGTACTGGAATAATTTGACGCGTGCTGATACTGCCTGCTTGTTGCTGGGCAGCAGGTCGCGTGTGTTGCTGCTGTTGCTGTTGCTGCTGTTGTTGCTGCGGCACTTGCACCATCGTTTGTTGCCTCCCCGGCGGTGGCGTCAAAAGCAGATTACCTCCACCAGCGCTTTTACTAACCGGAACGGGAACAACCGTTCTCGCGGGTGCTTGTTGTTGACCACCTGCCGGAATGGGCTGAATTCTTTGAGGCTGACCACCTCCGCTCACCGGCATAGGCGCCAACCGTTTTGGTGTGTTCCCTGTAGGCGCCATTGCCTGCGGAGCGACACGTTTCACACCGGAGACGGTGGTGGTATTTGGCAAAGTAGAAGTTGGTACATTTCTGGGTACTTGATTTTCATTGTTGGTGATAATTTGCTGCGGTGGCCTCGCAGCAGGCGGAGAGGCGATGACTTGCGTGCCCGGAGCGTTCGCCATGGGTGTAATTCTTCGTCTCCCGTCAGAAGCTATAATCTCTTGCTGATGCTGTTGACGGATCGGTGCTTGTTGAATAACAGTTGCCGCAACTGGCGCCGCGCTAATGCGCTTCGGCGCTGTTGGAGTACCGTTTTTCGAATCAAATCCAGCTTTTGTCGTCGTCGTCGTCTCGCCGTTGTTTTTCTTCTTCGAGTACTTCAATAGCGTGGGATCTTCCAACACTGCGACTTTTTTCTGTCCGACCATACCTCCGTACGTCTCGCGAAAAAACGCCTCCGATTCGCTTTCGTTCACCATGCACCCAATCTCAGATTTCTCAAACGTAAAGACCCCCATCGTCCCGTCCGTGCTGCACGCTAAAAGCGAAAAGCCGTTCGGTGTCCAACACAAATCTACTACAGACTCCTCAAAACAAGATTTAATCACACACACCGGTCTCGAACGATTTGTTCTCCAAATTGTAAGTTTCGTATCTTGACTTCCACACGCAACCACCGTGTGCATTTTCGGCTTCCCGTCGCTATTATCTTTGTTCGCATCTTCTACCGCTTCAATTTTTTGTTTAAACAATCCGGGTGAAAATCTCACGCACACAACCGGTCCTTTGTGACCTACGAAATCAAATTTCGAGTCCCATTCGCCTCTCTCCAAAACACTCGCCGTGTGGCTCGGTTTCTTGTACGCGTTACACGTGGTCACCGCCTTTCCGTCTGGACTCCAACACAAACGCATACTAAACGTCGCGCCAACCGATTGTCTATACGGTTCCGTAATCGTGGACACTTTTTCCCAATCGTCCACTCGCCATATGATCACCGATTTGTCGTCGCCTTGAGTAGCTAGAAACTTACCGATCGGGTCCCAGGCCACCCCTTTGACTAAACTTTGATGGCCTCTCAACGTTGCGACTGTTTGTTTCATCTCCACGTCCCACACATTGACCAAGTTATCGTACGACGCGGACGCCAAATACTTATCGTCTGGCGAAAACGCGATATCGATCACGTCCGATTGGTGCCCTTTTAATCTCCCAACGTTCGACCAATTTTCCACGTTCGGTTCGTCGTTCGACCCAAACATTGTTTTTCCTTTCCCTTCGTGGAGTTCGTAGAGTAAAATGTTCGAGTCCGTCGAAGCGGTGGCTAAATATCGACCGTTTTTTGAAAACCGGCAGCAATTCACCGGGCCAAAATGGTCCGACAACGTCGCCAGAAGTTTCGGACACTCCTTATCGTTCTCTTTATTTCGGTCGAGCAGCGCCGCGGTGCTCCAGACTTTCACTTTTTGGTCGCCACCAGCTGTTGCAAATCGACTTCCATCCGGGTGCGTGTCGATGGAATAAATCGGAGCCGAACCGTCGTGCGCGACGAAGGATGGTTTGTATATCAGCACCATTTTTGTCGTTCGCACGAGTCAATACCACGCGCTACTCCTGCTGCTCCGTCTCGTGAACGTGCGCGTGCGCGTGCGCGTGCGGTGTGGTCTGTGCCGATACGCGTTGCGTGTGTGTATATTTAAATATTTTGAAATCGAAACAGATCCTTTTCCCTCTTTTTCGAAGTCGTCTCTTCTTTTCGGTCGCGTGCGTCGTCGTTTGCGTCGTCGTCCGTCGTCGTTCAAATAATGTGCTTTTGTCCCACCAAGGAGAGATTATTCGAGTCGAGAGAGACAGATGACAGAGTCGACTCTCTTTTTTGAATAATCTGGTTTTTGTGATAAAAATGAAAGAATGATAAAAATTGACCACTTTGGATTTCTGTTTTTTTTCTTTTTTTTTCGTTGCCCAAAAAGTCGAGAGAGAGAGAGAGAGAGAGAGTTCCACACATACAAACCATCGATTCCGGACCGATCGATCGATCGATCGATAGACAAGGATCCAAAATACACCTTTTTCGTCGTCGGTCTGTGGTCGTCGTCATTGGTCGTCGGGTCCACAAAAGAAGAATAGAAAAGAGAGAGACGGCGAAAGAAAAAGAAGAGAGCGGTAAAGAAAAAACCAAAGTCGATTTTGTGCGAAAGAGACACATGAATCATCATCATCGTCTTCGGTGCGCCTCGACGATGCGCGGCGGCGGCGGCGGCGCGGAGAAGTATCGGAGAGCAGTGACGAGAACAACGACGCAACGAGGACGGCGCGTTTGTTCTTCGAGATGGCGCGCGACGACGACGACGAATGGCGATACGTTTCGAACGCATCGACACGACGCACGTAACAGAAATGTTTCGGTCGACGCGACGAGAGACGACGACACCGAGAACGTCTTTGACGCGTTCTCGCAAATGCCCAAGACGAAGAGAAAGAAGAAGGAAGAAGAAAACGAACGAGAAGAAAACGGAATAGAAAAATCGAGCAATTGGCGTCCGGCACCTCCGGACATTTCCGCCAACGCACCGAGAGAATTTTCGCCAATTTCCTACGCGTTACTCGGCGACGCCGTGTGGGAACTCGTCGTACGAAGTTATTTATTCGCACCGAGGAGCAAACCATCGACGTACGACTCTAAGGTGAAAAAAATAGCCAGGGCAGAATCGCAAGCGTACGCGTATAGAAAAATCATTAGCGATGGAATACGACTCACGGATGAAGAGTTGGACGTGTGCAAGTGGGGACGAAATGCTGATTACTCAAACGTACCGAAACGGCTTCGAGGGAAAAAAAGTCAAGGTGGCGGCCACGATATTTATCGGCAAGCGTCCGCTTTGGAGGTTATATTAGGATGGTGGATGGTTACGGACGACGAGCGGTTGGATGAGGTTTTAGAACTCGTGAAATCGAGTGGTTGGCTAGAGGACGCTTTGACATTAGAATACGGTTTCGAGGAGGAAGAGAACGAAGAGTAGAAATATATATAGATTTTAATAAATAAAAGTGTAGTAGATTTTAAGGCACCCATGTAGTGACAGTAATAATACAATTATATATATATGAAAAAGTCTCTCTCTCTCGTTCTCTAGCTGGTAAAGCTTTCGCGTGCTAAAATGATGCGTGTTTTATGAAAATCGCCGTCTCTCGTTAATACGTGTTCGACCTGATTCCGCTCTTCGATTTTCTACCCATAGTCGTCGGGTGACTCTCTAAATCAGATTGCGACGATTGTCCATCTTGCGGACTCGAACCATTCCCACCTGAATTGTTCGAGTCCGACCCGCTCCCTCCTAGTCTCAACGCATCCTCTCTCATTGGAGGAATGCGCAACATGTCGTAATCGTGAATGTTACCGGTGATGATCGCCTCGGTCGTGGCTAATTTTTTCATCTTTTTCCTGTGTTGCCTGTCTTTGAAGATGGTGTATGCCCAAAACGTAAACGTCAGGGAAAAGACTAAAACGGAAAACGCGTAGAGCATGGCCGCATCTCGAGACGGGATCGGGTTTGTGTACTGTAATGACAAAAGAAAGAGAGAATAAGTCAGCGTGTCCAACAATTTTCAAAGTAGAAAAGAGAGAGAGAGAGAGAGAGAGAGAGAATTGTTTTTGACTGCGCACAGAGATCCTGCGACGACGGCCAAGAGACCGTTTCAACGCCGCTTCTCCTTCCTGTTCCCCTCGCTCGGTACCATCGGCAGCGTTCGCCGCCGGCGAGCACGAGAAAAGGAAAAAAGAAAGAATTCTCTCCACAAAATTCAGCCAGACCGCGATCTCCGCAACGTTTCGATTACTCCACGCAGAGAGCAATCGTCGCGTGCTCTTTGTCGCGCGACGCGTACCTTTGTGATTAAAATTCCGGGAACTGGCGGCGGCGACGGCGCGTTCGCATCCGGTGGCGGCGACGGCGACGCGGGGGAACTCATGGGAAGGATAAGGAGAGCGACCCGCGAACAACAAACACGCGACGAAGTGCGTCGTCGTCAAAGGAAGTGACGATAGAATTTTGTTTTTGTTTTTGTTTTTTTGGGTCGTCGTTTACGTCGTTTACGTGTGAGAGGCAAAAAAGTCCTCCATAGCCTCCTTTTTTCTCCTTTTTCGCTCTCCTCTCTGTCTCTTGCGTCTTGTTTTTTTCTTGTCTTTGGAGAAAAAACTCGACGATGAATTTTTGTTTGTTTGTTTGTTTGTTTGTTGTGTGTGACTTTTAATTTCGAGTAGTACGAACCGGTACAAAGAAAGAGAGAGAAAGACGCAACCAAAACACCACCAACAACAACAACGGGGTCACAATCGATCGGTGGTCGTAACATGACGACGACCGAGGTGTGCCACGTGCCTTCGTCATCCATCGTCGGGAGCGCGCTGGGACCGGCTCGGTCGCTCGTGGTGACCGCGGAAAATGACGGCGTGCTCCTGTATAAAACGACGAACGCTCGAGGCGCTGGAAACAAAGAACACTTTTTCCGCTCGTGGAGAGCATCGCAAAATTCGAGCGTGAAATTCGCGCACCCGTGCGTGTACGATAGGATTACGAAGACGTATTTCGGATGCACAAAGACGGCGAGCACGAAAAGGACCACGAAGCAAAACGTCGGCGGTAGTGGTGGTAGCAAAGTAACGGTTTTATCGTGGCGAGACGACCAGACAAACTACCACGCATCGATCGACGACGCCGCCGCCGGCGGGAAAACGAGCTTTGGAGACAAAACTGTAGAATTTTTTGCGAGTTTTGACGGCGGGTGCGTGATTATCGACGGAGAAGAGGGGAATTTACACATCGTCGATAGTGAAGGAGCTATTGTTGGCACCGTAGATGCGAAAGATGACAACGATGATAACGATGATGTGGAAGAACAAGAAGAAGAAGAAGCAACTACATCAAAAACAAACAAGAAGAAGAATAAAACGAGTATCGCGGTCGAAGCGACGAGTGGGAACGCAGAGAGCGACGATGTTATCGTAGTTTTGGCGTCGATGTTAGGAGAAGAAGTGGTAAAGAGAGAGGTTGTGAGATATACCGTGAAAGAACTAGACATTCCAGAGAATCAGCAACAAGAGGAAAATACCGTCGATCGAACGCTACTTTCTGGGCGGAAACTTATGGAACGCGTTTCCAAGTGGAAACCAGTGAGAGTGAACTTGGACAAAAGCGACGCTTTGGCTAAGAATAGCTTCACGAAGAGTAGTAAAGTAGTCAAAGTATCGTTTGATGACGAACACTTTTGTCTTTTGTGGTCGAATGGCGTATGGACGTCGCATGAGCTTAAGGATGGAGCTATCATTCAAGAACGCGTTTTCGACGGCTTACAAATTAAACGAGAAGAAGTATCAAAGAAAAAAACAAAAAAGACAGCCGCAGCAACAAAAGAAAACGATGGATTGTTGTTTGACTTTATTAGCATCGGTGGAGGATACTACGCCGTAGCCGCAAAAATCAAAAACGACGAAAAGAACTCTAACAACAACGTTGCTGTGGCAATCATCGATAAGCTTTACGGCGTCATTCATAGCTTTATTGAAATACCAGATTCGGAAACAACGTCGGTAGTTTCTTTAGGCTCGTTCGGTGGCGACTTATACGTCTCTTTGTGCGATAGAATATACTCCGTGAGTTTAGAACTCGAAGAGCTTTGTTTGCGGGTATGTATAGCGGGATTGCAAAAAGACGTTTTTGGAAAATTGAGAAACGAGAAAGCAGAAGCAGCGGAACGCGCGTTTAGTTCGAGTGGGTTTGAAGTGGCAACAAAACCGCAATGCAAAGCAATTACGATACCAGTTTGGAAAGAGCTTCCAAAAGAAAGGAATTTTGAGGGTGCCTGTAACGATATTAACATGCTGTGGGATCAAGAAGAGATGCGGAAACAAGAAAAAGTGGCGGAAGATTTCATTGCCATGTTAGAATCCGGAACGGAAAAGCAAATGCTTAAAGGTTTGGAGATTTTTGCGAACAAACACGTGAAAGAAGCCATAAAATGGATTGATGAGAACGAACAGAAAACAAAAGAAGCTTTACGATTGAAAAGAACGGGAGAAGGTGGTGGAGCCTCAGCTGCTGCTTCGTCTCAGAAGACTAAGAAACTTGAAAGTAACGAAGATTCTGATTACGACGATGACGATTACGAGTCTGACAATAGCGTAGAGAAAGAAGATAAAATTAAAAATGCCGTGCATCACGGTTGGAACGATCCAAGTTCAAACAACATTCGCACAGGTGCTCTCATTGCACCGCACTGTATAGACGCCGCCATCAAAGCTGCATGGACTTTGAAGAAATGGGATTATTTATCCGAGGCTTTTTCGAGGGGTTTACTCTTAGGCGGTCCAATGAGCAGCATAGGTCTCATTGAAAAGCTTTTGGAAGACGATAGATTAATTGATGCCATAAGTATGTGCATCTTTGCGTGGTGGGTGAGTCCAGAAGATTTACGACGCATTGTAGACGCATGCATGAGTGCGAAAAAAAATACATCGTCGGGCCTCAATTTCCAATCATTGCATGACAGGAATAAAAAAATTGCACTGAGAAAAGTAAAGTTGTGCGAGAACCTCGCGGACAAACACAACGGTCCTAAGAAAAGAGGCTTGTCGAAACAGTACAGATTTTGCGAAGAGCTCGAGTTGCGTGCGGCTTTGGATGATTGTAGAATTTGGACGTTTGCGGT
>Ga0163111_10002551_pt1 | contig 11598 bp, 9 predicted proteins | sample CRUFie1St18metaG_FD_109645 | JGI IMG/M metagenome (GOLD analysis project Ga0163111, IMG submission 109645) | Marine microbial communities from the Costa Rica Dome - CRUD Field 142mm St18 metaG | ecosystem: Environmental > Aquatic > Marine > Oceanic > Photic zone | place: Costa Rica: the Eastern... | reverse complement strand
TTCTCTACTATCGGAGTATGCCCACTGAGCTAATAATTCCATAGCTTTGGATTGGAACCATAAATCAGCAGCTGAACCGCTTACCGATGGACTTGCTACTGATTCAGCTATATCTCGCTCCTCATTGCGCAAAAATTCGCGTATTATGAATGGGGTTTCACCTTCAACACGGTTATTTTCAAAAATCATTGAAACTAAACCAGCCCTCAGATCTTGCTTGTTCGTATTAAGAATTTTATTAAGAAATGCATTACTAAATCTAAAGTTAATAAACTTTTGCCGTCCTTTTGTGTGATGACATTTAATTTTACCATACTTAGTAAACTGAATGCCAACCATCATGTTCGGAAAATATTCTTGTGAAACACCACCTGTGCTTATCTTGCCGGATCCTTCGATACATACTCTTAACAGGAGACCCTCATCATCTGAACCACACTCGTATTCGATGTCTTTGTTGATTTCCGCCTCAACTACAGAAAAAGTAAATTCTCTATCAGATTGTTCCTCATTAAGAGTTTCAACTCTCCAGCCCCTCTTGGCTTCACGCCAGGGAGAAGAGTCCTCGAGAGACTTGAGGTTCTGGATTTGTTCTTGTGGATAAATCATTTTAGCGGAATAAAGACAATCAAGTAATATTGAGAATCATTCTCAATTGGTCGGCAATATTATGATTATTTTTTTCAAAATACAACAAAAAAGCCTGATTTTTTAAAAAATCATGAGCTCCAATAAATTAGGACTCATTATCTATTAGGAAAGACTCTATTATTACGCTCGCCTTAACCTTTCTTTCTTCTTCATTTTCAGTATCTTGCAAAAGCTTGAAAAGTGCCCGGTAAAGCGGACCTCCATCGACTTCGCTCTTCAATGAAAATATGGACTTCGTGCGTTCCATTTTATCATTTAATACTGTGCTCACATGCTTCCAAAATTTGGCATTATTAGACCAATATTTTTTTGCTTCACTAAAATCAACTAAATCGGTCCGTTCATAATTGTTTAGTCCAACTTCGCGACAAAGAATATCAGCCGTTTGAGAAACTTGCTTATAGTTATCTTGCTCGTGCAACCAACCTAATGGCGTAATTGTATGACGGTTCACAGCCATCAAAATTTCGTAGTCCTTACGTTTAGTGTATTCACGACGTGGAAGTGGGCGTCTAGTTTTGCTTCCTTGCCATGATGACATACCCCCTTTATGAGACCATATACCATAACTCTCATATCTTGGACTATCATCTACCTGATAAACTTTTTGCGTCCATGTTCCCTTCACCTCTTTTTTAGTAAGTTCCCGACGTTTCCAGGAATTATTCCCTACGAACTCAAATAACGTTCTATCCTCAAATTTCCACTCTTGCTTCCAATGCTTAACAATGCGTTCTAGGTCTTCTAACCAGAGAACATGTTGAAGAATTATATTATTCGGTGTGTCCTGAACAACGAAAACGATTTCCGTGGCTTCAGCTAAATAGGGCTTCTTTAATTCATAATCCTTTTTTATCGCAAAAGTCTCCATAAATTTAAAAGTCACCTCAAATTCTCCTGCCATAGAAAGTATAGCCTTGCGATCTTTTATAAATTTTTCGTTATTTTCATGGTCATCAGCAAACACAAACGGTGAATAAAAAAATAAAAGAATAACAAACGGTAATGTTTTTACTTTATGAATCATTTTTCTTAGTCTTAATTTCTAATATATATCGGTGGAAATGCTTTATCCCGCAAGTCTGCTTCGGCTGCTAAAGGGGACCAGTGTCTCATGTCTCTTAGTTCTTCTTCGTTGAACAGTCGTGCACTGCCATCAAGCATTGCCCCCACAGCTTTACCATTCCATCGTAAATCAACAAATCCATGTTCATCAGGTTTAGCGTCCTGCGTCCATGGTTTGGATTTCCAATTCTTCCTCAAAACAATTGGAGGCTGAACCTCGAAATAACCCCTGCCCTCCCATGATTCTTCAGGATTAGACCGGGCGGACAGAAAAACAATCAAATCCGGCGCATGCCTAATCTGAGAAGTATGTCGAATACAAAACTGTCCAATTCTTTCCTCCACTCGCGCACTCGGCCTCAATAGGCTTCCGCTTCCGAAATGACCTCCAATAAAGGTTGTATTCATCCCAAGATTAGGAGATACACTCACTAGATAATCACCTCTTTCGTGCTCAAAAACAGGTTCATTCCCATTGAAAATTAAAGATCCTGTTACATCATGAATGTAGGGGTAAAGCCTCCATGGATATCTGGAATTGACTGGTGCAAAAAGTTGTTCACCCCATTGATTTCTTGCTTCGGGATCTGTTTTGTATCCAGGAAGAACTTTCCCATCGTTATCGTTTGAATACATGTTAAATGCCACCATGAGGTTTCTTGCGGCAGTCATTTCCTTTGCCATCATGGCTCTTCTCTTGAATAGACTCGCGGAACTTACAGAGACTGCAACCAGTGCAGCAATGATTGTTACCGAGACCAAAAGCTCTATAATCGTAAACCCCTTCGCTATACAAATAGGGGTTCTAGATTTTTGGCATGATAGCATGAACCGAAATTACTCCTTTTTAAGGACTTTATAAAGTTTACTATTTTGCTCTTTAGGCAAGGAAATCGAGTATTCATTATCTGAGTTTGCAGTTTGGCTGTGAACATCAATCCATTCATTACCATCGCTACTTGATTGAAGAACATATTCTGATCCCTGTAATTGGTTCCAAGTTAGGGTGATTTCATTATCACGAATTTGTATTGAATTAATGGCAAAGTTTTCTGCTACCTGAGGTTCTGAGGGTTCAATTGTATATTTTATTTCCATGCGCGGAGAGTAACCACCAAAGAAAGCATGCTCTGGGCTATCACTAGTAAAGAAATTGACAAAACCTCCCTGATGATTTGCAGTGTGCAAAGAGCTAAAAACGAAATGCAAAGAACCAGCATTGAGCTCACTTTGAACGTATTGATTTACATTTGGGTCTGAAAGATCAATCTCAAAAATAACATCTTTTTCCTCATTTACATAGGCGCCTTCCTCCGGGCCAGCAATCTTTCCAATCGCCCAGGGTTTTGATTCAACCCCTAGTGGAACATTACCTGATACATCCAACTCATTCCCATCATCATCCCAGCTCAACGGATAAACTGTCCTCAAACCACCGCTGAAAGAGGGTGTATCTCTACTGAGAAAATCTTCGCCTATATAATCGTTTCTGTAACCTGCACCATGCAATTCAATGGGTCGACCCGGGTCTGAATCCTCATTAAGATAAGTTTCAAAAAGGTCGTATGAAGGGTCATACTGAAATGAAGGCTCTCCCGGTGTTACTAAAGTAACCTTTATAGAATCAATCTTATAATTGTTAACACCCTTTTCTATCGGTATGAGCTCGGAGGTTTGGAAGCCCACAACAAATTGTCCCATTCGATCCCAGTTGGATGAATTCGCAAAAACTGATGCCATGCCCCGGCTTCCTGGAGTTGAATTGTTGGGATAAGTCCACCTATCAAGGTAGGGCTCTTTGAACTCTACATCCTCAGCGATCAAATTAGATCGAATTATATTTACCAATAAAAAAAGTAAGAATAAGAAGGTACGATTCACAATAATCGTCTCGATTAAAAAAGCACTTTAATTATCTGCGGCGCCTAAGGAATAGTAGCGCTGAACCGGCAATAAGCATTAATGAACTAGAAGGTTCAGGTATTACAGTTATTCCAGCAGAATCTAAATCAAAAGAATATACTGCAGGGTTATTTTCAAAACCATCAGGTACGGCTGTGAGGATTTGAATGTGCCCAAGATTTGAGAATACGGCGTCAAAGCTTTGTCCCTCAAAGGAAACAAATGCTGGATTGTTTGGATTGATCCCAAATTCGAGGGCTGTCCATGTATTAGGCATTACTGGTTTAAAAACATACGCTAATCCTCCAGGAAAATTAAACGGTGATGCAAACCGAGCACCAAAAGTCACGGGAGCAGGTGAGTTGTGACGAACTGAAACAGAAAAAGTCGAAACTTCATCTGCAACCCAGTTTCCAATAAAGGCTCCATCGCTAGCACCAGCTTTATCAGGAAGGAAAAACTCATCGTGTGCGCGGAACGAAATTGTCGAACCTGCTTCTATGGCTGCAAAAGATCGATTCGTTGTTATGTAACCGCCACCATCAGCACCGCCGCTGGCATTCCATCCAATGGGATTGGAATCTACATCTCCCCAGTTGGCATTGTTGTTATCAAAATTTTCTGTAAACGTGGTTACCGCCTTAGCCTCCATAAAGCCGAAGGCAAAAAGACATATGATTGATAGAGAGGCTTTAGTTAGTTTTCCTTGTGCGCGTAACTTAGTCATTTTTTTATTAACTGATTGTTGAATCTTCTTCAGAACAGCTTTATTAACAGAAACAGTATGTTTCTTTAGTCTTAGATCTGAGGTATTGATATTCATTTACAATTGCGAATTAACCAAATTGAGGTCTTTTTAGCTATCGGCTGGTTGCCTAATAATTGCTCCAAATTGACCTGCGAATTAAGCTCAAAATGACATTCTAACGCCTGTTAGCAAGGTCCATGCTTCATAGTTTGTCTGTTCACTAGCTTGTTTCATCGATGAAAACTCAACTCCTGTCATTATCTTAAGTCGTTGACCATCAAGAAAGTAATTAACTCCGAAATATCCAGCATGGTAAGAATCTCCGAGTTCATGGGCGCCAGAAATCGAAGTAACTAACCTTTCATAACGCTTTTGTAAGCGTAATCCCCCCTCACTTTCAGATTTTGCAAATTGATAGCGTCCTACAAGTTCTAAGTTCTCGTTAATTTTGTAGCTTGGAATAATAACAATTCCAGATGCATCAGGCTGTTCCTCTCGCCCACCCGCATAAATGAAGTCAATCATTGTTGAAATGTTGCCTGAATTATAACTTTCATTCCATACAAGCGATAAAGAATAAGCATCCTGAATATTAGAGGTGATGCTCTGATTTCCCATGGAATACAAATAATCAATTGCTAGGTTAGTTTCTTCATTAAGTTCAAATTTTAGTTTTCCAAGAAGGAGATGATCTTCCTGAAGGTTTGAGAATTCATCGGCACGGTCTCCAGAGTACAGACCTAGTGAATAATCAAATTTGTTCTTTTTTTCCCTGAAAGAAATGCCAGTTGCTTTGTTTGGAGCTAGCTGATTAACAAGAAGTGATCTTTCAAATGTTTTAATTTTTTTTGATGAAGTACTGAACTCCTTTGTAAAAGGGATGCGTTGCTTCCCAATCGTTGTGCTCTTACTTTCAATGTCTTTTTTTTCATTCCCAAAAGGAGAAAAGGTTAGATTTATTGTGGATAAATTTTTGTATAACTCATCTCCTTCGGGTTGAAGGTTGACTTTTCCTGATAGTAAAAAATTGTCCAGAAATTTCATTTTTGGACCAATTCTAAATCTTCTTACATCAATATCTGATTCATTGCCAATTGTTGAATCAACTATTGCATAATGATAGTGTATTATTCCACCAACACTAATGTTCTGTATGTGTGAACTATCTCTTTGCGAATTATAAATCGTGGGCCAATCCCATATCCAATCATTAGCGTTATCGGTTTCTGCCTCTAGGCTTGAAGAACAAGCAAAAATTAGTAATACAACATTAAGAAGATTGAATTTTGTATTTTTGTAATTCTTTCTCATAAATTTGATCCAATAAAAAGCCCCGAACTAATAAATAGTTCGAGGCTTCAAAACTAACTAAAGATAATATATTGGTGGTCTTTTACCACTCATATCCAAGTGTTAAACCTAGGTGAACTTTTTCATGCTCATCCCAGTTACGACCATCATTTGATGCGTCAAGTCCATCAGCACTCCATCCCTTAATTTGGAATAGGGCACCAGCAAGTATCCACCAGTTATCTGGAGAAGCGTAGTGAAATGTTGGTCCAACATAGAGCCCATATTGGAATTGATCTCCAAATTGAACATCACCACCATCCCAACTTGAAGGCTTTCCTTCTGGTGGATTGCCGTCTTCTTCTGGAGAAAGAAAGTCAGACTGGTAACGCATTTCTAAACCAATCCATGTGCGGTCTTTTAGTTTGTATGAAACACCAACAGCTAGGTCTGGAGCAATCTCATCTTCGAGTACTGAAGGAAGAGCTGGATAATCAGGAGACTTACGTCTCTCAAATTCTAGTTTTCCTGTAAAAGCAACCTGAAGATTATCATCCATTAGGCTCTTCTGAAGATAGATCTGAGGAGCTATTGTATCCTGATCAATTGCACCGCCATCCAAACGGTACGCACGACGATGTTCATAACCTAATCCTAAAGATAAGCCAAAATCGTCTTCGAAGGCATTTTTAATTGCATACTTTGTATTTATTTCCCATCCACCTATTTGAGTGTCTTTGAAGCTGCCTCCAGGTCCACCCTGTGTGTCAACCATCGGTCCCCACTCAACATCAGTGTAATCGTGGTGAAAGATCATGAGCTCTGCTCCTAATGTCCACTGATCAGTAATACCATATTCCAGTTCTGGTCTTGAATCTAGGAACAAGTAATCCCCTGAATTTTTGCTTAAGCGCCAGATATTGTTTACTTTAAATTCCCAGCTCCCATCTTCACGAACGTCTGTTCCTTTTGCGTATAGCCAGAGGTTTTCATCTGGATTTTCATCTTCGTCATGTTCTGCTTCACCTGCAAAAAGAGAACCACAAATCATGGCACTAATTCCGTAGAGAGAGATTATTTTTTTTAATTTCATAATTTTGTTCGACTAAATATTGAATTAGCCAATTCATTAATGACTTGTAATCTGCAGTAAACAACATGTCATAAATGATTATATGAACCTTAAAATGTTATGCTTAGATCACTTATTGCGATATCTGTGGCATTAAGTCTGATCTGCTTTTCTTTTAAACTTTTTCTCAGCTCTTCTTTTTCTCTTGTTAAGTATCGGCTTAAAAAATAAATATATTCCTGTTATCCATAAAATTAAAAGGATGATTGCCGATGGCAAAAAGACGATCATTTTAGCTTTAAAAAACGAACCATCATGGAGTGACTCAATAAAATCTGATCTCCTATAGGCAGCTTGCAAAACTTCTGCGGTTTCAAGATCTACTTGAACTTCCCAGGCATTGTTTGATTGCACTTTAGCAATGCCTTTACTAGGTCTCACATCTAAACGATCGACATCGTTCCAATCATTAATTTCGGCTACTTCAACTGTTTTTAAAGCCTCAAGAATTTGATCAAATTGAACTGTTGGAACTTTACCTACACCTTTTTTTGATGGTGGTTGAATCCATGAATATTCCTTTTTTAAAAGTAATATGATGCCAGTGACAATAATAATGAAAATTGGTATAGCTACAATTATAGAGCCCCAATAATGAACTTGTCTGTTAAATCGATTCCATTTTATCGGCATTGGAAGTAAAATTCATTATACTTCCGTTTGGCAAATAGGATTCTTTTTGGAAGATGCTCTTATGCTCGTTTGTAATGGCGTATTGTTAAGAAAATGGAGCTTTAATGACTTGTTATCTCCTGAGCAATCGTTTTTATCGCCTTTAGATCTAACTTTCCACTACCAAGATAAGGAAGTTCTTCTACGCCAAAAAACTGCTCTTTCCTTGGTTTCCATAGATTAGGTATATCAGATTCAGAAAATTCTGCATAAATCTTTTCTATATTTTGCTCATCCAGTAAATGAAGGACCACTAGCCTTTCCCCTTTTTTCTCATCAGGCAGACCGGTAACTGCAAAAGTTTGTTCGGTAATTCCAGCAATAGAATGCAATAGCTCTTCTACCTTGATGTGAGGTACCATTTCGCCTCCTATCTTACTAAAGCGACTTAATCGATCAGTGATTGTAATAAACCCATCATCACTAATTGCAGCAATGTCTCCAGTATTATACCATCCATCTACTAACACCTCGTTAGTAAGTTCCTCTTTACCAATGTATCCTTTCATTATGTTTGGACCTTTGACCCACATTAAACCTGATGAATCGAAATCACATAACTTATCCGTCTCTGGATCGACTATTTTTACGCTGATTCCCGGCAATGCTCTTCCGATCGTTCCTGACCGATTGCCTGCTTGAACCTCGCCCTCAACGGTCCTGTTTGGAATGTTTACTGAAACCCCAGGTGAGCACTCCGTGCATCCATAAGCCTCCATGGGCTGAAGCCCAAACCTCTCCTCAAACGCATCGGCAAGTCGTTGTGGCATTTTTTCCGCTCCCACTACCACGAGATTAATTGTTTCCATTTGTTCCGGTTTCAGCTTACGAAGATATAATTGTAGAAAAGTCGGAGTTGCCAAAAGCAGGGTCAACTTATAGTGCGGTATCAACTTACTGATTGATCTGGTGTCTGTTGGCAGAGGATGATATGCGGCTCCAACACCTAATACAGCAGGTCCAATTAATGTTGCTGTAAATCCAAGTGAATGGAAAAAAGGTAGCACACCAAGAAATCTATCATCTCTTTTGAAATCATAGACCTGATTTAGCTGCATCATATTTGAAACAATATTATAATGACTAAGCATCGCTCCCTTGGGTTCGCCTGTACTTCCACTACTAAAAATTATTGTAGCTGTATCATCGAGCGAATGGACTTTCCCCTGGCCCAACAACTTCAAAAGTAGATTTCTTGGAATGGTATATGCCATCAATGCTGCAGATAATTTCTGCAAGGAGCTTGTATTTTTTGCAATTTCTTCGATAGCAATTACAGGAACACCAGGATTTATATTTAATTTTCTGATGACCTTCTCAGAAGATATTACACATTTAATATCACATTGTTTTACACATGATTGTATAGCTTCCTCAGAAAGAGTATAATTGAGATTAACGACCGTTTTACCCATTAATATCGCAGCCAAATTGGTTAAAGCTCCTCCCACACTCGGTGGAAGAAGGATACCCACATTTTCTTGGCCTTCCCATTCTGTTCGAAGTTTTTTCGATAGAACAATGGCTCCAATCAGAGCTTTCATATAACTCAATTCTTTGCCCGTACTATCGGCAAAAGCCATTCTTCCACGACCCCTCCTTGCGGTCCTTATAAAGGCCTTTCCAATAGTTGATATTCTACCTTTTCGTTCTGACCAGGCGTCTGTTCCTAGGTCAACAACTTCTCTGCGCACTTCGTTATGATCTGAGTTTGATTTCATAGGTTTTCCGTAACTAACTGTAATAGGATAGGGGATATTCCTTGGAATTTTCCAATAAGCTTTTCCCCCATGAAAACTAAATATAGATCCCCATACATTATCAAGATGCACAGGAATTATTGGAACATCTTGTTTACGCATTATAAGTTCCATTCCTTTTTGGAAAGGTAATGTCTGGCCTCCAATTCGGCTTATTGTTCCTTCAGCAAAAATACAAACAAGCTCCCCATTTTTTAAGCATTCGGAAGCAGTCTTCAGTGACTTCATTAATTCTTTGGGACCAAAGTCAGAGGCAATAGGAATGACCTTCAGCATTCTCGCAATAGGTTTTACCCACCATCTGTTAAACTGATCTCGGTGCATAATAAATCGTATCCTGCGTTCACTCGCAGCAATAACAAATAGAGCATCAGCAAATGAAATATGATTGGCCACTAGCAAGGCTCCACCTCTCACGGGCACGTTGCTCCTACCAAGAACCTTGACTTTATAGAGAGTGTGAGTGAGAGCCCATAACATAAATCGAGCCAATGAATCTGAAACCAAAAATACAGCATATATTGTTCCGGCAATAGTAATGGAACCGATAATCCAAAACATTGCACCAGCATCAATGCCTAGCTTTATTTTCATAAAATAAAAAATAAGCGATGCCGAAAGCACTCCGGCCGATGTGAGCCATCCATTAGCTGCAAGAACAGAGCCCTTTTCCCCTTTCTTCGGCAATTGCTGAATAAGTGCCATTATGGGAACAATAAAAAAACCAGCCGAAAAACCTAAAGTTGTTAATAAAATACTAGATCCAACGAAACCAAATCCCAGAAGACCTAACCCCACAGAAGCTCCAGCAATTCCCAATGATCCTAGTGGTATTAATCCATACTCTATTTTATTTCCTGAGAGATAACCCGCTGATACACTTCCCAAAGCAATCCCTATCGCCATACAAGCGCGCATAATGCTTATTTTAAAATCATCTAATTGGAGAACATCTTTCCCAAATACCACTAATGTGGGTTCATAAAATGCACCAATAAGCCAAAAATAGACGCTACCAACAATAGCCAAAGTAAGTACGCGATTCTTTGATACTAAACTGAGATTCTTCCACAGCTCTTTAACAAAATTCCACTCAATTTTTTTAGATGGATTAGCGGCCGGCTTTCTCTCCATCAATCTCGAAATTAGGGCCCCAAAAATAGCCAGAAAAATTAGAATAAATCCACATATCCAAACCCTTTCCGACCCTAAAGAATTGCTCAAAAATCCTGCCGCCGTGCCCCCAGCTATTATACCAAAAAACGTGCCTAAACTAAAAATACCGTTGCCCCAACTAAGTTTATGATTTGGTAATATTTCAGGTAAGGATGAATACTTAGCCGGACTAAATACGGCGCTTTGGACGGACATCAAAAAAATCACTGCCAGCATTAAATTAAAATTTAAAGTCATCAGTGCAAAGCTTCCAAAAACCATGATGAAAATTTCTGCACGCTTTGTCCATGTGATAACCTTAGCTTTCGACGTTCTGTCTACGAGGCAACCAGATGTCATGGAAAACAAAATGAAAGGCAGTGAGAAAACTATGCCAATCAGAAACAGTCGATAATCTCTATCTTCTACATTTATACCATGAACGTTGATACTAGTGAAGATAACCAAAAACTTAAACAGATTGTCACTGAAAGCGCCCTGTGCTTGAACGATGAATAAGGCCCAAAAATCTTTAAGACTATGAGTTGTATTGCCCTTAGTGATTGTGGGGGAATCGGTCATAAAATTCGTGTCGAATTAATAGACTATCATAACACTACTTTTTGTTACTGCGCATTGATTATAATAATGCGTTGATTGATTCTAATAATATTACCTTTTTCCCATAACTTGAATTCAACTTATAACAGACAATTTAAAATAGTTGATTTAGCTATGAGTTTAGACTTACCAATCAAATATAAGTCATAGTAATGCTTCAATTATCAATCTTCCTCGAGTTTGTATCTACAGTGCATATCTACCCTTTTGATCCACTAATGCACCTTTATCGATAACTGATCCAAATCCATGCATTAACATCGATCCTTCATCCATATCTATCCATTTGATCCATTAATGCATCTTTATCGATAACTGGTCCAAATCCATGCATTAACATCGATCCTTTATGCATGACCATCCACATTGCCCATTAATGCACCTTTATCGATAACTGGTCCAAATCCATGCATTAACATCGATCTTTCATCCATATCTATCCATTTGATCCATTAATGCACCTTTATCGATAACTGATCCAAATCCATGCATTAACATCGATCCTTTATCCATATCTATCCATATTGCCCATTAATGCATCTTTATCGATAACTGGTCCACATCCATGCATTAACATCGATCTTTCATCCATATCTATCCAT
>Ga0163111_10002541_pt1 | contig 11629 bp, 18 predicted proteins | sample CRUFie1St18metaG_FD_109645 | JGI IMG/M metagenome (GOLD analysis project Ga0163111, IMG submission 109645) | Marine microbial communities from the Costa Rica Dome - CRUD Field 142mm St18 metaG | ecosystem: Environmental > Aquatic > Marine > Oceanic > Photic zone | place: Costa Rica: the Eastern... | reverse complement strand
TGTAATCAACAGAATCTATTTCACCTATGTCCATTACGTCAGACGATTTTTCATTCTTTAATCTTTCCCTCATGACTCTTGCTTGGTATTCTTGTGTACAAAAATCTATCATGTCTTGAATTTGAAACCATATAGGAGTATCCGTCTTTACGTTGAATTGTTTCTTACGCAAAGTTTCCATTTCAGTTAGTAGTTGGTCATTGTTCATACCATCTACTTTAAAATAATAATCACTCATCTATATTCATCCTAAAGAAAGCCATGTCAGAAATTTGTCTAAATCTTATTTCTTTTCCTTTTACTTGAAAGTCATCTTCAGTCATGCCAATCATATCACATATAACATCAGTTTTAATATCAAATTTGTCTTTTAATTTAATTCTGTTTGGACGCCAGTCCATCCATAAATCAAATTTAGTTTTAGATTGATTCATAATAACTATCAACTGTATGCTCTTTAATTTTTAAATAATTTTTACGTTGTCTAAAAATTAAATCTGCGTTTGCGAACTCTAACATGTTTTCTATAGTATAACTGTTTTCGTTCCCCCATGCCTTACAGTTGTATGTTTTAACTTTCCAATTTAATTTAGTTCCAAAGTCTGCTTCTTCTTTAAGCTCAAACTCTGGTATTTCAAAATCATTTGCTATAAAATAAGCAGTTGCTTGAAAAACATCTTCTGTGTCACTAATAATAGTTACCTTTTCTGTTTTATGCTTTGCACATAAAATAGAAAATCTCTTACTAGGACTTAGAAGTGTAGTGTAATTATCTGTATCACCTTCAACTGTGAACCCTATTGTCTCGTAATGCTCAATCATTTCAGGAGAGTTGTGTACGATTTTTATACCAGATACATGTTGTAAATGTTTATCAGTAGGTGTTACAGCATCAACACTATTATAACACATTTCTAAACTTCTACCTATTTGATTTTCCTGTATAATGTAAGTATCCAATCCGTTTGGATTTTCAACTTTAAAGAAGTCACTTGAAGGATCTAATTCTGCATTTAAGTTAGTAATGTCTTCTACATTACCAATAAAGCCTAATCCTGTAACTGCTGGAAGAGTATCTATATTTTCTTCCCTTAGCATAATAATACATTTTCTTAATGCCCAGAAGCCTACAAAATCCATTGCATGTTGACTTCTGTGTACGAACCCTAATCGTTCTAATGTTTTGTGTACTCTTTCTTTCTCACTAACAAATGGGTCGTATGTAATTTCTATAAAACTAAATTCTGCCATTGTCTTTTAATTTGTCAAGTTCTCTGTCTACTATCTTTTCTAAGTCCTCTACATCAGGTAGCATATCCCAGTCTTCTGATGTCTCACATTTATTACAACAATCATCTGTTCCACATTTATCATGTAAGACCCCATCTTCGTCAAGGCCTTGTTCGTCTACCTTTTTCTTAGTTGGTGTATATGTTTGAGGTTTTAATTTTTTATACTCGTCCATACGAGTATTTATACTCTTCGTAATTACTGTTCTGGTATAAAGAGTCTAAGATTTATAACATATCTAGCACCCTCATAGACCATCTTTACTTCATGTGGTTCGCCATACCAATATGCAACTGCATCTCCCATGCTTAAATCAATAGTTTCATCGTTAACAGTCATGTCTCCACCAACATAGTTTGTATTAGGATCACTTAACTGTATTATAAGACTCACGTTTTGATCTGGTGTACCTTTCTTCTTGCCGTCAACATGTCTTCTGAAATGTCCACCTGTTCTATATTTTAAGATTCTATTAGATGCTACTGTTGTTCCTTCTGGAAGTTTGTCCTTTATGCTATCCCAAATGAATTTAAATTCATCATCATTATATTTAGATAGCAAAACTAGTCCTCTATTGTGAGATACATTAAATCTCTCAGAGGTCTTTCCATTAATAGTTACCTGATTAACACTTTGTTTATATAATTGTAATACGTCAGGAATAAGTTCCTTATCTAATAGATCAGGATAGAGTTGCATTAATCTCTACTTGAGATAATTTCATCTACTAAACCAAAGTCCAAGGCTTCTTGAGCAGTCATAAAGTTATCTCTGTCCATTGCTGATTCAAACTCTTCATAGGTCTTGCCCTTAGTATTGTGTTTGACGTATGCTTCTGTAAGTTCTTTCTTGATTCTAATTATTTCATTAGCACGGATTTGTATATCACTTGCTTGTCCACTTGCACCACCTAATGGTTGATGTATCATATGTCTAGCACCAGGCAACATGAAACGTTTACCAGGAGCACCTGCATTAGCAAGGAAACTTCCCATGCTGGCCGCTTGTCCCATAACAATAGTAGATACATCTGGTTTGATGTATTGCATTGTGTCGTACATTGCCATACCACTTGTTACTGTTCCGCCTGGACTGTTGATATAAAAATTTATATCTGCATCAGGGTCTTCTGCTTCTAGGAATAGTAACTGAGCACAAATACTATTTGATACTGCGTCGTTTACTTCTCCATTAAGGAATACTATTCTTTCTTTCAACAGTCTACTGTAGATATCATAACTACGTTCACCGTTAGATGTTTTCTCTATAACATATGGTACAAAATTCATTTACTTCTCCGTTACTGTTATTTAACTCTTTTGTGTATATGATTAATAACACTCTGGAGACCTCTTTGTCTCTGAGTAGTTAGTAATCTTGCTAAGGGTTGAAAATTTATAAATTTAGTATCCAACACTTCGCTACTAGTCATGCCACTAAAAGTATCTACAACAATTTGTCCTAACCCTTGCACCATGTGTGCATCACTGTTAATATCAAACTCCCATGTACCTTTAGACTTGTCACTCCATAACCATAAGGAACTTTGACAACCGTCAACAAAGTTTTCAGACTTTCTAAAGTCCTCATTTGTTTTTGGTTTGCGTTCGTTAGATAAATCTAACAAGTGATCATAGAAATATTCTACATCTAATACTTGTACCGACTCTAAATGGTCATTAAGATCTTTTAGCATACTGCTATTATATACTAAACTATTTGGATTGTCAACTACTCTTCGTTTGTAAATGAAGCGTCTTTCATTGGATCAACTAAATCAAACTCTGCACCAGAAGTAAGTTTAGTCATTGTTGAGAAGTCTGAGTTAGTTGCTTTGTAAACTTCTAGATTTTCACCACCGTCATCTAGTTTTTGAAAGTAAACAACATAATCAGCCGCATCGTTAATACCATCACTAGGATTATCTATTCTATGAATAGGAACATAATCTGCAAAAGTTGTTCTAGGATCTACACCACCTGCGGTTGCTGGTCCTACATGTGTTCCAACTGCAACATCACTTGCACTACTAACTGCATTACTTTTGTTTGCATACCACGTGCCTACGTCGCCTGCATTTGGATATGTTCTGTTTGCCATTTATAACTCCATAGTATTTAATTAACAATAGTATTTATCATATTGTTTGATTCTATATATTCAATTAGTTTATCGGTTGTAATCTTATGTAAGAATCTACTACCGTGTCCTTGATCTGGGAAGTAATAAGGATTTAATCTGTATTCAGGAAACTCATCTACTCTTATTTTATGTACATCTTTTAAAAACTTTTCTGAAAAATTTATATCATGTCCTAACTCTGTCAATCTAGTTATGCCTTCCCAATCTATTTTATTATGTACAGTACCTGCTATATTTACTTTTTCATGCTCACACCAAAAAGGTTCTTCAACTAAATTGGTCATACGATCAACAATAGCATGACAGTTATCGTAATCACTAAGATCAGGTAAACTAACTTGCCCGCCTACGAATAACAATGGCATGTCGCAATCGTTAAACTCTTCTAAAGAAGATTTAGAATACTCTTCTACTCTGCGTTTGTAATCTTCTAAAGTCATTTGAGATAAATCTTTTTTAGTATGTTCCCACTTGTTTAATAATGCTCTACTAGGACAAGTCCAATATACTATACCGAAATCAAAATGCTGTTTATAATTTCTAAGACTACGAGCATTAGTATTGTTCTCACCGCCTACTACTGCCATGTGATATACTTTTATATTTTTAAAATGTTCGTGTAGGTATTGTTGCGGACTAGGATGTGAAACAACAGGAACAGTATCTATATAAGAACCAAAGTGTCCTTCTATTGGATACCATTCTCCAAATGCCCAACTGTCGCCTACTATAGCAATATTATTATTGAGTCCTGTGAGTTTATCTAAGATCATTATGTAAATTTGGATTAATAATCCATTCTCCTTCTTGCTTTAAGAAATATACTACATTGTCTACTATGACTTTGTCCTCAGTCTTTCTATATTGCTGATTGTGATACTTGTCGAATTCGTTCACACCGTATGATTCAGTAGGAGGTGTGACAGTTATCATTCCATTAAAATGCTGTACACAACTCTTTGCGTTTAGAATTTTTATATTATCTTTAGTAACCTTTGTTAAAACATCTAAAGGAAGTTTAGAATATATAAAAACAGGCACAGGGTCTGTATAATAATCTTTTAAGGCAAGTCTTGTTCCTCCTGGATGTAATTCAACGACTTCATCTGTTACTATAACAGATATTTGATTCCTTATAGGTAAGTCTTGTAGTAACTTTACCATGGAAGACATCTTCATATATCTTTTACCATTAAGTTGTTTAGGTATATTAGGGAAGTCTATGCTGTTAGTTTTTTTAAAAAAAGAATCTATATGTCTTTTAATTGTTTTTCTGTTCCACCATTTTAAAAAAGGTTTACTTGCTTCTCCCCTATGAGAACAAAATAAAAATAATTCTTTTAAAGTCATTGTGCCTACATAACAAAATTCTTTTCTGGGTTCTATTTGTTTCCATAATTCTTCTGTAGTCTCGCACCAACTTATATGAGAAGGTTCTCGTCTAATAATACTTTCAGGATATAATTTTAAACTAGGCGGGTTACTTGATATTGGTTTTGTTTCTTTCATATTGCTAATCTATATATTGCCATAATATCTGCACCATTAAATCTTATTTCAACAGTAGGGTCATAAGAATAACTATCTACTTTCTTTAATAAAAACTCATGCGGTTGTATTCCACAATGTTCGTATAACCATGACCTTGTTCTATTTGTTGTAACCTGATCGCGATTTATTTTCTGTAACTTTGCTAATTCTGTTTTAGTATATGATACTCTAAAGTCTTTATTCTTTTCCCAGAACTCTTTTTCCTCTTTATTTAAATTTGGAAGTCTATATCGCATACTATCTTATTATATATTATCTACTTATTTAAGTCAATAGTTAAGTGCATATATTATAAATAATGGTATGCAAAGGTTGACAAATAAGAAATCCATGCTAAACTCAAACACTTGTTCGTTTAGGCATGGGCTAAACGAGAACTCGCAATTTAGGGTGAACCTAAGTTGCTCGAGCGACGAATTGGTGTTAGGGCATACTCATGAGTGACATGGACAGGCTTTTTAAGTATAGTAAATATCAAGACTATAAAAATAGTACCTTAACAAAAGTGTATGGCAACGAAAAAATTGTTAATGAAGAAATAGAAGTTAGTTATACATTTAATGAACACGGATTTAGAACTAAGTCCTGGCAAGATAATACAGAAGAATGCTATGTGGCATTCGGTTGCTCTAATACATTCGGAGTAGGAACGCCTGAACATCTTAGATGGAGTAACATAATAGAAGAAACTTTAGGCAAACCAGTATTTAATTTGGGTATAGGTCACGGTTCAGCAGATACTGTAACGAGATTAGCAAAAGGCTGGTTACATGAAATTAAACCCACAAAGGTATTTGTGTTGTGGCCACCGCATCCAAGATGGGAAGTAGCAACTAAAAATCAAGTAATGACTGTAAGTGCCACAGTCTTAAGAGAAAGACACTTTAACGAAGAACTAAACAAAATACATTATGTGTCTATGGACGAAACATTTAATTTTGAAGTAAACTCAATGAGAAACAAATATACATTAAAGGTTATATGTGAAGAACTAGGAATAGATTTATATACATTGAATTTTGAATCTTGCAGACATATAGATAAAAACGGTGCTAGAGACGGAAGACACAGCGGTCCATTGTATCAAAGGGCAATAGCAGATGAATTTATTAACTTACTAGATAAATAGTATTATGAAAATAAGAGACCTAACAGAATCATTTAAACACTATACTGTAAAGCATAAGCGAACAGGCAAAACCTATAAGGTAACTGCCATGCATGACAAGAGTGCAATAGAGAAAGCAAAGGCACAACATGGCGGAACGGCATCACGTTATACTGGTACATCATCAGGTGATTTCGAAATTGTAGAAGCAGTAAATGAGGCACCAGATAACTCTGGAGCAGTATATTCTATAGAAGTCAACGGTGCTGTAGTTCACAGAAGTCCTTCATTTTCAGATATAGACAAAAGAATTTGGAAATTAATAAACGGTATTCAGGTAGGAGCCAAAGGCCAAATGTACAGAGACCGTGGTAAAGGTATTGATCCTAAAAATGTTATACTAAAAAGAAACGGAGTTGCAGTACCACACAAATATAAAGGTGGTGAGAAACGTCCTATAACAGGACTTGTTGAAGCAGATAAGAAAAATCCTTATAATTCTTTTGGACTTAAGGCATACAAGACTACTGAAGACGGCAAAGATGTTTACATAAGTGTAATGCAAGGAAAGGAAACAGGAAGGTTCCCTACTTTAGCAGACTTGAAACAACACCAACAAGATATTATTAGAGGGTTTATGAAACCTTTAACAGACGACGTGACTTTCGAATCCTTAGAAGAGTCAGTCGGTCAACCAATTACAGAAGCAGAATTTGATAGACTAGCAGAAAAGAAAGATGCTTGTTATCATAAAGTCAAAAGCAGATACAAAGTTTGGCCTAGTGCTTACGCCAGTGGTGCATTAGTACAATGCAGAAAGAAAGGTGCGGCTAATTGGGGTAACTCTAAAAAGAAATAATGTTTATCAGAGAAATCACAACTCATATAAATGAAGGCGACGTAATAGACGCAAAGAATCGATTTGGTAAGAAACACGATCCAGTATATCAAATATTTAGATTAATGACATTAAGCGGTAAGTCTGATTGGCTTCTAGCGGCACAAACAAAAGACCCTAAGTTTTTAAAAGACAAGTTAAGAAGATTAATTGTTCCTGTGCAAAGAGGTGTTGAACCAGTTAAGCCTGAGGATTTAAAAGTTAGTAAGGACGGTGAGTTTATTGCTGTACCAGAATTTAATATCGTAGAGGCAACTGTTGAAGAAGGAACACGTTGCTGGAAAGGATATAAGAAGAAAGGTATGAAGACTATGTTTGGTAAACGTGTACCAAACTGTGTCAAGAACGAAGATAAGGATGTACCATGTCCTGCATGTGGTGACCCTAAATGCAAACATAAAGAAGATCATTTAAAAGAAGAAGTAACATCAGGTAATAGGAATATTGCTTTGAATTTGCCACGTGGCGAAATGAAAGTTCTTAAAGCAGAAGAAAAAGATTATGATAGAGGTCTGCTTGTAAAACTTTTAGACGACGGTGGTTATGAAATGGCATACTGGTATGAGAAACATGTACCGTTTCCAGTAGAAGTAATTGTTGATGGCAAGTCAGTTAAGAAGGATGCCGAGATAGTTGAGATGAAGTTTCATCCAGAACTAACTCCTGGTGCTGAAGATAAAGGCATGAGATTCAAACTATACGATATAGAAGCAGACATAAAAGATTTAAAAGACAAAATAGCAAGTATTAAAAACGAAAGCATAAATGAAACTATAGAGTTCGCACAAGACCTAAATGCATTACTAAAAGGTATGGAAGAAGACCTAGCAAACCGAGAACGTGAGATAGATGAAAATCTAAGAGCATGGTTTGGTAAAGGCAAGAAGGGCGGAGCCGGTGGTGGCGGTTGGGACCGATACAATACCAAAGGCGAACGTATAGGCAAGTGCGGAGATTCTAAGAAAGGCGAGGGTAAACCTAAGTGTTTAAGTAAATCCAGAGCCGCAAGTTTAAGAGCAAAGGGCGGTAAGAAAGCAATAGGTGCCGCTGTAGCAAAGAAAAGACGTAACGACCCCAATAAAAACAGAAAGGGTAAAGCAAAAAACGTAAGTAATACTGTAGGTAAAAAGAAAAAATGAACGTAGAAACACTAATTGCAGAACATTTAGGTATAGATGTTGCAGAAGTAACCGACGATAAATCGCTAATAGAAGATTTAGGTGCAGACTCTTTACATACTGTGGAACTTATTATACAATTTGAAAGCCAATATGACATAGAGATATCAGACGAAGACGCTGAAACACTTACTACTGTTGGTGCAATTAAAGAATACATCAAAGATTACGCATAGTTATCGCTATTTGTAACAATTAAAAACCCACTATAAGTTCTCAAAGCAGTTAATCACTGGTAGTTTATACCGTAAATAACTGTATGAATACTAAAAGAGCAAAGATAATTTCCTTTACAAAGACCTGCACATGGAGAGTTGTAGCAAGTCTTGACACCTTTCTCCTGTCGTGGCTAATAACAGGCAACGTTAAAATGGGGGCCGGCATAGCAAGTTTAGAAGTTTTAACTAAAATGTTTCTATATTATGCACACGAACGACAATGGGAGAAACCCAGATTTAATAGATTTGTATTAAACACTCACAGAAAACTAGAAGATTTATTGGGCATGTAATTAACTATATTGATAAATAGTTACATGAAACTCAGAGAACTTACAGAAATACAAAGACCTCAATATAATCCAGAACAACGATATACTATATATCGCGGAATGAAGCACATACCTTATCACGATAGCGGTGTGCCTATGGGTGACGAGTTACCAAAGAAGGCATTTGTCAAGGGTGTACCAGGCAATATGGTACAGGATTTTCTAAACAAACTAAACGATATAGATTCTAAAGAAGAGTTCACAGTAGAACTAGATGAAGTCTTGTCACCTGAACAACTTGCCGCCATAAAGAAAGGTGCTCAAGGTCTTGCTACAGTAGGTGGAAATGTATTAAAAGGTGTGAAAGCAAAGGCACCTGGGGTATTAAAATCAATTAAAGGACAACTTACACCAAAGGCTATAGCAGGTGCGGCCGCATTATCACTGGCAGGCGATGCCGTTGCTAAGGGTGTAGGAAGAGTTGGTAAGGAAGTAGTAGACGATGAGGACGATGAATCTGTAGAAGAGCAAAAATTAAAAGAATTATTAAACCCATTTGATATTGCAAAATTGGCAAAAGATGCAGGTGGGAATATTATACAGAAAAAATCTTTGGACTTTGCAAAGGACTATGCTAAAAACTTTGCAAAAGACAAACTTGCTAAGGCTACAGCGGCAACCACATTACCTATGGTAGGTGCCGCAGGTGCAGGTGCTCTTGGAGGACTGTTAGCAGTTGATGGTGCAAAGAAACTTGGCAAGGCGGCTAATAAACTTAATCCTTTTAGAAAGAAAGACAAAAAGCCAGAACAAGTAAAAGAAGGCGAAGAAAGAAGTATCATACGTGATGCAGTTATACAAGAACTAATAAACACATTCGGTGAATCACCAGGTTTATTTGCAGATACTTTAGAAGAACTTAAAGATAGAATGTATTTAGATCTACAAGCATTAAGAGTTGAAGATGTTGTAGACCCAGACATGGAAGTAGGCGGACAACGTATAGGTGACTTTGCTAGTGGTAGAGTAATGGATATTATTGATGCAAACGAAGTCATAGAAGATGCATTACAAAGTGTAAACTTATCTGACATGGAAGAATATCAAATGGGAGAAGACATTGACAAGATGTCAATGGGAGATACTATTAAAGACTTTTATAAGAGCGATGCACCACAGTTCAAAGGCAAGAGCAAAAAGAAAAGAAGACAGATGGCTATAGCGGCCAAACTTGCGGCTAACGAAGGCTCTCTTAATGACTACAATTTCCTTTCAGAAAGAGAAGAACTAGACGAAAGTGTACTTAATCTAGTGAAAACTTTCGGAAAAGGTATTGCGAATTGGATTTCAAAGAAGCCTGCTCTTGCAGGTTGGTTAGGCGTAGGTGGTTTTACTGTTTATGGTTTATTACCAGCGGCAACACAATGGGCAAGAGATAACATGAATGTTATAGGTATATTTGCAGTAGGTGGTGTTGCATTAAATGAATATTTGAGAAGAACTGGAATGTCTAGACAAGAGGCAAAGAAAGCTCAAGCAGAATGGGAATTAAATCATAAGAAAAAAGTAGCAAAAGAATTAGAACCTATTATAGGTAAAGATGCCGCTTTCCCTGAAATAGCAAAAGCAAAAGATAAAAAACTAGCACAAAACGATAGACAAATAAGACAAACGGATAGAAAAGTAAAACAGTTTAAGACTGTAACGAGTTAATCATGTTAATTAGAGAAGTAACAGAACCACGTAAAGAACAGTTAGATGAAGGCCTCCCACTCCTGCTTAGAATATTTAAATGGTTAAAACCAAAACCCGGTAAACCTAAACCAAAGCCTATAAGACCTAGACCCGGTGGCGGTGGTTGGTTGACTCTGGGCTGGTTTGCATGGACATTAATTACTGCACTTATACCAGTTGCTGGTATGGGATTACAACTGGCAATTTCAGCAGTATCAGGTATTATCAGTAAATTAGTTGACAATAACACCGTTGAAGAAGGTGAAATAGAAGCAGAACTAAAGGCGGCAGGAGTACCAGAAGAGGACATGCCGGTACTAGTTAAGCAGATACAAGACAGTATAGATAACAGTGAAGTAGTAGATACTTTAAAAGACAGAGATCGTGACCCTAGTAAAGAAGAATTAGAACGAGATCTAGAAGAACTATATAAGAATTTCGACGAAAAAGACTTTGAAGAACTAGCCCAAGTGGTTTAATCCCGTCTATATATACGCAGTATAGTAAACAAAGCAAATAATCCATACCCAACAGTAACATAACCGTATATAGATCCAATCAAAGGATCTTCTATACTGACGGCAACAGGGTCTCCTAAAGGCAATCTAGTTAAAAACTCTGCAATAGTTGGTAACAAACTAAAATATACAGTAACAGATAATGCCAAATGATGTAAGTAAGGTGTTAACCTGCCCAGTATATTAAACTTATTAATACTAAAAGCGAATATAAATGCGAGTAATACTAGTACGGATAGTATATGTGCTACATTAAAGGACCCAGTAGCATTGTATATAAGCAAACTTGAAGCACATACTATACTGGTAGACCCTATATAGAACTTACCTAGCATAGAGTTTATGTCTATTATTGCATATCTACATAGTGAATATAGTCCTGTGGCTATTGCGGCTATACCCACAATGCTGTGAAACCACCCTAATAGTGTAATATCTGATATCATATACATATTTATAGTGTGAGTTCAGAAGAACCTCTCGTATAGACAGCGAAAAAATCTGCTCAGAAAAAAATTTTGATACCAGAATGACTCAAAAATGGAGTATGAACAGATAAGGCCCGCGGATAGCATCGCCAGATGAGAAATGGCAGACCAAAATCTGTATAACCCACTTCAGTTTTTTCAGGATATTGATTCTGCCAGTTTTTCTATACGTTCTAAGAGTTCTAAATGATCTTCTGATTCGTCCGAACTCTCTATAATAAGAGCTTCTCCC
>Ga0163111_10002539_pt1 | contig 11631 bp, 13 predicted proteins | sample CRUFie1St18metaG_FD_109645 | JGI IMG/M metagenome (GOLD analysis project Ga0163111, IMG submission 109645) | Marine microbial communities from the Costa Rica Dome - CRUD Field 142mm St18 metaG | ecosystem: Environmental > Aquatic > Marine > Oceanic > Photic zone | place: Costa Rica: the Eastern... | reverse complement strand
GGCAAATTCAAAAAAAGTTTTTTATCAATAATAATATGACCATATTTATTCTGGGAAATAGTATTATCAATTGACTCCTTGGTAGAGAAATTTATAGCATCATCAACTTGATTTAGATTTAAAATTAATTTATTTAACCTACTTTTATTCAGTCCTTCATTTATTAAACCGCCAATAAGTTTTCTATGCCTTATTCTGTCAAATCTCAAATCATTATTTGACGGATCTTCAATATATTTCTGGTTATTATTAGCCAGAACTTTAATGAGTGATTTTTTTTGGTAGTCTAAAAGAGGCCTTATAACTTTAATTTTATTCATTCTAACTGATTTAGACATTGAGGAAAGACCTCTAAGTCCACTTCCTCTAACAAGTCTCATAAAAAAATTTTCGATCTGATCATCTAGGTGATGAGCTGTTAACAAAAATTTTACATTTTGCTTAATGCATCGATTGGTCATTAGCTCATACCTTTTTAGTCTAGCAGCTTCCATAATATTGCTTGAGGGCTTCTTCCCACTCCATTTCAAAATATGATGCTTAATCTTCATTTTTTTTAAGAGCTTGTTTAGCCAAATTGCTTCTTGAGAGCTTTCTTTTCTTAGTTGATGATCGACAGTCAAAACTGACATTTTAATTTTATTTTTTTTTGCAAATAAATTAGCCAGCAAAATCAAACATAGACTGTCAGGGCCCCCAGAGGCGGCAATATAAAACTCATCTTTTACACCAAGATTGAGTAAAATATCTTCAAAATCTGAGTCTAAAATATTTGGGATTTGTCTATACTTCTTTGGCTTAACTAATTTCACAGCCATTATTTTTGATCTCTAATAGATTTCTATCGAGTAAAGCCTGGTCAGCTGAAGGATAATTTTGCTCCAGCTGAATAAAAGTATTACATCCTTGTTCTTTTTGATCCATTTTAATAAGTGAAATTCCTAATTTTAATAGAGCATTGGGAGCTTTAGTTGAGTATGGATAACTTTGATATAAAGCGAGATAAGATTTTGCAGCATCCTTATAATTTTCTCTAACATAATAAGTCTCTCCTAACCAAAATCTAGAATTACTCAGAAAATTCTCATTTTTTCCAATAGAAATAAACTCAACAAACGCCTGCTCGGCTGTTTTGTAGTCCCCTTGCTTTAATAGATTCATAGCAAATTCATACTGACCACTTTCATCTCCCTCAGGCAGAATTGAAATAATATCCTCATTTTCCTCAAGCTTCACTAAATTATCTTGAGCAATTGTATTAACAATTTCTTGTTTCTCATCTTGAATAAAGTCTTCTGACTGAGGCTGTTGGGCAGCTAAATTTTGAACACCATTTTCATCTTCTTGAATAGTACCGAGTATTTGAGGCTCTAAATTATTAAATTCATTCTCAACTTTATTGGTTTGAGCAGTTGTTGTTTTATTGAAACTATCAATTGCCTCATTTTGCTTTACTTGAAAATCATCAAATCGAAATTCTGTATCTTCTTTAAACGTATTGAAAGTATTAATTGTTGTTTGCATCGAAAATAAAATTTCTTCAAGTTGTGAAGTTAGTTTTTGTATTTCATTTTGAATTTCAGTAATTTGAATAGACTGTTTTGTAATTATTGAATCATAGTTACCACCTAAGCTTGAGCTTAAACCTGATGTGGTTTGATTGAATGTTGCTTTTTCTAAAACAGTCAGCCTGCTTTCAATTGAATTTAACTTTCTTACTATTTCTTCAATATTATCTGCATAAGAACTTATGGAAATAATAAGCAGGATTGTAAGAGACAGAAAAAAATTTTTTAATATATACATATTGTTTTTACAATATATAAATCAGGCCTTTTTGTCTAAAAAAAGGCCTGAATTATTTTAAAAGCAAAGAATATATAAGTTTAGTTAGTTCTTACTGTAACAGATCTTCTATTTTGAGCCCAAGCTGTATCATTGGACCCACTCTTTACAGGTCTTTCTTTTCCATAACTAATTGTGGTAACTCTATTAGAGCTGATACCTTGACTCATCAGATAATCTTTAGCAGCATTTGCTCTTCTGTCACCAAGGGCAAGGTTGTATTCTCTTGTACCTCTTTCATCCGCATGGCCTTCAATAGAGATTGTTACTGAAGGATTAGCTTTTAGCCATTTTGCTTGCTTGCCTAATGTAGACTGCGCCGCACTTGTAAGTGAATAGCTATCATAAGCAAAAAATACTCTATCAGGTACATCTACCGCTAACATCTCGACTGTTTCATCTCCGACGTAAACTCCATTTTGAACCAATGACTCTGTTGAGCCTGATGAAGCAGTTGAAGTTGACTCAGGCGGTGTTGTAGCACAAGCAGCTAAAATAATTGTAGCAGCTATAATTGTGATAAAATTTCTATAATATTGAATAGTTAGTTGCATAAAAACTCCCAGTTTTTTTTTGTCGCCCAGCTGTTTTAGTGTATTTGTATAATATGTTCAAGTCTAGAAAAAATATAACTAAAAATACCAGTTTTTTTGGTTTTTACTGAATAAGACGAGACCATGAGGGATCAGAGGCGTCTTCTGGGGTTTCTATTTTTCTCTCATTAAAACCTGTAAGATCTATTGACCAAAGAGAGGAAGAGTGGCCTTTTCCAGTGTCATCTGCCTTAGTTTCACGATAAAAAATTAAAACTCGCCCATTGGATGACCATGATGGAGCTTCTTGATACCAATTTTCTGTCAGTAGTCTCTCGCCGGTTCCATCAATTCTCATTACACCAATAAAATATCTTCCTTGAAAATTTTTAGTAAAAGCAATCAAATCTCCTCTTGGTGACCAGACTGGTGTTGCATAGTTTCCTGTTCCACGAGATATTCTTTTCTGATTTCTGCCTTTATTATCCATCACATATATTTGCTGGGATCCACCTCTATCAGAGTTAAATGTTATTTTTTTACCATCAGGAGAATAACTTGGAGAAGTATCTATAGCTGGACTGTCTGTTAATCTTTCAACAACTCTTGATTTTAAATCCATGACATAAATATCTGAATTGCCATCTCTGGCTAAACTCATGATAATTTTATCACCATCGGGTGAGAAGCGCGGTGCAAATGTCATACCTGGAAAATCGCCAACTACTTCTTGAATGCCTGTTTGTATATCAAGAAGATATACTCTTGGTAAATTTTTAAAGTATGAAAGATAAGTTATCTCTTGTTTAACAGGATTAAATCTTGGAGTTAAAACTAGTTCTTTTCCACTTGTTAAATATCTATGATTAAAACTATCTTGATCCATAATAGCCAATTTCTTTATTCTATTATTTTTGGGTCCATTTTCAGATACATATAATATCCTTGTATCAAAGTAACCTTCTTCGCCTGTTAGTCTTTCATAAATCTTATCAGCTATCATATGACTAATCCTTCTCCAATTATCAATCGTAGTAATCAATACTAGTGCTTCAATCTCTTTTTCAGCAAATGTATCCCATAACCTAAACTCAACCCTTAATTTATCTTTTTCAATTGTAAGTTCACCAGTTACAAGAGCTTGAGCATTAATTAATCTCCAATCTTCATGTCTCGGTCTAATATGCATTGAGGCTGTCTTCTGTATAAAGGCATCTTGATCAATTGATCTAAAGAGACCACTTCGTTCTAAGTCAGCAGAAATAACTTTACTTATATCAATAGAAACCTTATCTAAATTTTTAGATGAGTTATCATCATAAAAAAAATTTGTAATTGCAATTGGTAATGGCTCTCTATTGCCCTCAGTAATATCAATCTCAATTAGAGCAAATGCATTTGTACTAATTACAATTAAGAAAAAAAATACTCTCAGAGCTTTATTAATCATCATCCTCTTAATATCTCTCTTGGATCAAAATTCAACTGTATTTTCTTCCAACTTTCATAACGATTAATATCAGGGACTTTAATTGGATCACACCTTCTAACTGCTCGTAAAGCACTTTCTGCAAGAGTTCTAAAATATTTTTCTGATGGCTTGTTCATTCTTTCATGTTGCAATACTTCAGGAGGCTCTAAAAGTGATCCATCTGTATTTAAAGAAACTTTTATTTTTACTATCATAGTATCATCAAATGGAATTCCAAGAGGAATACTCCAACACTGCATAAATTGAGCTCTGATTGCATCTTCCTCGCTTAATGTTAACTTGTTATCAAGAGACGGGGTAGAATCTAAAGCATCATATTCTAAATCATCAATATTTTCTTCAACAGTCTTAGTATCTTTTGATTTGTCAATTAACTCAGCAATTTTCAATGGATCAAACTTATCCTTTTTTTTAATTACTGGCTTTTTAATTGGAATATTCTCAAACATTTGTTGTTCAATTTTATTTTTAACTATTTCTTCATTTTCAGATGGATCTTTCACTTTTTCATTTGATTTTTCAATTTTCGGTTTCATTACAGGTTGGTTAATTTTTTCAACTTTTTTTTCTTCTACTTTCTTTTCTTCTTTTTCATCCTGCTTTTTACTTACTTTTGGAACATTGGTTTTCTCAGAAATTTCTATTAATTCAACTTGTACAATTGGAGGAATTTCTAAATCAGGGTTATTAAATATTGGCAATGTAACAATTGCCATCATTAAAATGATAATGTGAAGTAAAATTGAACTTAAGATTGATGATCTCATAACATATAAACATTAAGCTTTATTCAGTGAGAGGTTTTGTGATCAAAGCAACTTTAGTGAAGCCAGAACCAGATAATTCTCCTAGTACTCGCATTACTCTTCCATAATCTATGATTGCATCACCTCTGACATATATTTTTGTATCAAGTTTATTATTTGTTATAGCTGTTAACTTTGGAACAAGCTCTTTTAATTCTATTTGAGTTTCTTGAATAAATATTTCACCATCCTTTGAAATTGTTATTTCAAGTGGCTCATCATTTGTCTGAATTGAGTCAGCATTGCTTTCAGGTAAGTCAACCTGAACTCCAACTGTAAGTAAGGGTGCTGTGACCATAAAGATTATTAAAAGCACTAGCATCACATCAACAAATGGAGTTACATTGATTTCGCTAAATGGCTTTGATTTTATTTTTCTTGCCACAGAAAATGTTATCTTTCGCTCTTTGAGCTTATACTTCTTGAGAAAATAACAGAAAAATGTTCTTTAAATCTATACATCTTGGCATTCTGATCATTAACTTGATTTGTAAAAATATTGTAAGCTATAACAGCAGGAATTGCGGCAAGTAACCCTAAAGCAGTTGCAAACAATGCCTCAGCAATACCTGGTGCTACAACAGCAAGCGAGGTATTTCTCGAAATAGCTATTGATTGAAATGAATTCATTATTCCCCAAACAGTCCCAAATAAACCAATGAATGGTGTTGTTGACCCAATCGTTGCTAAATAACCAAAATTTTCAGATAGTTTTTCTGTTTCTAAATCTATAGAAGCATCCATTACTCTTTCAACACGCTTTGAAACACTTTCATAGTTCTTACTTGAGATAGTTTGTGATTTTTCAACTTCTTCAACAGCATCTAAAAAAACTGTTCTAATTGGGCTATCTAATAGATCGGCAGAGTCAATTGATATAGATTTGAGAGATTTTCCTGACCAAAATATTTCCTCAAATGATTTTGTTAACTTAGATAGAGATTTGAATAGTCTTATTTTATGAATAATAATCGTCCATGAAAAAATAGATGCAGCAAACAAAATTATAATTACTAGCTTTACAACTAAGTCTGCTCTAAAAAATAATGACATAAGTGTAAATTCATCACTTATTTGACCAGTAGCTATTAAATCGTCATCCATAACAAATTATTACTCCTATAAAGTAAACATGTCTTAATTGAGGCAAAATAATCATAGGTTTTCTCTTTCTATGAGTAGTTTATACATACTTAAAAAATCATCTAGTTTGAGCACACAAAGTGAGTCACCTGTTTCAGTTCTATTTCTTCTAGTAATAACTACAGGAATATCTGTTGAAGAAGAAGTTTTTATATTTTCTACCACTTGCTTCATGGATTGATGTATCTGAAACTTCTCAGTTCTTTTTGCTTCCACATATATATGTGGTGTATTTTTCAGATCACTTCCCCCTGAGGATCTTACAGCTCCTCCACCAGATAAAGGTGCTCTCTGAACTTTATCATCACCATCAAATACTTTTTCATTAAAATATTTTGCAAGCTCTCTTTCATAGCCGTCACCTTTTCTTTTTGGAGATTTGCCTGACATAAATTCGAATCAAAACGGTTCAATTCCAAGAATAATTCATATTTATCAGAATAAAAGATAATTAATCAAACTAAGCTGTCAATTTCACTATCATCAACTTCAAAATTAGAAAAAACTTGTTGAACATCCTCGTCATTTTCAAGGTCATCAAGGAGGTTAAAGAGGGATTTTGCTTTATCACCACTCACATTAATATTCGAAAGTGGCTTCCACTGAAATCCAGAAGACTCTGGATCGCCAAATTTTTTTTCAATCTCACTATAAAAAGATGACAGTTCATCGGGCATACAAAATGCTTCATAGCTATCTTCTTCAAAAAAACAATCCTCAGCCCCAGCCTCAATTGCATAGTTAAAGAAATCATCTTCATTACAAACTGATTTTTTATACTTTATAAAACCATAGCGCTTAAAGAGATGTGAAACTGACCCTGTCTCACCGAGCGCGCCTCCAAATTTATTGAATAAAGTTCTTACATTAGATGCTGTTCGATTTCTATTATCTGTTAATCCTTCAACGATAATTGCAACACCGCCTGGACCAAATCCCTCATATCTAATTTCTTCATAGTTTTCCAAATCTTTATCAGTAGATTTCTTTATTGCTCGATCAATATTGTCTTTTGGAAAGCTGGCAGCTTTGGCGGATTGTATAGCTGATCTTAATCTAGCATTTATATTTGGATCTGGTGAACCAAGCTTAGCTGCAACAGTTATTTCTTTTGAAATCTTGGCAAATAAGGCTCCTCTTTTTTTATCTTGGGCCCCTTTCCTAAATTGAATATTCTTAAATTTACTATGTCCTGCCATAAATCTTATTGACCTAAAATACCTCCAACTTTTATTGGGGTAATTGATTTTGCTTTAAAGCCATCGCTATATGATTCAACTACAACTCCACATATCGTTGCTTCTCCAAGAGCGGGGGTAAATCGATTTTTAGTCTCAACTCCTCTAAACCTATCTAATATCGGACCCTTATCCATTCCGATAACGGAGTCGTAATCTCCACACATGCCAGCATCTGTTTGATATGCTGTGCCATCCGATAATATGCAGGCATCTGCAGTCGGTATATGCTGATGAGTGCCTACGACCGCTGTTACCCTTCCATTTAAGTGGTGTCCCATTGCTACTTTTTCACTAGTTGCTTCAGCATGGAAATCTACAAAAATAAACTTCACATCATTCTCACTTTTTAATTTGTTCATCAACTCATCAATCTTTGAAAATGGATTATCATTTGCTTTCATAAAAACATTCCCAATAAGATTGATTACAATAATTTTTTCATTCTTTTCTGTCTTAAATATATTAAATCCAACCCCAGGTGTTCCTTCGGCAGAGTTATATGGCTTCAATAATCTATTATCTTTTTCAATATAATTGGATATCTCCTTTTGATCCCAAAGATGATTTCCAGTAGTTATAGCATTAGCACCAGCATTGTATAATTCACTGCAAATTTTTTCTGTTATACCAAATCCACCAGCAGCATTTTCTCCATTAACAATTGTGAAATCAATTTCATTATCTAAATTGATCTTATGTAAATGTCTGTTAAGAGCTTCACGACCAGCACGACCAACAATATCTCCTAGAAATAATACTTTCATTCAACTTTATATAAATACTTCTCAGTTAAAATCCAATTAAGTTTTTGGTCATGTTTTTCATGTGGCAAATTATCATACTCTTGAAATGAAAAACCTAATCCAATAGTAACAAAATCTTTATTCTCTAAATTTTTTTCGATATACCTATCATAATATCCACCACCATATCCTAATCTATAGCCAGTTAGAGAAAAGGCGACAAGAGGTACAATTATAATTGAAGGCACTACCTCTTCAGAATTTTGTGGTGGCTCCATTATTCCATAACTATTAGAAACTAAATCTTTATTAGATTTATAGCTTCTAAAAATCATACTTGAGTCTTTTTTATTTATACATGGTAATGATAGTTTAAAATCCAATTTGGCAAATCCATCATTAAGTAAATTTGTTGAAAACTCATTTCTAAATGGTAGGTATGACCCAACAACACATGGCTTTATATTTTCTAAAATAAGCTTTATATGCGTATGAGCATTATTTTTCTTACTATATGTATCAAAATAGTTATTTCTACGGTCTATAAAGAATTTTCTCAAAAATTTTTTTGATTGCATCTGATTTTGATCAGACATTATGTTAGTAAATCATTTTGTTTATGACAAGGAAGTCAGCTGTGACAATAAATCATTTAATTGCTGATTTTTATTATCTATAAAAGTTTTTTCATTCTCTTTTTGAGATGATAATTTTTTTTCATTTTCAGCAATTGTTCTCTCTAACGTCGTTATTTTTGAAAGATCATTTTGAATTTTCTTATTCAATTCATGCATTTCATCAGATATGAGAAGAGAGGCCATAACCATCAATCTTGTTTCGCCTATTTTTCCAAACTTCTTTGTAAGGCCTCTTACCTTTTCATCAATACGAGAACTAAGATTCTTAAGATGATTTTCTTCCCCAGGATCACATACAATTGCATAGTCCTGATCATTAATATTTACGATTATTTCGGGCATTTTATGAGTCTAAAATGTCCTTAATTGTGTATATATTCTCATCTAACTGATCAGAAATACTGCCCGCAAAATTCTTTAGTTCAATAAAGTCTGATTTTAAGATTTTTATCTCATTTTCAAGGTGAGAATTGTGAGCTGTTAGTTCAGCATTTGAAATTTCAAGAGAAGAGAGATGAGAAAGCTTGTTGTTCAGGTTGCTGATTTCATCTTTAAGGGCTGAGATTGTCTTATCAATCTGTAGTTTAGAATTATCTATATCAGACATCGTAAAATAGCCCTAATTAATGTTTGAAGTTTAACTTTGTTTTTTTAAATGCGTCAACTTTTAATTAACATTTATTTTAGAAATTTTTCTTTAATATTAAACCATTATAATTTAAGAGTATTTGAATAGATTCTACTCCAAATAATACTGACTATGCCTATTAGAAAACAAACAAAATCAAAAAAATTGCCGACTCACCATGATATGGCCAATGCAATTCGTTTTCTTTCAATTGATGCGGTTCAGAAAGCAAATTCTGGACACCCTGGCTTGCCGATGGGTATGGCTGACGTATCAACTGTTTTATTTCGTAAGTATTTAAAGTATAATCCACAAGATCCTGATTGGGATGACAGAGATAGATTTGTTTTGTCAGCTGGACATGGATCAATGTTGCTATATTCATTGCTGTACTTAACTGGATATAAGGGCAGCTCTTTAAGAGACATCATAAATTTTAGACAGTTAAACAGTAAGTGTGCTGGGCATCCAGAATATGGTCATTTAAAGGGTATTGAAACTACTACTGGACCATTAGGGCAAGGTTTTGCAAATGCAGTGGGCATGGCAATTGCAGAGAGGAAACTGTCAAAAGATTTTGGCTCTAAAATATGTGATCATTATACTTATGTCATTGCGAGCGATGGTGATTTGATGGAAGGAATAAGTCATGAAGCTGCATCACTAGCAGGTCATTTAAAGTTAAAAAAATTAATTGTGTTTTTTGACGATAATGGAATTTCAATTGATGGGCCCGTAAGTCTATCAAACTCTGAAAATACAATTAATCGCTTTAAAGCATATCAATGGAACACACTATCAATTAATGGGCATGATCAAGATCAAATATCAAAGGCAATTTCTAAAGCCCAAAAATCTAATAGACCCACTTTAATTGCTTGTAGAACCAAGATTGGGTTCGGATCTCCTAATAAACAAGGCAAGTCTTCGGCTCACGGATCGCCTCTAGGCTTAGACGAAATTGAGCTCACAAAAACAAGATTAAAATGGAATTATAAACCTTTTGAAGTACCAAATAATATAAAAAATGAATGGTTAAATTCTGGTTTCCGTTCGATAGATAGATATAAAAAATGGAAGTCCAATCTTAATAAAATAGGCGCTAATTCTAAAAAAGAATATGCAAGAAGAATGAAGGGAAAATTACCATCTAATATTAATAAAATACTCAACAATTTTAAAAAAGATTGTTCATACAAAGAGATTGCAAAAGCTACTCGCCAATCTTCTGAAATGGTTATTAATCAAATTGCATCTCACATGCCTGAATTGATTGGTGGTTCAGCAGATCTAACAGGATCAAATAATACTAAAGCATCTACAATGAAAATATTAGACAGCAAAAACTATTCAGGTAATTATATTTATTATGGCATAAGAGAGCATGGAATGGCAGCTATCATGAATGGCATGGCATTGCATAAAGGAGTCATACCTTTCAGTGGAACATTTTTAATTTTCTCAGACTATTGTAAGCCTTCTATTAGACTCTCGGCTCTTATGAAACAAAGAGTTATTTATATTTTTACTCACGACTCTATTGGTCTTGGAGAAGACGGACCAACTCACCAACCTATAGAACAGCTTGCAGGATTAAGATCTATTCCAAATTTAAATGTATTAAGACCAGCGGATACAATTGAAACGGCAGAAGCATGGCAGATTGCTTTACAATCAAATAATACTCCATCAGCCATAGCTCTTACGAGACAAAGTTTGCCAACAATAAGAAAAGAACACTCAAATAAAAATCTTACTTCCAATGGCGCTTATGAAATATATAAAAATTCAAAAAAATCAAAAGTCTCTATTTTTGCTTCAGGTTCAGAAGTTGAAATCGCTCTGGAGGTTTCAAAGTTATTAGAAAAAAATAAAATTAACTCCCGAGTGATTTCAGTTCCTTGTATTGACTTATTTGAAGAGCAAGCATCAGCATATAGAAAAAAAATAATTGGTAATTCAGAAGTTAATGTTTCTATTGAGGCAGGAAGTGAACTAGCGTGGGAAAAATTATGTCCTCACAATAGGCTCTCAATAAGTATAGATAACTTTGGAGCAAGCGCGCCTTATAAAAAGCTTTATGAGCAGTTTGGTATAACACCTCAAAAAATATATAAAAAGATAATTAACAAACTATAGGAGTAAATATGGCGGTAAATGTTGCAATTAGTGGATTTGGGAGAATAGGCAGACTAGTACTTAGATCAATTATTGAAAATAAGAGGAAGGATATAAATGTTGTAGCAATAAATGACCTTGCACCCATCGAAACAAATGCATTTCTTCTTTCTAATGACACGGTACATGGCCCCTTAAAAGAAAAAATTACAGTAAAAAATGGCAAAATGATTATTGGAAAAAAATCAATTAATGTTCTTAGTGAGCGAGATCCCAAAAAATTACCATGGAAAAAGATGAAAATTGATGTTGCATTGGAATGTACAGGTTTTTTTACATCAAAAGAAACAGCTTCAATGCATATTGCCGCTGGTGCAAAGAAAGTTCTTGTATCTGCACCTTGTTCCAATGCTGATAAGACAATAGTATTTGGTGTTAATGATG
>Ga0163111_10002538_pt1 | contig 11636 bp, 5 predicted proteins | sample CRUFie1St18metaG_FD_109645 | JGI IMG/M metagenome (GOLD analysis project Ga0163111, IMG submission 109645) | Marine microbial communities from the Costa Rica Dome - CRUD Field 142mm St18 metaG | ecosystem: Environmental > Aquatic > Marine > Oceanic > Photic zone | place: Costa Rica: the Eastern... | reverse complement strand
TTTGAGGTGAAGACTCAAAAAGGATTGACTCGACGGGCTGATTACAGGGGCGTTTAGCTCAGTTGGAAGAGTGCTTGGTTTGCAACCAAGATGTCGTGGGTTCAAATCCCACAACGTCCACCATCCCTTTTTGCACTCTCAGTGCTCGTTTTTCGTCGCCCAAAATCCGGACACCTCTAAGTCCAAAATATACTCCTGTTTAATTGCTACAGAAGGGGTACAACTGAAGAGTTGTGATGTTGACTTGGACGAGAATTGAATGAGGTTAGAAGTATGATGCACCAAGCAGGGAGAGAATTTGTTAAAAAGCATTAAATGTGGTGTAAATTAAGACAACCTGTGCAAAGACATGCCTATATTCTCGTTAGTTTGTTCTTGATTTCCCTCCTTGTGCCACTCGTCCAGCCTGCCGAAGCAGCATCGGGTTCAGGAAGTTGGAGAGATGGAGATACTGCCAGTTATACCAGCGGACAAACCACAACCTCTAGTTTTTTGGGGGGTACTAAATACCCAAATCAAGGATTAATCATTTCCCAAGGCACAGCAGCAGGTAGTGCAACTTGGGAACTGCCTGTCGGAGTCCCTTCAAGCAAATATGATTGCGTTGATACCCAATTAGAGTTTGTTTACAATACCGATGGATACAGCGGAGGAGATATCTATTTTTACAAATGGGGGGGTCCAGGATGGAGTTACGCAAATTCAATATCATCAAGTTCATCTACCTCAACTGATACTTCAAGTTGGGTTTCAGGCGATACGGTAGATTCCTCTGGAAAAGTTGCTGTTAGAGTTGATGCTGCTGGTGGTGAAGAGTTTGATGTTAAAGAACTCCGTATCAAATGGAGAGACAAAACGAGTTCGAACAGTCCGATTTCGAACATCTATCCAAGTGTTCAAGTCTCATCACCATCCAACACCAATGCATGGACAAATTCCCACGTCGATGCCTCATTTTCAACATCGGCTGCATGCGGCGCCGATAGATGGTATTACAAATTTTCAACCGGCTCTTCTGCTCCGAGTTCAGGCTACAGTTCCACTTCAAGTTCTTCAATGAGTGATTGGCCCACAGCGTGTGGCAGGAATTATCTTCACGTTTATTTTGAGGATAAAGCAGGCAGAAACTCTGGAAAATGGTCCAGTAGTAGCCATGTTACCTCGTACGACGATTGTGACCCAACGGCCAGTCTTAACAATCCAGGTTCTCAATGGTATACTTCTGCACCTTCACTCACTTGGAGTGGAAGCGATTCGCACGCAGGCCTCGCTTCTTCACCCTTTACCATTCAAGTGAACGGGAATACTGTTGGAACATACTCAAGCTCGACAACGAGTTTGTCAGCAAGTTCCTATTCAAACAGGCTGACTTGTGGTTCAAACACCATCAAACTCACTGTCAAAGATGCTGCGAGCCCTCAAAATTCCGATTCAGATTCTGAGACATTGAAGTTTGACGATTGTCCACCCACTTCCCCCGGAGCCCCAAGCCTCAACAATGATTATGTCAATGAAGACGGAAAACCTACCATTTCGTGGGCTGCTTCATCTGACCAAGGCAGTGGCATCGCACGCTATGACATCAATCTCGGCTCGGGATGGGTGTCCACCGGCACCTCTACGAGTTACACACCCAGCACAAGTTTGTCCACCGGTACGCATACCATCCAAATTCGTGCCGTGGACAATGCTGGAAATCCCTCTTCTGGAGTATCGCAAGGGACCCTCAAGATCGACACGACAGGCCCTTCAATTTCAAGCGTGACCTCAAGTTCCCATTCATCCTCTATTTGGAGCAACTCCAACAGCGTCCAAGTCTCGAGTTCAGCAACCGACACTCACGCAGGTATGGATGCCGTGTATTTCCTCCTTTCATCCCAATCTTCTGGCGTGTCAGACTCAACCATCCTGTCTGGCAACAACAAGTATATCTGCAGCGGGGGTTCATCGTGCTCTGCAAGTTATACCTTGACGGCGCCATCTGGAAGTTCAGGAACATACTACGCTTATGCTCTTGCAAGGGATGATGCGGAAACCATGAGTGGAAATCCCGACCCCAATTATGCCAATTCCATTCGGTCTGGCGCTCTGCTTATCGACATGGTTTCACCAAGCATGACGACGACTCCTTCTGTTCAAAATTTGGTCAATGGCTATCACGGGAATGGTGCAGTTTCCATCAACCTCGGAACAGCAAGCGACCAATCACCTGGGAGTGGAGTTGCTAGTTTCCGATATTATGTCAAGGACGTTTCGTCCTCCACCACTCCGGCCTACCAAACGATAAGCGCAACCTCACAAACGGCAACATGGACAACATCGCTGACGCATGGAAGCACCTACGTGGCTTGTGTCCAACCGGTGGACGGGGCCGGAAATGTAGGAAACACGCAATGCAGCAGTTCGTTTACTGCCGATCTGTCAACCCCTCTGCTTGACACAGCAGTTTTGGACGAGGATGGAAACAACCTCACGAATTCGCAGAGCTATTGGTTTGCGAATACACAATCGGTTGATTTTAATTGGTCAGCGAGTGCAACTTCTGACCTCTCGGCTGTCAAATACCAATACAAATTGCAATCCAATCCTACTTGGCCAAATTCATGGACCACCTTCGCCACTGCAGCAGGGTCAGGAACGCAATCCCTTCCAACCCTTTCGGATGGTGTTTATGATTTGCGAATTCAAGCCGTTAATGCTCTTGGTTCAACGACCACCGATGCCCATGTGTTGAAGATTGACACCAACACCCCGCATTCGGTCTCGTTGGTCGCCCCGAACGGCTGGAGGAACAGCTCAAGCGTAACGATGAATTGGTCGGCCATGGATTCAACATCGGGCCTTGCCAGCATTGGGCTGTACGATGCTGTTTCCCAATCCGCCGTTTCCCTGTGTGGCGTCGGAGGAAATCAACTCTGCAACACCACATTATCGTCACCCAATACAGCTTCGGGGAGTTTCGCCCTAACCTTGCCGACCGGTAACCACTCGTTCTCCATCGTAGCGTGCGATGCCGTGGGCCATTGCACAACAACAGCCCTCAGTCCAGCCACGGTGCAAGTGGATTTGACCACGCCATCATGTACGATTGAAGCTTCACCGGATGTATGGACGAAGAACTACCCGACCATCAACCACACCGTCCAGGACGGTGGCGCCATTTCGGGCATCAACACTGCATACAGTTGGACCTTCATGGGCAATGTGCTTGACTCGGGTACGTCCCTGCTAAACGGTTACACGATGACCGGTGCCCCAGATGGAATTCAAACATTCACCTTGACGGTACAAAACGGTGCTGGGACTTCCTCAACATGCTTCGTGACAGTATTCGTTGACAAAACCGAACCTCAAACGCCGGTGATTGCAGGGATAGAGAACTCACCTGCTCGGTATCAACAGGGACTGCTTTTGAACATCTCGATTCAAGACCAAACTTCGGGTCCAAGTAAAGTCGACATCTCGTTCAATGGGAATCTACGTGGGTCCGTTACAAACTTCGCTGAAAACCAGACGAGTGTCTTGTACATTGAGGAATTGATTTCATCTGGTGAACTTGTGGATGGCGAGCACACGGTAACCGTCACGGTGCTGGACCAGGCAGGAAACTCAAAAACAACCTCGACAAGTTTTGTTGTTGACAGAACCTCGCCAATCGTATCGTACTTCAGTACGGTGAATGAAGTTCTTCCGAACCATCTGTTTGGACATGACGGAGCACAACTCAAATGGTCAATTGAAGAAGAACATCCAGGAACCTCGGTGAATTTGTATTTGGATGGTGTGCCGTACAGCAACAACCTCGGTTTGAATGAACAGCAGTTCCAACTCAATCTTCAAACAGGAACCTACGAATTGGAATTGAGAGGTTCAGACAATGCAGGGAATTCGTTTACGAGCGAAGTGCTCAACTTGTCCTTCGTTGTTGACAACGACGCTCCCGAACTTACATGTGCAGCAAACGGCGATGTGGTGATTCTCGAATCGTCGGAAAACACCATCGATGAACTCAGGTACATGCAATGCCAGTGGCAAGACGCCTCAGCTATCAATACAGAGCCCGAAGCGTATGTTGATGGGACGTTGGTCGGTTGGGATGAATACGGATCGATCAGCGAAGGCATAACCTTCGCCGACGACCTTGCTACTGGAAGCCACGACTTCACGGTCAAGGTAGCAGATGTTCATGGAAACACCGCCGAATTCACGTTTAGTCTTGACATCATCGGGCCCGAGCTTGAGGTCTTTTTCTCCGCTGAGCCAACAATAGCAGGCGAGCAGACCGTGAATTTCTATGTCCAAGGTGGCGATGCGAATTCACGGGTATACACTTCGTTGAAATTGGACGGTGTTGAAGTCGACATCAGCCAAGCAAGCTCAAACATAAATCTCGCTATTCTTTTGATGTTGGGTGCTGGAGGCCATGAATTTGAAATCACGGTCTCGGATCAGTTCACCTCCGTGACGAAAACCTTGACCGCTCAAGTCGCATGCCAATTAGGAACATATTGGGACGCTGAGGCAATGGCATGCGAACCGTTGCCCACTGACCCATGCGAAGTCAGTCCTAGCATCCTCCGGTTCATCGATAACAGCCCGATGTATTATGTCCAACTCACAAGCGATGTAGGGTCAAGCGAAGTTGATATCAATTTGAACGGTGAACCATTGGGCAATCAGGGTACTTTAGTCATGGAGAGCAATCAATTGGTCCTTGATTTTACAAACACAACGTTATCAACCGGCAGCTTGAGTGTTATGATTTCAATAGACGGTGTTGAGTGTTCAGTTTCTTCATACGACCTGCAGTTTTCAGGTGATGGAGATGGAACAGCGACCAACGACGACGAACAACCATCTAACGATGGGACCAATGACACAGTGGGTTCTAGTAATGATTTGTTAAGCACCGTTCTTTGGATTGGCATTGTTGGAATTCCTTTGGGGATTCTCGCCTTTTTGAAATTCGCCATGCCTGCGAAAATCAAGAAAGATGATGAAGATTGAATTGAGAATTTCTGATGGTATGGGGTGAGCGAAATCCAACAACAGCGTGTTCCGAATGGTTTGTCCCGCCCGCTGTTCTTGGTGGCGATTTTACTCATCTCCTTTCTGGTCCAACCGAGTGCGGTCGCCGAAGAATTTGAAACCCAACCCCCCTCTACACGATTGGCCAAAGAAGGTCCGTTTTCGGTAGCCTACCCCTCGCTTCAAGAACTCAAGTACGAAGTGACGATGGGGGGTGAGAAGGCCGCTGTTCTCATGGTGGACATTGAAATGGTGGATGAAGAGGAAAACATCCTTTGGACCGGTCCAACACAATACTGGGGATTTCAGCGTGGAGAGACACATCTCTTCAGAACACCGTTCAGTCCTAAGGAAAGTTGGGCAGCAGGTGAATATCTGCTTCGTGCATCCGCCACTGAGCATTCATCCGGTTTGACATATTTTTCAAACAGTTCAGTGGGGACGGTATGGATTGAAACGCATGAGGTCTCAGCACAATTTACACCGTTGGAACATTCAACCCTGCAGGTCATGCAAGGGAAGGTCGTCAACATGTTCGGAGAGGTGGAGAATACTGGTGCACATGCCGCTTCTTTGACTATTGAGGCCTATGTTGGCGATGAACTTCTGGCTGAGTCTAATGTGCATGTAAGAAGCGGTCAAAACGGCCTTTACCAAGTCAGCATCCCAACCGAGTCCCTTTCACCCGGAACACAACCGTATCGTCTCCTCCTTCGTTCAACTCACGGTGATACGGAGTTGGGTGTGATCAACGGTCAATTCACCATCACTGAACCCTCCGGAAGTTTATCATTTTCGTTGCAAAGCACCCCGTTTTCTGACATCACCCTTCAGAACAACACATTTGTTCGTTCTGAAGCCATGACCCTCTTTGCAAAAATCGAAAACAACGGAACCTTGTTTTGTACGGGTGTGATGAAGGCTTCACTCCTCGGCGAATCTTCCACGGTATTGGATGCTTGGGAATGGGCCATTGAACTTGATGGGGCTGTAAATGAGCACGAACCGAGAGAATTCCGAATTCCTCTCTTCAACGCAGGTACGGGGACCCATTCACTTGAATTTGAATGGCTTGAGACCAATTGCCCACAAACCTATACATCACCTGCCCCCATTTTCTTCGAAGTTGAACAACCACCTGCTCAAGTCATCACCACGGTACTTGACGACGGTTGGGATTTCGAAGTATCCCTCAACAACACCGGAGCGTTGACCACCGCGTTCGGAGTGCAAGCCTCGTTCTTCAACGACTTTGGACGAAACGACCTCCCCCTGCAATCATGGACTCTTCCCGTGAACGAATCGCATACCTTCAGTTTCAATGGAACGAGCACGCTGCCTTGCTATACAGGTACATGGGACATGCAACTTGATGTGTTCGCCGATGGAGAATTGCTGGAATCATCCATCCATCCTTTCTTTGCACAATCTGTGGCCGATGGCTTTGGTGATGCTGATATCGTCAATGTCTCTCTTGACAAGACCTCAGGTCTTCCGGGGGAAACTGTCTTGGTCGATGTTGATGTTGTGGAGCTGCTTGAATTATGCACCACACAATTCGTGCTCACTGCATCCATGCGGTCGAGTTCAGATGAATTAACCGCAACGGCCCACTATGAAGAATGGTTTGAACTGAATCCTTCCAGCACGCAACGAGTGCGTGCCCCGCTGGTGCTCGGGACGGCTGCGACCCCCGGTTCTCAAGTCATTGAAATTACCGTTTGGGGCGGTGAAAATGAACAATTAGCTAACCAAAAGCGAATCGACACCTACACGATAGACACGTTCGTGGTGGATACGCCGATATACGACGGCACTCTTGAATGCGAAGTTGATGAAATCGGACAAGTGGTCTCAAATGCATGGACACGATGCTCGGTGACCAACACCGGTAACAGCAATGCCGTGTTCCGGATTTTGAGTAAACATCAGGATACGCTGGAAGAATTTACTTCGGTCAGTTTCCTCATTGAGCATCAGTCTGGAGAAAACGAACAACCGCTCACTGCCGTCATTCCCAAACTGCTGTACGGCGACAACACCGTCACCTTCACCCTCCAAGTTATTGGTCCGTCGGGCTGGCAAAAGGTGGATGATTGGGTTCATGATGAACGAGTGGAGGAGCCCACGTTTGACTACCCCACTAAGACCATCTCAAACATCACCTCCATACCTGAACACCCAGTCGAAGGGAGTCGCTTTGCGTTGAATTTTGATGTCGCAGGGGACGAAGATTACCCCTCAGGAATCGTTCGAGTCACAGTTCATCGGCAAGGCGGATTGACCTTCTCACAATCCCAATCAGTCAATTGGGGTCATTTCGTCGTTCCGGTATCGTTTGAATTCTATTGGCCAAGCGACGATTGTCAAGTCTACGACATCACGATTGAATTGCTTGACGCGCAAACAAACCAAGTCTTTGACACCGATTTCCCACGGTCAAGAACAGGGTGTGACCACATCACCAATGGTGGAGGCGACCTCGGTGGAGCATTCCCCGACTTGATTCCGACCGCTTTGAGTTATTCAGACGGGAACATCCAAGGTCAAATTGCCAACAACGGAAATGTACCTTCCTCAAGCACCTCGTTCTCGTTGTATGCCGATGATACCCTCATTTCGACACTTGCACTGCCAGCCTTGGAACCCAACGGGGACGTTCACTGGTTTAGCATACCATCTACTCTCAACGACGATACGGTTCTTCGGTTGGTGGTTGATGAAGAAAATTTGGTTCTTGAACTGACAGACGGACCCGCCAACGAGCTTTCCATGCTGGCCAGCGATGGCTTTGTCCTTCAACTCGACCTTGACAACGACGGCCTTGACGATGACATTGAGCAAGAGGGATGGGAGGTGAATTTCATCTCGCATCGCTCACAATACGAGCAGGCGGTGGCATCGCTTGAAGAAGGGAATTTCGACATGTCCCACTATACCACAACGTATTGGGTGACTTCCTCAACCAGCCAAATTGACTCCGACCAAGACGGTTGGAGTGATTACCAGGAGTACTTGGAGGCCACTGACCCCCGTCGAAAAGACACCGACGGCGATGGTATGATCGACAGCGTCGACCCTGACCCACTCATCGTCGAACTACAAGTTCCAGAGGTGACCCTTTGGAGTTTGGAAGAAAGTAGTCTAGGCGACAGCACCTCGGGACGGGCTCTCGGTCAATGGTTGACACTGGTGTTTTCCGTCGAAGATGAAAATCTGGAAACTGCTCCGCTATTGGTGAAGAATGTGAACGGTTTGTTCGGCGATGTCCGGTCGGTCATTTCCATTCAAACGTTGGACGCAGAGCGTGGGTTGTACAGCGCGACGTATCAAGCACCTTTGATTGCGGGATATGAGGTCGTGGTGGTTGCCGAAGACCGATTTGGAAATTCCATTGAAATGCCCATCGTCAATGAGTCAGGTTTGATCGAGACGTTGACGACAAAACTCACGAATTCAGTGGTGGGCTCACTCATTCTTCTGTATCCAGCACCAGCGCTTGGTGTCGCCTACGGGACCTATGCCTTCTTGAAAGATATCGGAGAGGGCGTCATGTTTTTTGTTGACTTTTTGACCATGATTTCTGAGGATGGATTCATCCAGGCACTCCAAACAACCGTCCAACCCATCGTTGAGTACATCCGGCAAGAGGGGTTTGCTGGCCTGTTGTTGGAGGGATTCACCTATCCGGTCACCCTGTCGCAGGAGATGAACCCGTACTCAAACAGCCTTGATTCAGCGACCTTCCGATTCTTCTTTGTCGCGACGTTCTTTGGTTTGTCCGCCGTAGCCTCTGTCCTTACGGCGAAAGCCCTCAAAACACTCCCGCTCATCAACAAACTCAGCACGGCTGCAAGTGACCTTCAGGGCAAACTTGCGGGGACAGGTCTTGCCGTCACTCAGCAGGCCTTCGATAGATTAACCGTTTCGGGGACAAATGGCCCTGCTGCGTTAACGATGGTGAACATCATCATGGACTCATCTGAGTTAGATGATGGTGTCAAATATGTTGCTAAGAACCATCCACCAGAAATCCTTGCCAACATACACAAAAACTACATTGATCCAAAATTATCTAAGGAAAGATTTTCAAATATAATAATTCAAAAGCAAGGTGCAAAATTTTTGCTTGAACATCCAGAATTAGAACTCAATACCATTATTCGGTATACCGACCAAAGAACTCAACGAATAATCAAAGGGGTTCCACTAAAAGAAAAAAGTGCAGTTCGGAATGTCGCTTCCGAACTCTATGTTTTCCAAAATGAGTTGTCCAACGGTGCTTTTCTCTTTGATATTGATAAACAGAATACTCCAACAGGTATCAAAAAATTTGCAGATTACGCAAAGCCAATGAGCGGTTCTGAGTTTGATTTGATAAGTGTAAAGGCTCCACTTCCAGGCTATTTAGACGATTTTGGCAAAGTTCCAAGAGATGGCTTGAGTTCAATTGAGCAACGAATCTCAAATACTATTAGACAGGTTTTGGATGATAAAAACTATGTCGAAGGTAAAACCACGAACAAGCAATGGATCTTGAATGAACTGAAAGAATTGAATACTCAAGGTGTTGATAATCCAAAAATTGGGAAATACTCAGTCAAAATAGTAGTGGAACTTGATGAGAGCATCGATGACATTCTCGGCCGAACAGTGAAAAATGGTCAAGATCAGACCACCCTAAACAGTATGATTTACAATGCTATGCAGGAGAATCTGTATGTTGAAATTGTTTCTGTCGAACCCGGTATGCTCCAACCGATATCGATACTCAATTCTCAATTCATCGATTTCTCTAGCGCAACGATAAATGAAAAGATAACACCTGAACGCTCACTTGGATTATCAAAAACTGTGATGCTGACTACGTTCTTCGGAACAATGACCCTCCTTGGCTTCATGGTGGCCATTCGTCGAAGATGAAATCGTGTTGCTTGTTGCGGAATCAATGAAAGGGAAGGCGAATTAATCCACTGAAGAATGATGTTCCTTTGCAAGCTTTTCTTCCAATAGAGGAACAAGTTGAGCGATGCTCTTCGCATCGTCAAGAGCCCGATGATGCGTTCCAATCGGTGAAAGGCCAAGATGGTGAAGGAGCTCTTTCATGCCGGTTTTTTTGAGGCCCCAGGTTTCCTTAGCGATGGCTTTGAGATTCAGATGTTCAGCGAAAAGAGGGTCCTCTCCGACCCTCTCAAGTTCTCTATGAAGGAGTGTGCGATCAAAGTCGCCCCACGATGACCACGTCCAGAACGGGTGATTCAACCACGCTTGGAATTCTTTCAAGACATGGGAGAACGGTTCAGCACCGTCAATTTCCCGTTGCCGAATGCCCGTCAGTTTTTTGCAAAATTCCGAGAGTGTTGGTTGATTCTGCGGCTGAACGAATGAGCGAAAAGTGCTGAGAATTTCACCGTCATCAAGACGTACTTTGACCGCGCCGATTTCGATCAGCTCCATCTCATGCGCAGCCATTCGACCACCAGCATCACAGGTCGACTCCGTGTCAACGACAATGATGCAATCCTCGGTTTCCACGTTTTCACCTGCATGACTGCATCAATTTGAATCGGGACGGTGTTCCTTTAGAATCTCAGCAATTTTAACCGCACCTTTCATTTCTGTATTTTCTTTTTCCATAACCTGTTCCAAGTGGGCTTCCATTCTTGCACAGATATCCTGTACGCTTGATAGAAGGGCGATTTGGTCGGCCCAAGAAGGAATGGAAATGAAATGTTCAAAGATATCTATATCATTAAATCGAATGTTTTTGGCAATCTTGTCGACTTTTTGTGGATTTGCAACTTCCTTTTTTGCTATGCTTGTCATATCTAAACCAATGATTCACATTTTTTAATTGTTCCACCGAACAATTCACGGTGGTTTAGAATATGTTCTTACAACAATCAATTCAAGTTCGTTGCCAAGAATGGCCAAAGCCATTTCACCTCGACCAGCACGGATTAACGAGGCTAGTGCGATGAAGACTTCTCGAGTTTGCGAAGTGGTCTCGACTCCACAACGTCCACCACCCTGCTCCAAATTTGAATTCTGGAGGTTTTTCCATAATCTACATGAGGGCGAGAATACTCGGAACTCACAATGGACATCGAAACCGCAGCCAATATCGGTGAGGCCGTTAGCGGTATAGCCATATTGTTCACTTTGCTGTTCAGCCTTCGTCAAATGAAGTACTGGAATGAAAACCGACGTTATGAAATCGGGCGTGATTTAGCGAACCATATGAACAATCCTTTGATTCACAGAGGCTTTTCAGTAAGCACAACCAAACTTCACGAAAACCTCACCATGCAGGAGATGGCTGCTTTGACTCGCGAAGAAAAAGATGCCATGAACGCCATGATGATCGGTATGAATAACATTGGTTTGTTGGCCAAAAATGGTCACTTATCGCTTGATTTGGTTGAAGCATTTTGCGGCACCTATGTCAGAGTCTTTGGAACCCGTTGGAGAAAGGCAGTGGAAGTGTTCACCGCTGCAAGCATGTCAAAGAACGATGAACCTATTGAAGCGGTGTGGGGTGGATTGTACTGGTTAATGGATACCTTCAAACCATCAAGTATGGAACTTAAGAAGTGAATGTTCTTCTT
>Ga0163111_10002537_pt1 | contig 11637 bp, 11 predicted proteins | sample CRUFie1St18metaG_FD_109645 | JGI IMG/M metagenome (GOLD analysis project Ga0163111, IMG submission 109645) | Marine microbial communities from the Costa Rica Dome - CRUD Field 142mm St18 metaG | ecosystem: Environmental > Aquatic > Marine > Oceanic > Photic zone | place: Costa Rica: the Eastern... | reverse complement strand
TTTCGAATCGCCTCATCAAGATCTGGTGGCCCTTGGTTGCCACGGTTACCCCAAGGGTCTTTATCGTCTCCGCCTGATTCGTTCCAAGCCATGGTTTTACTCCGCTAGTAAGGCGCTAGTTTCTATTACGCTATTGTAGAAGGGTTTTGCAGCCGTGTGCATGCATTAAGGTAAACAAACTGTATTACCCGTCTCTACAATTCGCGACGGTATAGTAGCGCTTGAAGCCTCTCTGCCACCGTCTTTCTTGGGGTATTCTTGCAAAACTTCAATAGGTCAGCAGCACAGCCACGTAGTCATTCGGAATTGTCTAACACCAAACCGGCTTTTTGTTGGATTTGACCCAATAACTGCCGGTCAGCCTGCACGGTCAATTGCACTGAGCCATCCTCACGCAAAGTTTCATTTAGCACCGCCCCAGAGCGATACAACCATGCTCGATTGCGTCCATCGGTGGCGGGCAATATCACTTGGTGTGGAGCAACCACACCCAAGACATCACCAATTTGCCCGACTAGGGCATCCAAGCCCTGCTGGGATTGCGCTGAAATTAAGCAGCCGGCCCCTGCAAGCATCTGCTGGGCCTCCGATTGCAAAAGATCGGCTTTGTTCAACACTACAATTTGTCGCAGTTCCGCAGCACCAATCTCATCCAACACCTGTTGTACCTGCTCCATCCGCTCACGCCATAGCGGATCACTCGCATCAACCACATGCAACAACAGATCAGAGTGTATGACTTCTTCTAGGGTCGCTTTGAATGCCTCTACTAAGGTATGCGGGAGCAAACTGACAAACCCCACCGTGTCTGCTAACACCACCTCGCCAGTGCCTGGCACCTGAATTTTCCGCATGGTCGGATCTAAGGTGGCGAACAACATGTCCTGGGCCAGCACCTGGGCGTCGGTAAGACTATTGAACAGCGTCGACTTACCTGCATTCGTATACCCGACTAGGGTTATGGTGGGGGTGCCGCGGCGGTTACGTCCACGGCGGTTTTGCTGACGCCGCTTACTGACCTCAGCTATCTTGGCCTGGGTGGCTTTAATTCGCTCACTGAGCATACGCTGATCGAGCTCAATCTGTTTTTCCCCGGCCCCACGCATGCCAATACCACCTTTTTGTCGATCTAGGTGAGTCCATCCGCGAACCAAACGGGTCTGGGCGTGCTTTAACTGTGCGAGCTCAACCTGTAGCTGACCTTCGTGACTGCGGGCCCGATCAGCAAATATCGTCAGAATCAGTTCTGTGCGGGTAATCAGACGGCAATCTAGCGCTTGTTCTAGATTACGTTGCTGGGCCGGTGATAAATCATGGTTCACCAGCACAATATCTGCGCTATGCATGCGCAGCAGTTGCGCTAGCTCGTCTACCTTGCCGCTGCCAACAAACCATCGGGGGTGAGGCGCATCCCGCTTAACCGTGATGACTGCGGCCACCACCAATTGCGCTGAACGCGCCAGCTCGCTCAATTCCTGGGCGTCGGGATTAGCTTTTTGCCGCAACTCGATTTGCAGCAATAGCGTTCGCCGACCTGCCTCCGGCCGGTCAAATAACATAAAGCATAGAATCTTTAATCAGAGGGCGGCTCAGCTGCGCGCTTCGTCAACTTCAAACTTAACGTTATGCGCTGGCACCACCGTTGAGATCGCGTGCTTGTATACCATTTGGCTTACGGTGTTGCGTAACAGCACAACAAATTGGTCAAAAGACTCGATTTGCCCCTGCAACTTGATACCGTTGACCAAAAAAATCGACACCGGCACACGCTCTTTGCGTAATGCATTCAGATACGGGTCTTGAAGATTTTCACGCTTTGACATTTGGCCTCCTCGCAGCCCCACCAAGAAGATTATTTGCTGGAGCCTAGCGGCATATTATTATTGTTATTCTAAGCAAAGTCGCCACATTTTAGCATGTCGCCAACAATTTTTTTCGCGGCCTAACGCCTCAGAGTAACTGCTTCAGTTGGGCCGCAATCTGCGCGGGTGCCGCAGCAGATTGGAGCTCGATATTCGACCATCCACGCAACCATGTAAGTTGGCGTTTCGCCAATTGGCGAGTGGCCGCTAACGCCGCCGCAACAAACTCGGCGTGAGCACAGTCGCCGCGCAAAAATTGCCAGGCTTGGCGATAACCCACCGCGCGCAAGGCGGGCAAATCAGGATGCAGGTCACCACGTTGCATCAACTTCTCGACTTCCGCCAAAAAGCCGGCCTGCAGCATAGCTTCAAAACGCTCGTGAATGCGCTGATGTAAAATTTGTCGCTGGGTCGGCACAACGGCTGCCGTAACCAGCTTTATTGGCAGCCGACTGGTTGCGGTAGCGCCCTCGGCAGCCTGCCACTGAGCAGACATAGGCTGTCCCGTAGCACGCACAACTTCCAGCGCGCGCAACAATCTCTGATGATTGTTCGGATGAATCTTCGCTGCAGCCACGGGGTCTATCGCGGACAACTGAGCATGCATGGCAGTGCCCCCCAACTGCGCTAGCTGCTCCTGCAATTCCAGACGCATGGCAGAATCCGCGCCAGGCAGCTCGGCAATGCCATTAATAAATCGTTGCACGTAGAGCATGGTGCCGCCAACAATAATCGGCGTCTGCTGTTGCTCTAGAGCCGCCACAATCGCAGCATCAGCATCATTGACAAAATCTGCTGCGGAGTAAGGCTCGCTGGGATCGCGGATATCAATTAGACGATGAGGATAAGCCGCCAACTCTTGGGCCGTCGGTTTTGCTGTACCAATGTCCATACCCCGATATACCAGGGCAGAGTCCGCACTGATCAACTGTGCCTTTGCAGGACCTCCTAACTGGTCCTGCAGCGCCATGGCAACTGCTGTTTTCCCGGCGGCTGTGGGGCCGATCACAACAGCCACAGATGCAACAGTGGCCACTGCTACTGTCCGCGCAGAAACAAGCGATCCAGCTCATCCAAGCTGCGCTGCACGTAGGTTGGGCGTCCGTGATTACACAACCCGGCGTTCTCTGTTGTCTCCATATCGCGCAACAGCGCATTCATTTCCGGCACTGTCAGTTGGCGGTTGGCACGCACCGAACCCCGACAGGCGATATTGCCTAATAGATCTAGACCATGCCGATTGACCCCGTCAGCAGTGCCGAACTCCGCTAATTCTGCCAGCAGGTCGGTTACCATTTGTTGCAGATCTGCATCAGCCAACAATACTGGAACTTCTCTGACGGTAACGCTGCACGGACCTAGCCTTTCGATGACCAACCCACTTTGGTGCAGGTGCTCAGCCAGATCCTCCACCCACTGGGCATCGGTTTCACTAACGTCAAAAGTAAGCGGCACTAACAGTTGCTGGCGCGCTACAGAACCGGCTTCCAGCTGCGCTTTCATTTTCTCGTAGACGATGCGTTCATGGGCCGCGTGCATGTCGACAATGACCAAGCCCTCGGCATTTTGCGCGATCACATAAATGCCGTGTAATTGGGCTATCGCGTAACCCAACGGATGTTCAGCCGCCACCTCTGGAGCATGCCACTCGACGGACGCGTCAGTAACACTATGCTGCTGGTGTATTGCTTGGACAAAACCACCAGGCAGATCGTCGCGCAAACTTTGCGGCTGGGTCAGACCCAGAGCAGCTTGATTAGGCGGCCTAGAGATGGCTTCAGTGTAGGTCAGCGTCGGTTCTTGACGCGCCGGCCTTATCGCCCGCAACGCTCGATTCAGTGATCCAAAGATAAAATCATGAACCTGGCGCGCATCGCGAAATCGCACTTCGTGTTTGGTTGGATGCACGTTAACGTCCACCAGATCAGGGGCCAACTCCAGGAACAATACATACACCGCATGGCGGCCATGAAACATAACGTCACTGTAGGCTTGGCGGATCGCATGACCTACGAGTTTGTCGCGGATGCTGCGTCCATTGACGTAAAAGAACTGCTGATCCATGTAACGACGATTGTGCTGAGGCAGCCCAACCCATCCGTATAACCGGTAACCCTGAGCGCTTTCATCAACAAATATCGACTGTTCGACAAATCCTGGCGACAGCGCCTGCGCGAGCCGACCTTCGGAGTCGCCGGCAATCAAGTTCAGACGTTTGGATTCTGCGCCTGTGGCTGTGGATGCACTTTGGCCACTCTTGAATTGCACCAAGGAGAACCCGACATCCATATGCGCCAAGCTCAGTCGGCGCATGACCAGATCGATCTGTTGGTTTTCCGTGCGCTCGGCTTTGAGAAATTTGCGCCGCGCCGGCGTGTTGAAAAACAGATCCCATACCTCTACCGATGTGCCTTGATTATGGGCAACGGGACCACTGCCAACAGCTGCTCCACCATGGGTTTCGAGATACCAGCCCGCGTCAACTTGGGGTTGCGCAGAACTGATTTTAAACCGTGAAACCGAGGCCACACTGGCCAGCGCTTCGCCTCTAAAGCCCAAACTCCCGATACCTAACAGATCTTGGGCATGGGCGATTTTGCTGGTGGCATGGCGCTCCACAGCCAGCGCTAAATCATCTTTATGAATACCGCTACCATTGTCACGCACCCACAGGGATTCCACACCGCCGGCAACGCTACGGACCTCAATATTGGTCGCGTGAGCATCTAGACTGTTCTCAACTAATTCTTTAACGATAGAAGCAGGCCGCTCCACCACTTCACCGGCGGCGATTTGATCGGCGACAAAGGCACTTAACCGTTGAACTCTGGCCTCAGTCATAGATCAGGGATCTCCGGGAATAAACAGGGTTTGTCCAACGCGAATTTTATCACCGCGAATAGCATTACGCCGCTTCAAGGCGTTGGCCGTGACCCCATAGCGCGCCGCTATTTCAGATAACGTATCACCCCGTGCAATGGTGTGACGTAATTCCTGCCGCCGCGCCGCGATCGCCGTACCCGGCGGCGGATTCGCCCGCATAAACTGATCAATTCCGTTTGCAATGGCATTGGCCAGCTTTGTTTGGTGTTCTCTTTGGGACAGACGCCGGGCCTCTTGTGGATTAGAAATAAACCCTGTCTCCACCAAAATCGAGGGCATATCAGGCGACTTGAGCACTATGAACGCCGCTTGCTCGACCTGTTTTTTATGTAACTTTGTCATCTTACCCATTTGATTGAGTACTGACTGGCCAACCTCGATACTATAGGAACGGTTGCCGTCCATAGATAGGTCCAAAAGCACATGGGCGAGCACGTCGTCTTTATCGCTTAAGCTGACATCGCCAACACCACCTAAAAGATCCGACTGGTTAGCGCGCTCAGCCAGCCACTTGGCGGTTTCGCTGGTGGCACCGCGATCCGACAGGGTGTACACAGATGCTCCACTGGCCGCTGCACTGGTAAATGCGTCCGCATGAATCGACACAAACAGGTCAGCGCGCGCTTCGCGGGCTAACGCTGTGCGCTTGCGGTGAGCAATGTAGTAGTCACCGGTGCGGGTGAGCACCGCTCGATATCCTGGCTTAGCATTTATGGCCTGCGCCGTGCGCTTGGCGATTTGCAAAACCAGGTGTTTTTCTTGTTGTCGTTTCGGCCCCAACGCCCCTGGGTCCTCACCACCGTGGCCGGCGTCAATGGCAATTACCACATCTCTATTCTGCGGCCGCGCCTCCGGCTCTTGCTTGGCCGGCTTTTTGCGCACCGGCTTGGGTGCAGCCAGATCCATCACTAACCTGTGGCCATAGGGCGAAATTGGCTTGAGGGTAAATGCATTCGGCCGCAGCTTTTGTTTCGCATCGAGCACCAGACGAAAGCCTTTTCCTCGAGGCGCACCACGGATTTTTTTGATACGAACAAGATCCGTCGCGACCTTGGCCAGATCTAAGCCTTGCGCAAGCTTCGCGTTAGCTAAGTCGATAACGACCCGTTCAGGCTTATCTAAAGTGAAGTACTTATATTTAACTGCGGCAGAGGTGTCGAGAACGATACGCGTTGCATCCGGCGACTCATGAACACGCACACCCTGTATTGTCGCGGCAATCAGCTGGGCTGACAGCGAATATAGGATAATTGCCGATAAAACTTTAAGCATCGGCTAGTAGCACCTGTGCCTGACGCTGAGACGGGGCCGAAGGATCAGCCCCGGCAGGTTGATGCAGCGCTAATCGCACCAAAATATCGGGCGCTGGTAGCCAACCTGCTCCACGTTGGGGCCATTCAAATAATTTGATTCCCGGACCATCAAGGATTTCTTCAAAGCCCACGAACTCAAGCTCTTCAGCGGATTCCAAGCGATATAAGTCGAAATGATACAAATCTAAATCGCCTAGGCTATAAGGCTCCAACAGGGTATAGGTGGGACTCTTTACGGCTCCAGAAAAGCCTAACGCTCGCAGTATGCCTCTGACTAAGGTGGTCTTACCAGCGCCAAGATCGCCTTCAAGAGCTACCAGCGCCGAATCCCCGCAGCGCTCCTGAATCAGCTTAAGCAGCTCTTGGCCGAAGGCTACCGTAGCTGCTTCATCTGCCAGAATTTGTTCAAGCGCCTCAGTCATCGACGCGCGCCCTGCCCGACAACAAAGCCGGAAGTCTGGATATTACATCGGTGGCCATAACACTAAGTGGCCCAAGGGCCTCTGCTGCAAGATCCGCGCTGGCACTGTGCAGTGCAATGGCTTGGGCAAATTGTTCGCGACCTTGGCGGCCTTTATCACCCGCATAGAGTGGCGCCATCAAACCAGCACAGATGCCCGTTAACACATCGCCCATGCCAGCTGTAGCCATCCCCGGGCCACCGTGGCCACAAATCTGTATACCGCTTTCCGTCACTACCACTGACCCAGGACCCTTTAACACCACATTGCATCCATAATTCCGCGCCAATTGTAGTGCAGACTGTAGTCGATCGGCTTCGACAGCGGGTACATCGACACGCAATAGTTTTGCTGCCTCGCCGCTGTGGGGAGTGATGAATAGATCGCCTGCCGGCATTTCATCGGTCTGGGCGAGCCAAAACAACCCGTCTGCGTCGATCAATTTGGCGGCCGCGGTGGCCGCTACCATCGCGAATAATCCTGCGCCCCATGAAGCTCTGCCTAAGCCAGGCCCGATGACAATGAAGTCGGCCGCATTGAGTGCGTCCGGCAACGCGGCAGATTCTGCATCTACAAACATGGCCTCGGGTACGCGCGCGAGCAGTGCGCTTCGATGTTCTGGTCGACTGACGACGCTGACCAAACCTGCGCCACAACGCAGTGCCGCCTCTGCAGCCATTAACACCGCGCCACCCATACCGTGATCTCCACCTAAGATGACTACTTTGCCTCGTTGGTGCTTGTAGGTATTTAGTGGCAATGCAGGCAGTCGCCGATGCTGCCAAGTCAACAATGTCGGCTGATCCGTTCCCCGGCTCGAAAGATCAGTGATACCTAGATCAGCTACATGTAAATCACCAACGAAACCCTTGCCCGCTCCGGTAAACAAGCCGATTTTTCGACCGACAAAGGTAACAGTCATGGACGCACGAACCGCAACTGCTGCACCATGTACGCTGGCAACCGCTCCAGTGTTTGGATCAACACCGCTGGGGAGATCCAGCGCCAGTACTGCGTCCGCAGCTTCATTGATGCGTTGAATGATCACTGCATGTGAATCTCGCAGCGGCGGCCGAAAGCCTGTGCCCAACAGGGCATCCACTACTAAATCGTGTTTTATCGGTTGATCGGCAGGATCAGTTGCACCACCTACCGCTACAAAGTCCTCATAGGCTGTTCGCGCGTCGCCCTGCAACAGTTCGGGACTGTTAACTGCAATGAGTTGAACCTGCAGACCTAATTGATAAGCCAAGCGGGCCACGATGTAGCCATCACCCGCATTATTACCCTTGCCACAGACTACTGAGATGGCTCTGGCATCAGGCCAGCGCTGCAACATATGTTCAAAAGCACTACGCCCCGCACGTTGCATCAGCGTATAACTATCTATGCCCATACCCTGGTGTTGAATCGGCTGCATCGCTCGCGCCTCGATCTCTTGGATCTGCGCTGCGGTATGAAGTTGGTATTTGCGGCTATGCATGAGCTCAGGTTTGATGGCCCTAATCCACTGACCATGACGAGTACACAGTATACTGTTATCGTAGTCGTCGGAGCACACTATCAGTAACGAACAATCAGCCAGCGCTCTCCCTGATCAACCCCAACTCACCGCTTGGGCACAAGAGTTAGGATTCGATGCCATCGCCGTAACCGATGTGGACTTGAGCGACCATGCCCCCTATGTGCGTGAATGGTTAGCCAAGGGTTTCGCCGGCGATATGGGCTATCTGCACCGCAACCTAGAAAAACGTCTGCACCCAGAGCTACTGGAGCTAGAAACCTGCCGAGTGATCAGTGCTCGAATGAATTATTTGCCCCCGGACACTCAGCCCCTAGAGGTCTTAGCCTGCTCTTCGAAGGCCTATATTTCTCGCTACGCCCTCGGTCGTGACTATCACAAAATCCTGCGCAAACGCCTTGCTAACCTTGCACTAAAAATCGATCAAGCATTACCGGGACATCAGTACCGGGCGTTCACTGACTCTGCCCCGGTGCTGGAAAAAGCACTCGGTGCCAAAGCAGGACTCGGTTGGATGGGTAAACACACCCTGCTGTTAAATGAAGAGGTTGGTTCTTGGTTTTTTCTCGGTGAGATTTATACCAATGCGCCGCTAGCATTGAGTCATCAACCAGTCAAAGAGGCCTGCGGCAAATGTAATGCGTGCATCACTGTATGCCCCACCCAAGCCATCGTTGGTCCGAAAAAACTCGACGCACGACGATGCATTTCTTATCTGACCATTGAACACAAGGGGTCTATTGATGCCGAGCTACGCGATAAAATGGGCAACCGAATCTACGGCTGTGACGACTGCCAATTGTTTTGCCCGTGGAATCGAGATGCACCGACCACTAATGAGCCAGACTTCGCGCCGCGGCACAACTTACAGAACCGCGATCTAATTGATTTATTTCTGCTGAGCGAGAGAGAGCACGACGCCCTGACCATAGGCTCTGCCATGCGCCGTGTCAGCTATGCCCAATGGCAGCGTAACTTGGCAATAGCGCTAGGCAATGGCCCTGCCACGACAGAAGCTATCGGCGCGCTACAAAAACGCCGGGGGCAAGTTAACGCTATGGTGGATGAACACATCGACTGGGCGATAGAAAAACTAATGGGGCAAATTAAATAAATGGTTTCGGTAGTACCGAAGCTCTTCAATTGATTCTCGAATATCCGCCAACGCCGTATGCTCACCTTTCTTTTTGAATCCTGCAGCCACCTCGGGATGCCAGCGTTTCGCCAGCTCCTTGACACTGCTTACATCGATCATGCGGTAGTGCAGATAACGTTCTAAGGTCGGCATGTAGCGGGACAAAAAACGCCGGTCCTGCCAGATACTGTTGCCACACAACGGCGCTTGATTCGCCTCAATGTATTGCTCAATGAATGCTAAGGACACAGCTTCGGCCTCGCGCTCGGACACCCCCTCTACTGCGATTCGATCCAGCAAACCCGATGCCGAGTGGTGGGTTTGATTCCACTCGTCCATGCCATCGAGCAGCGACTGTGGCTGCTGAATTGCCAACACAGGACCTTCGGCAATGACGTTGAGGTCACCGTCCGTAATGATCGTAGCCATTTCAATGATGCGATCTTTAACCACATCTAGCCCGGTCATTTCTAAGTCGATCCACACCAAATCAGCGTTCATAGTCACTCAAAGCAGCAAAGCCTGACCAATATAGATGACGATTTGACTGAGGCCAAGGCTCGTTGTGGCGAGTCCATTTACCTTGCTCGGCATTACCCACGGCCATTAACAGCGGTCTAGCATGCATAAACTAGGCAGATATCCCGCGTCATCAGCCGAGGAAACTGTTATTGTTTTTGCCTATAAGAAAAGACGCATCATGGCCAGCCACTCACCACTATCTAACCCGACGCTACTCGAGCCTGAAGATCTGAAGCTGCCGCTGGGCAACGACGACCTGCTTATTCAAGTGACCTCCCAGGCCGTTTTCGCACAAGCGCATATAGAGGGTGCGGTATTGGTTGAACCTGCCCAGCTATGCTGCGGCGTGGCGCCTGCGGTGGGCAAGTTGCCAGATCTATCCGCACTGCAACAGACCCTGAGTAATATCGGTTATCACCCCGAGCGCCGGGTTATTGCCTATGACGATGAGGGCGGCGGCTGGGCCGGGAAATTATTGTGGATAATGGATGTCATTGGTCACGCTGACTGGGCTTACCTGAACGGGGGCTTGCATGCTTGGGCCGCTGCCGGGGGCGCATTAAGTTCTGGCGCCTTTGCCGCAGCCACCAACCAACCAACCATCCAACTAGGGATGAATACCCAGCCCATTGCCGAAGTTGCTGATGTGCTGGCCGCCATAAATGAGCCTACCCAGATGATATTAGATGTGCGCTCCCGTGACGAGTATGTGGGCCTGCGCAGCGGCTCTGCCCGGGCAGGGCATATTCCCGGGGCGGTGAATCTGGATTGGGAGTTACTGAAAGATCCGAGCAGGCATTGGCGCTTACGCGAGAATTTGCACGAGGACTTTGCACAGTTAGGAATCGATCAAAGCACCCAAGTGATCACCCACTGCCAAACACATCATAGATCCGGATTATCCTATTTAGTCGGGCGACTTCTCGGCATCGACATTCGTGCCTACCACGGCTCCTGGGCCGAGTGGGGTAACGATCCAGATCTCCCCATCGAATAACGGAATAATTACCGCTATGAGCAAATATTTCGCCAGTCTGCAGAAGCTGCTACCCCAGCATCTGCTATCTCGTGTTGTAGGGCAGCTCGCGCAGAGCGAGAACCCGCGTATAAGCGCGACCTTTATCGAACAATTTGCGCGCATTTATGACATCTCTCTCGCCGAAGCGGAGCGCAAAAAATTCAGCGACTATTCAAGCTTTAATGATTTTTTCACCCGTAGCTTAGATCCAACCGCCCGACCTATGCCTGAGGCAATTAATGAGTTAGCCAGCCCTGTAGACGGCTGCATAAGCCAGTTCGGTGCGATAACTGACGAGCAATTATTTCAGGCCAAAGGCCAGCGCTATTCTTTGCGCGGTCTAGCAGGAAACGCGAGCCATGGTTTTGAAGGTGGCGACTTCTGCACGATCTATCTGGCACCCAGCGACTACCACCGTATTCACTTACCCTATGCAGGCACGCTCACGGAAACCATTGCCTATCCAGGCGCATTGTTCTCGGTCAACGCAGTGACCGAGGAATATATTGAAGGGCTGTTTTTACGCAATGAGCGACTGGTGTGTCGATTCGAAACCAGTTTCGGGCCGATGCTGGTTATTTTAGTCGGTGCCTTAATTGTCGCATCCATCGAAACTGTTTGGCCCGGGCCTTTGTCGCCGTATCAATCCATACAAGCCAATGAACACAGCCTAGCCTTTGACCGTGGTGCGGAAATTGGGCGTTTTCTCCTGGGTTCTACCGTTATTTGTTGTTTTCCAAAAGGTGCGATGGAATTGAAGAAGACACTAAAAGTGGGCAGTCGAGTGCGTATGGGCGAAGTTATGGGGGACTTACTGTAAGGCCACTGAGTCCTACGGTAGAACGGTATGGACTGGCGGCAAAGCCGTCAGGTTTCTGGCCGTTGCAATACCTCATCCAGACGATCGGCGTTTTGCGCCAA
>Ga0163111_10002536_pt1 | contig 11637 bp, 10 predicted proteins | sample CRUFie1St18metaG_FD_109645 | JGI IMG/M metagenome (GOLD analysis project Ga0163111, IMG submission 109645) | Marine microbial communities from the Costa Rica Dome - CRUD Field 142mm St18 metaG | ecosystem: Environmental > Aquatic > Marine > Oceanic > Photic zone | place: Costa Rica: the Eastern... | reverse complement strand
CCCAATACTTGTTTTTTTGTTGCTTTTGCCATAAGTTAATTATTTACTTATTATCTCTTTTGCCAAACTTAAATAATTTGAAGCACCTTTACTACTCACGTCATAATTAATTATGCTTTTCCCATAGCTTGGTGCTTCACCCAATCTAACATTCCTTTGTATTATAGTTTTAAACACCATGTCATTAAAATGGTTTTGTACTTCTTCAACAACTTGATTAGAAAGTCTTAATCTAGAATCATACATAGTCAATAATAATCCTTCAATATCTAGTTTTTCATTATGTATTTTTTGAACACTTTTGACAGTATTTAAAAGCTTTCCTAATCCTTCAAGGGCAAAATACTCACATTGTATAGGAATTATCAAAGAGTCTGCAGCGGTTAGTGCATTAAGTGTTAGTAAGCCTAGCGACGGAGCACAATCTATTAATATGTAATCATATTTATCATTTACCTGATTTAAAGCATTTTTTAAAATATATTCACGATTTTCAACATCTACTAATTCAATTTCAACAGCAACAAGGTCTATATTAGCTGGTATTATATGAACATTAGGAGATGAAGTGTTGATAATAGCTTCAAAAACATCACAATCATTCTCAAGAAGTTGGTATGTACTGAATTTGATTTTTTCTATATCAATTCCAAGTCCAGAACTTGCGTTAGCTTGAGGATCACAATCAATTAATAATACTTTTTTTTCAAGCACTCCCAAACAAGCAGCTAAATTAACGCTTGTTGTTGTTTTTCCAACACCACCTTTTTGGTTTGCTATCGCAATAATTTTGCCCATTTATTTTAATGAATTATTGTAAAAATACAATTTATTGTTTGTAATAGAAATCAATATTTTTAAGATTTTCAAGAACTTTTTAACTGTTGAATAACAGTTAATTTAAAATTATTTTAATAATATATCGAGAACTATTATTGCAGCTTTACTAATTTTAGTTCCAGGTCCAAATATAGCAGTAGCACCCGAATCAAATAGGACTTGATAATCTTGTGGCGGAATAACTCCTCCAACAATTATCATTATATCATCTCTCCCATATTGTTTTAGGTTTTCAATGACCTTTGGAACAAGTGTTTTGTGTCCTCCAGCAAGAGAAGATATTCCTAAAATATGTACATCATTTTCAACTGCTTGTTTTGCAGATTCTTTAGCAGTTTGGAATAGTGGACCTATGTCAACATCAAATCCGATGTCAGCATAACCAGATGCAACAATTTTAGCTCCTCTATCATGACCGTCTTGTCCAATTTTAGCTATCATAATCCTTGGTCTTCTGCCTTCTTTTTCAGCAAATTCATTTGCCATTTTTTTTGCTTTTTCGAAATCAGGATCCATATCAAGTTCTTTTTTATATACCCCCGTAATTGATTTTATACTTGCATTATATCTTCCATAAGCATTTTCCAATGCTGAACTGATTTCACCAAGTGTTGCTCTTGCCAATGCAGCTTCAATTGATAAAGCTAATAAATTATTAGATTTATTTTTTGCTGCATAAGTTATCTTTTTTAAACAATTTACAACTTCAGTATTATTTCTATTATTTTTTAATTTTTCTAGACGTTTAATTTGCTGTTTTCGTACAATATTATTGTCAACTTCAAGGATGTGTAATGGGTCTTCGTGGTCAAGTTTAAATTTATTAACTCCAACAATTATATCTTTTCCTGAATCAATTCTTGCTTGTTTCTTTGCGGCTACTTCTTCAATTTTTAATTTTGGTAAACCAGCTTCAATGGCTTTTGTCATTCCGCCTAATTTTTCAATTTCATTAATTATATCCCACGCTTCATTACTTATTTTTTTTGTTAAGTTCTCTAAAAAAAAACTGCCTCCCCATGGATCTACCGTCCTTGTAATATCTGTTTCTGTTAGAAGATAAAGTTGAGTATCTCTTGCAATTTTAGCTGAAAAATCTGTTGGTAAAGCAATTGCCTCATCTAGAGCATTAGTGTGTAAACTTTGAGTTCCACCAAAAATTGCTGCTAAACCTTCAATACATGTTCTGGTTATATTATTAAATGGATCTTGGGCTGTAAGGCTCCAACCACTCGTTTGACAATGAGTTCTCAATGCCATTGACTTTGGGTTTTTTGGATTAAATTGTTTAACAATTTTAGCCCATAATAATCGTGCTGCTCTTAATTTTGCAACTTCCATAAAATGTGACATTCCAACACCCCAAAAAAATGATAATCTTGGAGCAAATGAATCAATATCCATCCCAGTTTCAATACCTTTTCTCAAATATTCTAAACCATTTGCTAGAGTGTATCCTAGTTCAATTTCTGGAGTAGCTCCAGCTTCTTGCATGTGATATCCAGAAATACTTATGCTGTTAAACTTTGGCATGAATTCACTTGTATATTTAAAAATATCCCCAATTATATTCATTGAAGCCACTGGTGGATATATATAAGTGTTTCTTACCATAAATTCTTTTAATATATCATTTTGTATTGTTCCACTTAATTGATGCTGTTTAACCCCTTGTTCTCTGGCTGTAGCTATGTAGAATGCCATTATTGGCAGTACAGCTCCATTCATGGTCATTGAAACACTTATTTTATCTAATGGAATATCTTTAAAAAGAATCTTCATGTCTTCAATACTGTCTATTGCAACTCCAGCTTTACCAACATCTCCAATTACACGCTCATGATCACTATCATAACCTCTATGAGTTGGTAAATCAAATGCTACTGATAGGCCCTTTTGTCCTGCGGCTAGATTTTTTTTATAAAAAGTATTTGAGTCTTCTGCTGTAGAAAAACCAGCATATTGTCGAATTGTCCAAGGTTTTTTGACGTACATTGTTGAATAAGGACCTCGTAAAAATGGTGGAATACCAGCTGCAAAACCTATATGATCATGATCTTTTGATTTTAAATCTAATTTCTTTTGGTTAATTAATTTTATGTCTTGGAAATTTAATCTACTCATTGTCAAGAAATTTTATTTCAATATCTTCAGCAATTCTTTTTTCAATTATTGGTCTAATTAGAGTTTTTCTTTTTTTGCTTTTTAGGAAAGGGTAAAATTCTAATTGATCATTCATCTTTATTTTATTTGCTGGATTAAAATGAATTCCTAGAAGTTGTTTTTTTGAGTTTGTATAATACGATTTTTCTAATTCAGCTTGATTTCTAATATTTTTTTGAATCACTCCGCTCATTAGCAATTTTAAAAATCCACCTTTTTTTTCAATATCCTTAAAAATATTCAAAGCTTTGTTTGCAAATTTTTGAGTTAATGATTCAATGTAATAAGCTCCCTCAGTTGGATTTATAACATCTAAAAACTTACTTTCGTACTTTAAAATAAGTAGTTGATTCACAGAAATTCTCTCTGAAAAAGCATTTTCCTTTTTGTATAGTTCATCGTAACTAATGTTCATAATTGTATCACTATTTCCTAAAATACCGCTCATGCATTCAGTTGTGGTTCTTAGAATGTTAACATTGAAATCATAAATCGTTTTGTTTCTTTTACTTGGAGTTGAAACAATATGACAATCTACATCTTTTTCATAGTGTTTGATTAGGCTGTCCCAAATTATTCTAAATGCCTGTAGTTTTGCTATTTCAAAGAAATAATTTCCACTCAATGCGAAATTAAACACAATGGAATTGTTAATTTTATTTTTGAAGTTATTTAAATATTCGTTTGCGTGTGCTAAACCATATGCAAGTTGTTGAGCTATCCCTGCTCCAGCATTTTGATAAAGTCCAGTGTCAACTGAAATCACACCATTTAAATGATTAAGTTTTACAAGTGAATCTGAAATTTTTTTATTATCAACTGATTTGTTGTTATACCAATTTCCATTTTTTGCTAAGTTACCAATTGGGTCGTTTAAAATGAAAATGCAGTTTTTTGTTTTGAAATTTTTAGATTCAAATTTTTTTAAAAAATTTGAATCTAAAAAAGTAGTCGAAATATAGATTCTTACAGTTTTGATATCAATTTTATTAAGTAATTTTGAAATTGAAACATTCGGATTGTTAATAATGAATTTTACACTTTCAACTCCTTTACTAATTAGGTTTAGGGCTTTTGAATTAGCATTTCTTTCATTATTAACATGAATCGAATGACCAATTTTCCAAGAATTAGCTCTATGATTTATGGAAACATTTATTTTATCAATGTCATAATGATAAAATGGCTTTACATTAATACCTTCTATAGATTTCCAAATCAATTTTGAAGAATAATCTTCTCCATTTAGGTCATATTTAATTTTCTTCTTCCACTCTTTAGACGAGATTTCTTTAAATTCATTTAGCTTCATTCCTTATGCTTAATAGTGTCAACTTCAATTAAAAATATATCTTCATTTTTACTTTTCATGTAGTATTTTTCCCTGGAGTATTTTTCTAATCCATGTAATGTTTCTAAACTTTTTTTTGTTTCTAGATCTTTTTTTATTTCTTTAATATAAAATTCTTTCTTTGAATCAAGAATTTCAATTTCTTTATTTAATTCTCTTTGCACTAACCATGAATTAGCATCAAAGAATAACATCCAAATAATAAAGATTAATGTAACCACAAAAAATATATTTTTTAATGATTTGATCAATTTTAATGATATTTTGATTTTATTTTTCATTAATGTAAAGATTCATTTTTTTTATTAACTCATCAATATTTAGTTCATTATTAAAATGGTTTTCAATTATGTAATTTGCATAAATTTTAGTTGGTTCAATAAATTTTTCATGCATTGGTTTGATAGTTTCAATGTAGCGTTTTAATACTTCATCACTACTTCTTCCTCTTTCAGCAATATCTCTTTTAACTCTTCTCTCCATTCTTGTTTTGCTATTAGCATTTATGAATATTTTTAGATCAAAAATTGATCTGATTTTTACATGACACATAATTAATATCCCTTCTAAAATTAATATTTTTTTGGGTTTTATTGTTATTGTTTTCTTTAATCTATTGTGAATTTTGAAATCATAAATAGGTTGTTCTACTGTTTTTCCTTTTTTTAGATTTTTGAGATGTTTATGTAATAAATTAAAATCAATTGCATCGGGGTGATCGAAATTTATTTTGCATCTATCTTCGTAAGAAATATCACTGTTATCTTTGTAGTATGAATCTTGTGAAATTATTTCAATATCATTAGAGCTGAAGTATGTAGCAATCATATTTACAATTGTAGTCTTTCCACTTCCTGTTCCACCATAAATTCCAATAATCAACATTTGATAACATAACAAGTTGCTTAACAAAGTTAGTATTTTATTAATATAAAACTTATCATCTTGTGTTAATAACTTACCTAATATAATTTGATTAAATGATTTATTTTTGTTGATCAAAAGGATTAGAGTATGTCAGATAAAGTTGAAAATGTTAAGTGTTTAATAATCGGATCTGGACCTGCTGGATATACAGCAGCAATTTATGCTTCAAGAGCTAATATGTTTCCAGTATTATATCAAGGCACTCAGCCTGGAGGTCAATTAACTACTACAAATGATGTTGAAAATTTTCCTGGCTATCCAAATGGAATAACTGGTCCTGAAATGATGATTGAACTACAAGAACAAGCAAAACGTTTTGGAACTGATGTGAGAGATGGTTGGGTAACCAAGGTTGATTTTTCTGGTGAATTTCATAAGGTATGGGTTAATAATGATAAACAAATCAATTGTGAAACTGTTATTATTTCAACAGGTGCATCTGCTAAATATCTTGGCTTGCCCTCTGAACAGAAATATTTAAAACTTGGTGGGGGTGTTTCAGCATGTGCTGTTTGTGATGGATTTTTTTATAAAAACCAAGAGGTTGTTATAGTTGGAGCAGGGGATTCAGCCTGTGAAGAAGCTCATTATCTTTCAAAATTATGCTCCAAAGTAACTATGCTAGTTAGAAGAGATGTTTTTAGAGCCTCGAAAATAATGGCTAATCGTGTAATCAATACTTCAAATATAGAAGTCTTATTTAATACTGAAACTAAAGAAGTTCTTGGTGATGGTCAAGTGGTTAATGGAGTTAAAGTAATAAATAACAAGACAAATAAGATCAGTGATATTCCTGCTACTGGTTTTTTTGTTGCAATTGGACATAAACCAAATACTGATATTTTTAAGGATTATTTAGATTTAGATAGTACTGGTTATATAATTAATAATCCAGGAACATCTAAAACTAATATTGATGGTGTTTTTGTCAGTGGAGATGCTGCTGATCATGTTTATAGACAAGCCATTACTGCTGCAGGCACTGGTTGCATGGCCGCACTTGATGCAGAAAGATTTTTAGCTTCTAAGTGATAAATTTTTTGAAGCTAACGTAATTCAGCGCCAAGTTCATCTTTAAAACTATTTTCTAGTCTTGACATTATTTTATCTATCTCCTTTTCTGTTAGTGTTCTAGTTTTGTCTTGTAGAGTAAAACTTACAGCATAACTTTTTTTACCTTTTGGTAAATTTTCACCATTATAAACGTCGAACAAAACAACACTTTTTAAGAATTTTTGATCAGTCTTTTTTGCTATTTTTGATATAGAATCGAAACTAATATCATTGTCTACTAAAAGAGCAAAGTCACGTTTTACTTCTGGGAATTTAGAAATTTGTTTATACTTTATATTTTTATCTTTTATTAAATTAGTGATTAAATTCCAATTAAAGTTGATATAAAAAATATTTTGATCAATTGAAAAGTGTTTTGTGATATCGCTATTTATTAAACCATATTCAACTAATGAAGTTTCTTTCATCATTATATTTTGACCATATTCAAAAATATTATTTTTTGATAGTATTTCTTTATATTTAATAATACCAAGTTTATTTAATATTGAGTTTACTACTCCTTTAGTGAAGAAAAAATCAATCTTTTCCTTTGAGCTTTTCCAGTGCAAAGAATCAATATTTCCAGTCATAAATAAAGCAAGATTATTTATTTCTTTACTTTTTCCGTTAGTTTGATGATAAGTTTTTCCAAATTCGAAAAGCTTTAGTATGCTTTGCTGGCGATTTAGATTATATTCAATAGTTTCAAGACCTGTAAATAGCATTGATTGTTTTAATATCGCTAGGTCTTTACTAAGTGGATTCAATATTTTAATAGATTCTTCTATATTGATTACATTACTAAATTTGAGATATTTTTCACTTGACAAAGAGTTAGTCATTATCTCATAGAATCCATAATTAACTAATTGATTAGCAATAGTATTTTCAATTTTGTGGTTACTAGATTTATTTGATTTTGGTACAGAATAATTAAATTTATTTTTTAGTGATACATTGTTATAACCATAAACTCTTAAAATTTCTTCAATTACATCAATTTCTCTAGTTACATCATTTCTGTATGCAGGAATTGTTAACCCTAAACCTGCTTCAGTAACATTATTTACTTTTATTTCTAAAGAAGATAATATTCTTTTAACAGTTTCCTTTGGAATTACTTCTCCAATCAAATTATTTATATTTTTAAAACTTAGAAAAACTTGATTGTCATTTGTTTTAGTTTGGTATTCATCAAGGGGGTCGCTTGATATTTCGCCTTGAGCAATTTCGGCAATTAACATTGCTGCATACTTCAATGCATATTCAGTTAAATTTGGATCTATTCCTCTTTCAAAGCGAAAAGATGCATCCGTACTAATATTATGTCGTTTTGATGTTTTTCTAACAGTAATTGGATCAAAATAAGCAGATTCTAAAAATACATTAACAGTTGATTCAGTAATACCTGAATTTAATCCTCCCAAAACACCAGCTATACACATAGGTTCATCACTATTACAAATTATCAAATCTTCGGTATCCAATTTTCTATTTACACCATCAAGGGTAATAAATTCTTCTTTCTTTTTAGCATTGCGAATAATCACTTTCCCACCTTTAATTTTGTCTACATCAAATGCATGAAGAGGTTGACCAACGCTGTGAAGTACATAGTTTGTGATATCGACAATATTGTTTATTGGTTTTACGTCAATTGATTTTAATCGATTTTGCAGCCATGAAGGAGAATCATTTACAGTTACACCAGAAATTGTTATGCCACAATATCTAGGAGCTTTTGTTTTATCTTGTACATCAACTTCAATTTTTAATGACCTATTTGAAACGTGAAATCCCGAAATTGAGGGTTCCATCAATTCTGCGTTAATTCCAACTTGTTTTAGACCTGCTTTTAGATCACGAGCTGTTCCGTAGTGACTCATGGCATCTGCTCGGTTTGGTGTAAGTCCAATTTCAAAAATGAAATCATTATCAATATTAAAATAATTTTTTAGTGGAGTACCTGGTTTGGTTTTCTCATTTAAAATTAAAATTCCCTTGTGATTTGTTCCTAATCCAATTTCATCTTCAGAGCATAGCATTCCATTACTTTCTTCGCCGCGAATTTTACCTTTTTTAATTTTCCATGACTCACCATTAGCACTATAAAGTGTAGTCCCTATAGTTGCTACGGCAACTTTTTGACCTTTAGAAACGTTAGGTGCCCCACAGATAATTTTTAATTCGTTATTGTTACCAATATTTACATGGGTAATGTTAAGGCGATCGGCATTAGGATGTTTAATACATTCTTTAATTTCACCAACAACTAAGCCCTCAAGGCCACCTTTTACAGGAGAGTAATTTTCAATTCCTTCAACTTCTAGTCCTAAATTTGTAAGATAAGAAGATATTTTCTCAGGATCCAAGTCGAATTTTATAAATTCTTTAAGCCAATTGTATGAAATTTTCATTTGAATAATTAATAAAAACAAATATAAGGCTATGTAATTATTTGGCAAATAAAAAGCCCAACTTTGGTTGGGCTAAATTTGTATAAATTTTTTTATTCCATTTTAAGTTCTTTCATTTCACTTTCAATCATATCATAAAATTGATCAATTTTGGGAAGAACTACAACCCTAGTTCGTCTGTTCTTAGCACGATTTTCAGAAGTATCATTATCAGCCAATGGAATATAACTACTTCGTCCCGCTGCTATTAATTGAGAAGGGTTAACCCCCATAGTTTGTAAAACTCTAATTATTGATGTTGATCTCTTTACACTCAAATCCCAATTATCAACCAGAACTCCATTACTGTAGGGTCTACTATCAGTGTGACCCTCAACCATTGCTTCAAAATCAGGTTTATCGTTAATAACTTTTGCAACTTTTTCTAATACAATTTTTGCTTTATCAGTGACAACATAACTTCCACTTTTGAACAATAATTTATCAGCAATTGAAATAAAAACCACTCCTTTTTCAACATTAATTTCAATATCAGGATCATTTATACCTACAGATTTCTTTAAACTGGAAACAATTGCAAGAGTGACACTATCTTTTTTATTAATTGCTTCTTGTAGCCTACTTATTTTTAGGTCTCTTTCTTGTAGACTTTCTAAAGTTTTTTCTAAATTTTCTGCACCTTTGGTTGTTAAAATAGTCATTTCTTTAGTACTGGAGAAAAGAGCATCATTAGTTTTTCGAAGATCATTTAATTGCTCTTTCATAGTTTCGAGACTCGCTTCGGCTGCGGCTTTATCTGATAAACAACTGTTTAATTTTATTGTTGCAGTATTTAATAAGTCTTTAGTGTCTTTAATTTCTTTCTGTGCTGCTAGTAATTCTTTACTGGGTCCACAAGACTGAAAGAACAGAGCTGAAATTAATCCAATTGCAAATATTTTTTTCATTTTTTAAAAATTTAGATAATGTAGTAAAATTATAAAATAAACGTTTATAATTGATAATTATTATAAATTATGTTCTTTTAATTTTAAAAAAGATTTTTTTCTGAGGAGAAAATATTTCAATATAATTGAATACTCACCAGGGTATGACAACTGGGGTTTGTTTTTAAAACGAAAAATTAAAGCCTTTCTTAGCATGAAATAATAAGAAAAATGTGATGAAATTATTGCTATAGTATGCAAAAACTTTCCTTTTAAAATAAAATTAAGTCCTGCAAGTCCATCAAGAAAGAGTCTAAAAATTATAACAATAAATAGTGAGTGTGGTGTATTTTTAGTTATAGTCAATAGATTATTTCGAAAGTTAAAATATGTCTTCAGTGGTTTTGTTTTTAAACTTTGACTTCCTAAATGATATACTGTAGATGATTCAGTGTAGTATGTTTTTTCACCTTTATTATATGCACGCCAGCAAAAATCTATTTCCTCCATATAAGCAAAGAACCTTTTATCAAATCCCCCCAGGGTTTTGAATGTATTACTGCGAACAAAAAAACATGCACCAGAAGCCCAAAAAATTTCTCGATCTGTATATTGTTTATCGTCCTTTTCAATAGTATTAAAGATCCTTCCTCTACAATAAGGATACCCAAGTTGATCAATGAATCCTCCAGCTGCACCGGAATATTCAAATTTTTTGGGTTTTTTTTCATCTAATATTTTAGGTTGAATTATTGATATACTTTGATTATTTTTAAAAATATCAATAATTGGATTTAACCAATTGTCTGTAACTCTTACATCAGAATTTAAAAAACAATAAATTTCTGAATCAACTTCTTTTACAGCAATATTGTAACCTTCTGCATATCCATAATTTTTATTTAATTCAATAATTGTAATTATTGGAAATTTTTCTCTTGTAAATTCAATAGAGTCATCATTCGAATTATTATCTACTAGATAAATATCAAACCCAAAACTATATTTAACGACATATGGTAAGAATTTTTCTAAAAGATCTTTACCATTCCAATTGAGTATTATAACTGATAATTTCAAATTATTTATTTTAATGAATATTCGGGTAGCGAATCTAAAAAGGTGTAATTGTTTTTACCTATAATACAATAATAGTGATTAAGTCCATTAGTAATCATCAAATATTTAGCATTTAATGTTCTATTATATTTAGCAATTTGATCAAAGGCATTTTGATTTACTTTTACACTCGGAGCTTTGCATTCAATCACACAGAAAATAGATCCATCTGGATTGAAAATTACGATATCATATCTTTTGTTTAGTCCATTTACAATTAATTTTTTTTCAACACTAATTAAAGTCTTTGGATATTTTTTTTCATTAATAAGATATTTCAAGCAGTGTTGTCTTACCCATTCTTCTGGTTTAAGTACAACAAATTTTTTGCGAAATTCATCAAAGATATGAGCTTTATTTTCGCTATTTTTGAATCTAAAGTTATAAAACGGAAAGTTTAATTTCTGCACATTACAAATTTGATAAATTTTTCTGAATGCACACGGTTCAATCAATAATAAATGATATAAAATCAGGAAATATTTATCCAATTTATTTTTTAATGGGCGAGGAACCATTTTTTATAGACCAAATTTCAAATTTTTTTGAATCAAGTGTAATTCCTGAATCTTCAAGAGGATTTGATCAAACTGTTGTTTACGGAAAAGATATTAATATTGATACTTTAATTTCAAATGCTAAGCGCTTCCCCATGATATCTGACAGACAATTGATTATTGTCAAAGAAGCTCAAAATTTAAGTCGATCAATTGATCAATTATTGGAATATTCAAAACAACCACAAAAATCAACTACGATTGTTTTTTGTTATAAGTATAAATCACTTGATAAACGTAAGGCATTATATAAATCACTTTCGAAAACAAATATTGTATTT
>Ga0163111_10002535_pt1 | contig 11640 bp, 8 predicted proteins | sample CRUFie1St18metaG_FD_109645 | JGI IMG/M metagenome (GOLD analysis project Ga0163111, IMG submission 109645) | Marine microbial communities from the Costa Rica Dome - CRUD Field 142mm St18 metaG | ecosystem: Environmental > Aquatic > Marine > Oceanic > Photic zone | place: Costa Rica: the Eastern... | reverse complement strand
ATTCTCACGTATTACGCACCCGTTCGCCACTAAAGTTAAAAACTTTCGTTCGACTTGCATGTGTTAAGCATACCGCCAGCGTTCATCCTGAGCCAGGATCAAACTCTCCATGGTACTTTTAATCCTTTGATTCGGAATAATAAACTTTTAATCTTAAGAGAAATAGTACTAAAAATATCAACATTCTGTCAAGAACTTTTTAAAAAATTCATTTAAAAGAAAGCCATTGGTTCACAAAACCAGACTTTATAAAAAATTTTAACTAGAGAAATCAAATTGATTACACTTTCGGATGTCTTTTTAGTTTAGTTGCGTTAAAAAATTTCGTTCGCTTATTAACCTTCTAAAGTTTCTTTGACAAGATAACGTGACATTAACATAGTTTTCTTTTAATTAAAATTAATAAGTTGCTATATATTATTTTTCAAGTTAGCCTTTAACAAATCAAAAAGCTGCTAAAAGTGTAAAAGATTACCATTTTTTGAAAGGATTCTTCCAATGAAAATTATTAAAATACCAACGTTTTAATTATATGAAACGATTAGTCATAAAAGTATTAACATGATTTCTTGGTTTTAGGTACATATCAAATGGGATTTTTCAGTTAAATTTAAAATAAATGTGAGAAAAACTTTTTATTCAGTGTAAAATATTAAATTAGAAAGCTTTTAAAATTGTAATAAAATCTAGTCTTATGGTTTGTTATTTGAGTGATAGATTTGTTTATAAGAAAGTTACGATTTAAGGATTTCGTATTTGTAAGTCTCAAAAAGGAGAGTAAAAATGAAAATTAGCTCGAAAGAGTTAGAGGCGAAAAAAGTTAAGGTTCTCGTAGATAAGAATCCGGTCGCTACTTCGTTTGAGAAGTGGGCACAACCTGGTCATTTTTCTCGAACATTAGCAAAAGGTCCAAAGACAACTACTTGGATTTGGAACTTACACGCTGATGCACATGACTTTGACAGCCAGACTAATTCGTTAGAAGATATTTCTAGAAAAATTTTTAGCGCCCATTTTGGTCAATTATCTTTAATTGTCCTTTGGATTAGTGGAATGTATTTCCACGGTGCACGTTTTTCAAACTATTCAGCATGGTTAAGTAGTCCTACAACTATTAAACCAAGTGCACAAGTTGTTTGGCCTATAGTAGGACAAGAGATCCTAAACGGTGACGTTGGTGGTGGATTCTCAGGAGTTCAAATTACGTCAGGTTTCTTCCAACTTTGGCGTGCTGCTGGAATCACGAATGAAACAGAACTATATTGGACCGCAATGGGTGGTTTACTGCTATCCGCTGCTTTAATTTTTGCTGGTTGGTTCCACTATCATAAAGCTGCTCCAAAACTTGAGTGGTTTCAAAATGTAGAGTCAATGATGAACCACCATCTGGCGGGTTTATTAGGTTTAGGGTGTTTATCTTGGTCAGGGCACCAAATTCACATTAGTTTGCCTATTAACAAACTTTTAGATGCTGGAGTTGCACCACAAGAAATTCCACTACCTCATGAATTATTATTTAATCAAGAATTAATGGGTCAACTTTACCCAAGTTTTAAGAAAGGTTTACTACCATTCTTTTCACTGAATTGGAGTGAATATTCTGATTTCCTTACTTTTAAAGGAGGTTTAAACCCAATTACTGGTAGTCTATGGTTAAGTGACACGGCTCACCACCACTTAGCGCTAGCAGTACTCTTTATTTTTGCTGGCCACATGTACCGGACAAATTGGGGTATTGGACACAGTATGAAAGAAATTCTAGAAGCGCACAAGGGACCTCTAACGGGAGAAGGTCATAAAGGGCTTTATGAGATTTTAACAACTTCTTGGCATGCTCAGTTAGCTATTAACTTAGCGATGATGGGTTCGCTTAGTATTATTGTTGCTCATCACATGTATGCAATGCCCCCATACCCTTACATTGGTATTGATTACGCTACACAGCTTTGTTTATTCACACACCATATGTGGATTGGCGGTTTCTGTGTTGTAGGTGCAGGAGCGCACGCATCGATCTTTATGGTTCGTGATTATAGTCCAGTTCAATCATATAATAATCTTCTTGACCGTGTTTTAAGACACCGTGATGCAATTATTTCCCATTTAAACTGGGTTTGTATCTTCTTAGGTACACACAGTTTTGGCCTTTACATTCACAATGATACAATGCGTGCTCTAGGTCGTCCACAAGATACTTTCTCTGATAAAGCTATCCAATTACAGCCTATCTTTGCTAAGTGGATTCAATCATTACACACTCTTGCACCTGGTAGTACAGCACCAAATGCTCTTGCTACTTCCAGTTATGCTTTTGGTGGTGATGTGGTTGCTGTTAACGGCAAAATTGCTATGATGCCTATCCCATTAGGTACTGCTGATTTCATGGTTCACCACATTCACGCTTTTACTATTCACGTAACGGTATTAATTCTGCTTAAAGGTACATTATTCGCTCGTAGTTCGCGTCTAATTCCGGATAAGGCAAACTTAGGATTCCGTTTTCCTTGTGATGGTCCTGGTCGTGGCGGTACTTGTCAAGTATCTGCATGGGATCATGTTTTCCTTGGTTTATTCTGGATGTATAACTGTATTTCGGTTGCACTTTTCCACTTTAGTTGGAAGATGCAGTCTGATGTTTGGGGTACAATCTCCAGCGAAGGTAAGATTACCCACATTACGGGTGGTAACTTTGCTAACAGTGCAATCGACGTTAATGGTTGGTTACGTGACTTTCTATGGTCACAAGCTTCACAAGTTATCCAATCGTATGGTTCAGCAATTTCAGCTTATGGCCTTATTTTCTTAGGCGCTCACTTCATCTGGGCGTTCAGCTTAATGTTCTTATTTAGTGGTCGAGGCTACTGGCAAGAACTTATTGAATCAATTGTATGGGCTCATAACAAGCTTAAGCTAGCACCATCAATTCAACCACGTGCACTAAGTATCACACAAGGTCGTGCAGTTGGTTTAGCTCATTATCTTCTGGGTGGTATCGGTACTACATGGTCATTCTTCCATGCGAGAATTATTTCTGTGGGTTAATTAAAAAATAAATAACTTTTTATGGCTACTAAATTTCCTAAGTTTAGTCAAGCACTTGCACAAGATCCTGCTACTAGAAGAATCTGGTACGGGATAGCAACTGCTCACGATCTTGAAAGCCATGATGGAATGACAGAGGAAAGTCTTTATCAAAAGATTTTTGCTTCACATTTTGGTCATCTGGCAATCATATTTTTATGGACATCAGGCAACTTGTTTCATGTAGCGTGGCAAGGTAACTTTCAACAATGGGTTTTAAACCCTTTAAAGGTTAAGCCTATTGCCCACGCAATCTGGGACCCTCACTTTGGGCAATCAGCAATTAAAGCTTTTACAAGAGGCGGAGTATCGTACCCAGTAAACATCGCAACATCTGGTGTATACCACTGGTGGTACACAATTGGTATGAGATCAAATACGGATCTTTATTTCGGGGCGTTAGGCTTACTTGTATTATCCTGCACACTATTATTTGCAGGTTGGTTGCATTTACAGCCAAAATTCCGTCCCGGGTTAGCCTGGTTTAAAAACAATGAATCACGATTAAACCACCACTTATCCGGTTTATTTGGTGTAAGTTCACTTGCGTGGTCAGGTCACCTAATTCACGTTGCAATTCCAGAGTCACGTGGTCAGCACATCCGTTGGGATAATTTTACTTCTACTTTACCTCACCCAGAGGGTTTAACACCATTCTTTACAGGAAACTGGGGCGTATATGCAGAGAACCCTGATACAGCAAAGCACATTTTCGGTACAACTGAAGGTGCGGGTACAGCAATTCTAACATTTCTTGGTGGTTTCCATCCACAGACGCAGTCTATGTGGCTTACCGATATTGCACATCACCATTTAGCAATTGCAATTGTATTTATATTTGCAGGTCATATGTACCGCACAAATTGGGGTATTGGTCACAGTATGAAAGAAATCTTAGATGCTCATGTTCCACCAAGAGGGCGTCTTGGTGCAGGACACCGAGGTCTTTTTGAAACAATTACAGATAGTTTACATATGCAGCTTGGTTTAGCCCTGGCTTCAATTGGAGTTGCAACTTCACTAGTTGCACAACATATGTATGCACTTCCTTCGTATGCTTTTATGGCAAAAGATTATGTAACGCAAGCAGCTTTATATACTCACCACCAATATATCGCAGGATTCCTGATGGTTGGCGCTTTTGCTCACGGTGCGATTTTCTTTGTTCGCGATTATGATCCAGAAGTTAACAAAGACAATGTTCTAGCAAGAATGTTACAGCACAAAGAAGCGATTATTTCGCACTTAAGTTGGGTTTCATTATTCCTTGGTTTTCATACTCTTGGTCTTTACATTCACAACGATGTTTGTGTTGCTTTTGGTACACCAGAAAAGCAAATTTTATTTGAGCCTGTTTTTGCTCAGTTTATCCAGGCAGCTTCAGGTAAAGCAGTTTATGGTTTTGATGTATTATTATCATCATCGACAAGTGCTGCTAGCGTTGCTAGTAGTAAAATTTGGTTACCGGGTTGGATTGAAGCTATTAACAGTGGAAAGAACTCATTATTCTTAACTATTGGACCTGGTGACTTCTTGGTACACCACGCAATTGCTTTAGGTCTTCATACAACTACTTTAATCCTTGTAAAAGGGGCGCTTGATGCTCGTGGATCAAAATTAATGCCAGATAAGAAAGATTTTGGTTACAGTTTCCCATGTGATGGTCCTGGTCGTGGAGGTACATGTGATATCTCTGCTTGGGATGCTTTTTATTTAGCAATGTTCTGGATGTTAAATACTATTGGTTGGGTAACATTCTACTGGCATTGGAAGCATATGACTATTTGGGGTGGTAATGCTGCTGCCTTTAATGAATCATCAACTTACATTATGGGTTGGTTAAGAGATTATTTATGGCTTAACTCATCTCCATTAATTAACGGTTATAACGCGTTTGGTATGAATGCTCAAGCCGTTTGGGCCTGGATGTTCTTATTTGGACACTTAATATGGGCAACTGGTTTCATGTTCTTAATTTCTTGGCGAGGTTACTGGCAAGAACTTATCGAAACTCTAGTTTGGGCACACGAGCGTACACCGCTTGCAAACCTGGTTAGATGGAAAGATAAGCCAATTGCACTTTCAATTGTTCAAGCTCGTCTTGTAGGCCTAGCTCACTTTGCTGTTGGTTACATTTTTACTTATGCTCCATTTGTGATCGCATCAACAACAGGAAAGTTCAGTTAAATTGTGATATTTCTTTTCGTTGTTACTAAAAGTAACACTTTAGGGGATTAAATTGTAGTATCTGTACTTTGTTTATTTCTGTACAAGCATTAGTATTCTCTACTCTTTTCGCCGCTTATATTACGGAAGCAATTGAATAAAAGTTATAAATCCAATCTTTCAAAGGTTGGGTTTATAACTTTTATTTTGATAATACAAAAAATTTGTTAATAACTTCTAAACGCTTCTCGTTTTCAGACTGGGATTCGTTTTTTTGAATCTCAAGTATGTTACACCACCATCCCAACCCCGAGACGCATTATGATTTAGGCTATTCAATCGGTTAGTATTTTATAGGCTTACTTATGAGACAGTAAAGGTAATAAGAGTACTAGCAATTTTCGTTAGTTGCTTCAAGAAAAAAAAAATTGTTATTAATCTAATAAAATGCGTTGAATAATATTATTTAATCGATTACACTAGAAGAATTAATACGGGATGTAGCGCAGTTTGGTAGCGCATCTGCCTTGGGAGCAGGGTGTCGCAGGTTCAAATCCTGTCATCCCGACTTTTAGAATCCATTGATTTCTATTGTTACATAATTGTTTTTCTTTTGACATTAAATTATAAAATTAAACTTTTGCGATAAGCTCAATCTCACTTATTATAATTTTCCCATTAAACTTGTTTTTAATTTATACCTAAAAACAGATCGTTAATTATTAAGTTGATACAAGGTTTTTTTGTATTAGAGATATAATACTATAAGTAGAAAGCTAAAAAACCCTTTAGATAAGATTTAATTTAATAAATGGCAGAATTTGTAAAGCCGTATAATAATGATCCGTTTGTAGGAAATTTATCTACACCTGTAACGACTTCGACTGCAACTAAACTGTATCTAGGTAATTTACCAATTTATCGAAAGGGGTTATCACCTCTTTTGAGAGGTCTTGAAATTGGTATGGCGCATGGATATTTTTTGATTGGTCCTTTTTATATATTAGGACCACTTCGTAATTCTGAAAATGCACTATTAGTGGGTATGTTTTCAGCTCTAGGGTTGATTGTAATATTAACACTAGGGCTTAGTACCTACGGTTTAGCCTCCTTTCAAGACGGAGGTAAACTGGAAGGTTTAGAGTCATCCAGAGGATGGCGTGAGTTTACAAGCGGATTCTTTCTAGGAGCCTTTGGAGGTGATATTGTAGCCTTTATACTATTAGCTAACATTTCTTTTTTTGCATAAAAGCAAACACTAGACAATCTAACATTTTATCTGTTCTTGTCTAGTGATTGTTCTTAGGTTAAATATGTTACTCACTATGAATGCTCACTATTAAATAATTAGTTATAACTTAATAAAATAGTTACAACATAAAAAAGTAGGATAAGTAAAGCACTGAATCGATAAATAAAATTCTGCCCTGAACTTGCACTGGAGAAAAACCCTGAAACTAGGTTAAGATTTGAATTAGGGGCCGATGCTTTTGGATCAATAACCAAAACTATAGCAATTATAGAAATTGTTATAAGGAACCAAACACTTTCGTATACATTCATTACTTAAATATTTAATGTTCTACTTTGTAAAATTTTTATTCGCCTTGAATTTTAAGTAATCCAAAACCAACACTTAAACCTGTTAAAGTTAAAGCCCACATAACACCTGCTGTTGTAAATATCTCTTTAGCCATATATGTTACTTTAATAATTCTTTATAATTTAAATTTTCTAAAATCCGTTTCGCCCCCAAACTACTAATGCTAGCGAAAAGCTAAACATAACCATTAAAGAAGACCATCCTAGGCTTAAAATATCCATTGTCTAATTGTATAATACGTTGTTTATTCGAACTTATTAGATTATAACACGTCTTTTTAATTTGTTATTTAATTAAAAAAACGTAAATTTACGAATGGAGTTTTTATTTTGCAAAGATTCTATCCTAAATTTACTTGTGGGCTTATTCAGTTTCTAAAAAAACATTTAAATACTTAGATAATGTGATAGCCTCATTTTCGATTTTATCTAACATTGTCGGTTCTTCAATACCAGTTAATGGGATTTCTCTATTATCGGTTAAACAAAGTAAAAGTTGCCTTTTAGGGTTTAACCCATCTTTAATCCGCATCTTTATAGACTTAATTTCATTAAATTTAAATATAAAAATTAAGTCCTTATTTTGTCCCGGGAAACTTCGTCTATAAATAGTAACTTTTTGCGCGAGCCTATCATACTCGTTATAACCAAATCCGACATTCCACCAAATAGTTAGAATCAGGAAAATTCCCAAAATGGAACCTACGGTACCATAGAAAAGTAGTACAATCCCTTGGGGAATAAAGCTAATTTCTGTAGAATCCGTAAAAAAAAGTAAATTTGTATTAAAGAAACTGGAGAGACCTGTCAAAAAGAAGCCTACACCCCCCAAGGTTACAATGCTTGCCCAAAAGATATTACTTATTCGTCGCGAACCTTCAAAGTTATTCTTTAAAACAAAATTTTCTTCTACATAGTCCATGAATATAATTGTTTTATTTTTTTACAGATAAAATTTATTTCTACAGCTCATCTATATCGATGTATGTCTGTAGAAATTTATGTGAATTAAATTAATCTGATTGTTTTTAAACCAAAGTATAATCCTGCTGCTAGGCTAAACATTAATGTCATTAATAAAACATAACCAATAAAGGTATTCATATGTTCGAATTAAATAAAAAATTATTCTTCAAACATTATACTACATATGACACTTTTTTAATGCGTGGTCTACACTTTTTATACCTAAACTAAATAGGTACCTATTCTTTTTTGAGTGTCGCTAATCCTTTGGCAAAATTAGATTCCAATAAATTACGTAGTTACGAAAGTTTAAAAAAGTGTTCTGTTTTTTTACATAGATTAATTCATTCATTCGACGCTCTCGGAATCTTTAATTTATATAAAGCTCACAGTAATTAATAGACAATTTTTTAATGATGTGAGATTTTTCGAACTGCTGGCTTAAATTGTCGAAAAAAAAAATTCCTGTTGTTCGCGTTAAAAACTGGATAGTTACTTTTATATATGTTAGATATTAATGACGGTCGACCTATAAAAATTTTGATATCTATTGTTTTTCGTTTTAAATGTAATGCGTAAAATTTTGTACTGATTGTGTAAATAATACAATTGGCTATCTTGATAATTAAAGTACCTATAACAATTTTTTTTAAGCCATTGAAGCGTAATTATAAAAAAGAAGTTTAGCGAGTTCATGTCCAGAAAATAGAGATACGTATGTTAAATAAAATTTCGAAAACAGTTAACGAATCCTTAATTCTATTTTATTCGTATAGCCATATTTTTTTATAAGAGTTCTTCCCAGATCTTATTTTCAAGTTCGAAAATTACCATACTCCTCCCTTTTTAAGGAGAGAGAGGTTTTGATGCTATTTCGTTATAAAATTGACTTTCATAAATTGCCTATGTACGAAAATATCTATAACGGCGGTAAAAATTTCGCCGTTATTCTTACTATTTTTCTAAGATAAAAAATTTACAAAGGTACAAGAAAAGTAAACACTTCTTAAAAACAGCCTAAGTTTCTTGTACCTTTGTAAATTAACATTAAAGTTGCCCATAAGTATGCAGGCCTTTACCTAAAAAATTAACACCTAAATAACAAATCCACACTACTATGAAACCTAAGGAAGCAATCATTGCCGGCTTACGACCTTGCCAAGCCTTTGTAATGCGCGCATGTAAATACGAAGCAAACACTAGCCAAGTAATTAACGCCCAAGTTTCTTTTGGATCCCAACTCCAGTAAGAACCCCAAGCCTCATTAGCCCATACGGCGCCTGCAATAATACCTATTGTCAATAAAGGGAAACCAAAGCTTATTGTTCGGTAACTTAAATTATCTAAACTTTCAAGGAAACTAAGACGATCATCTCGCAGATTTTTTTCACCGTTATTTTCCTCAACAAAAAGATTAGAGTAGGTTTCGACCGAATCTTCTTTGTAGAAGGCAGTATTGCCTAAATTTGTACTCGAGAAATTATTACCGTAGGAATTACCCTGCAGCACAATATTTTCTTTTTTTCCTTGCGTTAGAATCAAAAAAAGTACTCCTAATAAAGACCCCACAATTAAACTTGCATAACTTAACATCATTACGGTAACGTGCATCATTAACCAATTCGATTTTAAAGCGGGTACTAAAGGCGACGGGGCTTGCATATTGTCAGGTAGTGATAAACTAGCAAAGCCAACCACAAATAGTGTTATTGGACTGCTGATAGATCCAATTATATAAGTCAAGGTTTTGTATTCAATAAGTATACTGGTAGTAGTTATTCCCCAAGCAAGAAACATTAAAGACTCATACAAATTACTTAAAGGGAAATAGCCGTAATTTAACCAACGAAAGCCAAGTAAACAAAATATTAATGCGTTTGCAAGAAGGTTCCCCAAAAATCCCAACTTACCTAGATTTTTGAAATTGGTAAAAATTAAACTAGACCAATAAACGACCGTAACAAGCAATAGTAATAGAAAAATAAGATTATCTAAAGAAGCCATTTAATTTAGAGTTATGATACATTAATTTAATTTTAAATTAAGGTCTTTAGGTTCCTTTTATCTACAAAAGAAACCTAAATGTTTTAGACAACTTCTTCTTGTTCAATAAGGACAAAAAATAGAGCAAAACAAAGACCAGGAAATACAAGTGTAACAACTGGTACTAAAATTGGGGGCAGAAATGCTGCTGTCATAATTGTTTCTATTTAAATTTTTAATTATTTAAATTAAGGAAACCACTTAATTCTAATATAAATTCTAATACAAGATCACATAAATTTTGTCTGCTATTTATTGGGTCAAAATATAGCTGAAAAGTTTCAATGAGTAAAGGATTAACCGGATCAGACCTCTCATATTTGAATAACATCGAATGATGTTCGGGAGAAGAATTTCAGATGGTAATCTAATCTTTGAGTGAAAAAGAATTCGATTATAGATTAATACGTCGTTCAACAACTAGAATCATAAAGCCCGAACTATTTAAAGCATTTTACGATGTCATAACCGAACCTGCGAGTTCATAAAAAATAAACCAAAAAAGATACTGAACGATTAATCAAACCTTTACCAACACCAAGTATACAGAACCTTTAGTTAAACATAATAAACCTAAGGGCTTTTTTAGAAATTCTGGTACAAGTAGGTTAATTTACTTAACTATCCTTACAATTTTCTGGTTACACTTCTAAAATGGAATGCCATCATTATCTGTACTTACCACTGCCCAAAAGAAAAGGTTGACAAGTATAACAATTTGTTGTTAACTAATAGTACTTAGGATTAACGTTCGCGGGATAGAGCAGTTTGGTAGCTCGTCGGGCTCATAACCCGAAGGTCAATGGTTCAAATCCGTTTCCCGCTAAAGTCTATTTCGTTTCAAAACAATCAGTAAAGATGTTAAAAAAAAGTTTTATTTAATAAGAGTTTTTCAAACATTTCGTCAATAACTCTTGTTATTGAGAGAATTGGACCATTTTCACGGTTAATACTTTTTCGAAACCTGCAGCTCTTGAACGACTTGCATCCCAGAAGTGTCTAATCCAAAAGAAGAACCCTAAGAAGAAGTGCGATGTAATTAACCACGAACGTGAGTTTGCTGTGTTAATTCCAGTTCCTATAACACCGGTAGAGCTTAATGCTCTTAGAGGTGTGTAAGCCATAAGCCATGTCTTCAGAGGCACAACGTTCTTGTAAAGGGTGAATGGAATTATGGATTTTGTGTGATAATATTACTATCAGGATATATTTGTAATTTTCCTAAACATATATTTTATCTGTTATGGATACTTTTCCACTTGGCATGATTGCATTAATTATTGAGGCAATAACAAATAAAATAATATTATTCTGTAAGAACGGCGTTTAATGAAACTTTTTACCTGAAATAACAAAAAACAATAATTATTGTAACTCAAATTCTTAAAGTCACCATATAAACCTTTTGGTTTAAAGTTATGCTAAATTATTCTTTTAGTTAATTTTTTGTACAGTTTATTTAAACCCTTTTAAAAAATATAACAAAGAAATTGCTTTTCTTTTTTTAATTTACCAAATTAGTACCACTTAAATTGAGAAATCTTTATGGGCAAGAGATTGGTATTGATTTTTGAAAATACATTTTTTAATATGACTATTATAAGGATGCGGGTATAGTTTAGTGGTAGAACCTTAGCCTTCCAAGCTAATGATGAGAGTTCGATTCTCTCTACCCGCTTATTAAAGCGTTTGCGGCATTTCCGTGGTTTAGCCTCCAGTCGATTGTATCTGCACACACATTTAATGGCGCATGGAATTTAAATTTTAATTTATTCAAATAGT
>Ga0163111_10002533_pt1 | contig 11643 bp, 17 predicted proteins | sample CRUFie1St18metaG_FD_109645 | JGI IMG/M metagenome (GOLD analysis project Ga0163111, IMG submission 109645) | Marine microbial communities from the Costa Rica Dome - CRUD Field 142mm St18 metaG | ecosystem: Environmental > Aquatic > Marine > Oceanic > Photic zone | place: Costa Rica: the Eastern... | reverse complement strand
TAACCTAGGAGATTTGAAGAGATGTTGCAGTTACGTTCAGTTTGTGATGTTGCCGATAACACCGGCGCCAAGCGCGCGGCGATTATCCACGTGCTTGGCGAAGCCAAACGCTACGGCGAAATTGGCGATGTGGTGAAGGCTCACATCAAAGAAGCCGCCCCTGATGGCAGCGTGAAAAAAAGCGAAGTGGTCGACGCCGTGGTGGTGCGCACCCGCCGCGCCATCCGGCGCGCCGATGGTTCCTACCTGCGTTTTGACAACAACGCCGTGGTGATCATTGACAAGGAAGGCGCGCCCCGCGGTACGCGTATCTTTGGCCCGGTGGCCCGCGAACTGCGCGAGCAGAAGAAATTCATGAAGATCATTTCCCTCGCCCCGGAGGTTCTGTAATGAGCGCAAAGGCTGAATACAAAGTGATGTCAGGTGACGAGGTGGTGATCCTTGCCGGAGAACACCGCGAACGCACCGCCAAAGTTGTGCGCTTTGTGAACGACGGCGACCGTGTGGAACTGGAAGTGGATGGATTGGAAGACGATGACAAGGTCATTAAACACCAGCGCCGCAGCCAGGAATTTCCGAACGGCACCCGCCTGTTTTTGAACCCGACCGTTCACGTGTCGAATGTGATGAAAAAAGACCGCTGGGACAAGAAGCGCTCAGATCAGGCCAACTAATTTGAAGCAAGATGGAATCGCGACTATACAAGAAGTATAAGGATGAGGTGAAGCCGGCCCTGCAGACCGAGCGAGGCTACGCCAATGTGCACCAGATTCCTGGTCTGGATAAAATCGTTGTGCGCATGGGCGTGGACGCCACCCTTGAGAAATCCGCGCTCGATGACGCGGTTAAGGATATGACAACCATCACCGGCCGTAAGCCCGTGATCGACAAATCCCGCAAGGCGGTCTCAAACTTTAAACTCCGAGAGGGCCAGGCTATTGGTTGTCACGTAACCCTCCGTCGCGAGGTGATGTGGGAATTCATGGACCGCCTGACCACTGCCGCTCTGCCCCGTATTCGGGACTTTCGCGGCATCAGCCCGCGCGGCTTTGACGGCCGTGGCAACTATTCCATGGGTGTGAGCGACCAGTCCATCTTCCCGGAGATAGAGCTGGATAAAGTGAAGCGCACTCAGGGCATGGACATTACATTTGTGACCACGGCCAAAACCAATGATGAGGCCAAGGACCTGCTCACCAGGTTGGGCATGCCGTTTGCAAAGAAATAAGGAGAATTTGATATGGCGAAAAAGAGTTGGATAGCCCGGAATAAGAAGAAGGCCCGCGCCGTAGCCAAGTACGCCTCCAAGCGTGCGGAGCTAAAGGCTGCCGGCGACTACGAGGCGCTGAGCCAGTTGCCCCGCAACGCCAGCCCCGTACGCGTGGTTAACCGTTGTGAACTTACCGGTCGCCGTCATGGATTTATTCGTAAGTTTGGCCTGAGCCGCATTGCCTTTCGTGAGGCAGCGGTGAGCGGTCTGATCCCCGGAGTCACAAAAGCCAGCTGGTAAAAACGATGGATACTGTAGCCGATATGCTGACCCATGTGCGCAACGCCAATCAGGCGTTAAAGCCGAGCGTAGTGGTGCGCCACTCCAACCTGAAGGAAAACATCGCCCGCATCCTGAAGCAGGAAGGGTACGTGAGCGACTACTCCGTGAGTGGCGACGCGAAGAAGGAACTTCAGATTGATCTGAAGTTCAAGGCCCGCAAGGGCGTTATTGCCGGCATCACGCGCGTAAGCAAGCCGGGCCTGCGCCAGTACGTGGCCGTGGATGAGATTCCGCGCGTGTTGGGTGGCTTGGGAGTGGCGATTTTGAGCACGCCCAAGGGTGTGTTGACCGGCCAAGAGGCCCGGGATCAAAAGGTGGGTGGCGAAGTGCTCGCCCACATTTGGTAAGCTGGAGCTGAGTAGAAAGGAACGAACCATGTCGCGTATTGGAAAAAAACCCGTGCCTGTGCCGGACGCCGTAAAGGTGGCGATCGACGGCCGGACGGTGTCTGTGGAGGGCCCCAAGGGTAAGCTGCAGCTTGATTTGCCGGATCACACCGAGGCCTCGCTGGAAGACGGCCAGGTGGTGGTGACCCGTGAGAACGACGAGAAACGCGCCAAAGCCATGCATGGCCTGGCTCGTTCCCTCATCAACAATATGGTCGTGGGCGTGGAAAAGGGCTTCGTTAAGAAGCTCGAGATCAACGGTGTGGGTTTCAAGGCAGCCGTCAAAGGCAACGTAATCAACTTGAACCTCGGCTACTCGCACGAGATCAACCACGAGATTCCCGCCGGTATCACCGTGACCGTGGAAAGCAACACCAACGTCACCATCGAGGGTGCCGACAAGGCCGTAGTGGGCAAGGTGGCTGCCGAGGTGCGCTCCTACTACCCGGTGGAGCCCTACAAAGGTAAGGGCGTTCGCTATTCCGACGAACACGTCGTGCGCAAGCAGGGCAAACAGGTTACATAAATTTGAACCGTTAAAAAAACGATGAGAGCCGAAGTAAAACGCAGGATAGAGCAAAAGCGCCGTTTCCGGATCCGTAACAAGATCAAGGGCACGGCCGACCGTCCCCGCATGAGCGTGCGCTTCACCGAGCGCAACATTTACGTGCAGTTTATTGACGACGTCGAAGGCAAGACATTGGCGTCCGCCTCCACCCGTCATAAGGAACAGGCAGATCGCGTCAAGCTCGTTGCCAACAAGGCTTCAGCTGAGCAAATCGGCAAAGCCGCCGCAGAGGCCGCCAAGGGCGTCGGCATCACCGATGTGATTTTTGATCGCAGCGGATCCCGCTATGTTAAGGGCGGCAAAGTGGATGCGCTGGCCAGTGCCGCGCGTGCTGAAGGACTGAAATTTTAACCGCAACTAGAAAGACGAACATCGTGGTAGACGAAGAAAAGCAGGATACCCAGGCAGCCGCACCCGCTGAGGCACCTACTGAGACCGCAGTAGCCCCGGCCGCCGAAGTGGCTCCGGCAGAGACGGCACCCGCACCAGCCGAGCAATCTGCGGGTCAAGAGGGTCAGCAACGCGGTGGCGATCGTCGTGGCGGTGGTGGCGATCGTCGTGGCGGTGGTGGCGATCGTCGTGGTGGTGGCCCACGTGGCCGCAATCAACGCGGTCCGCGGCAGCAGAAGGAAGACGATGGCATCGCGGAGAAGGTGATCCACATCAACCGCTCCAGCAAAGTGGTGAAAGGAGGCCGTCGATTTGGTTTTAGTGCCCTCGTTGTGGTTGGCGACAAGGAAGGCAAAGTGGGTTTGGGTACCGGTAAGGCTCGTGAGGTTATTTCCTGCATCACCAAGGGCACCGAGGTGGCCCGCCGCAACATGGTGAGCGTATCACTGAACGGCTCCACTGTGCCGCATGAAGTGTACTCCATTTATGGTGGTGCCCGTGTACTGTTGCGTCCGGCTTCGCCCGGGACCGGCATCATTGCCGGCAAAACCGTGCGGGCCGTGCTCGAGAGTGCGGGCGTGCGCGATGTGCTGAGCAAATCGCTCGGCTCCAAGAACCCCGCCAATTTGGCCAAGGCCGCACTGCAGGCCTTGCAACAAATGCGACGCCGCGAGGACGTGATGGCCGGTCGCGATAAGTAACCTATTTTACCTGAGGAACAAGCAATGCGTTTACATGATTTGAAACCGAACCCGGGCGCGAAGCATCGCCGCAAACGCTTGGGTCGTGGTCACGGCAGTAGCCGAGGCAAGACGAGCACCCGGGGACATAAGGGCCAAGGCTCTCGCGCGGGCAGCAGCACACGGGCGACCTTTGAGGGAGGGCAAATGCCCTACATTCGCCGTTTGCCCAAGCGCGGCTTCAACAATGCCCGGTTCCGCACCGAATATGTGCCGGTGAACCTGTCCGATCTGGAGAAGCATTTTGAGGATGGAGCCACGGTGGATGTGTGCACTCTCAAGACGGCTGGCCTCGCCAATGGAGGTGGCAAAGTGCTCGTGAAGATTTTGGGCAATGGCAAGTTGACTAAGAAATTGACCGTGACCGCGCATAAATTCAGTGGCTCGGCTCAAAAGGCGATTGAAGCGGCTGGCGGAACCTGCCAGGCATTGAATGTGCCAAAGCCGGCACCTGAAGCCGAAGCCCCCGTGGCTGAATAAGACTTTCCATGTTCAGCCAGTATTTCCAGACCCTCCAGAACTGCCTGAAGGTTAAGGAGCTCCAAAGCCGGATCTTCTTTACCTTGATGCTGCTGGTGGTTTGCCGGGTGGTAGCCATGACGCCAATCCCGGGTCTGGATGGTCAGTTGCTGTTGAGTTTCTTCGATCAATTGCGTCAACAGCAAGGATCCGGCACAGAAGGGGGTGCGGGGTTGTTGGGCATGTATAGCATGTTTACTGGTGGTGCGTTAGAGCGTTGTGCGGTCGGGTCTCTGGGTATCATGCCCTACATCAGCGCGACAATTATAATTCAATTGATGACCGCCGTTGTGCCTTCGTTAAGCAAATTGGCTCGGGAAGAAGGAGGTCGAACCCAGATCATCAAGTACGGTCGTTACCTCACGGTGTTGCTTTGCTTGGGTCAGGGGTTTGTGATGTCGGTCGGTTGGGAAAATCCACGAAACATACCTGGCTTCGGTGAGTTTGATGGTGAATTGGTTGCCGATCCCGGTTTGTGGTATCGCATTCGTACAATGATATTACTTACCACCGGTACGGTCCTTCTGATGTGGTTGGGCGAACAGATTACCGAGCGTGGAATTGGTAACGGTATCTCATTGGTGATCACTGTGGGTATCATTGCCAGGGTGGATCAGGCTTTCCTCGGAATCCGGGATATGTTTTTCCCCGCGAGTGGCGAAGGGGCGCATCCGTTCAATGGCGTGCTTCTGCTCGTCCTGTTGCTCACCGTGGTGGGTGTAGTGATTGCAGTGACGCAGGCCATGCGGAAAATTCCGGTCCAGTATGCCCAACGGCAGGTGGGTCGAAAGATGATGCAGGGTGGTTCAACCTATTTCCCGCTCCGTGTAAATTACGCGGGTGTGATGCCGATCATATTTGCGCAGGCAATTCTCATGTTCCCGGCCCAGATTTTTGGAACAATTGGTCGCTGGCTCGGGGAAGGAAACGGGGCTGATTTCTTCATCGGACTGGGCGACGCTCTGGCTTACGGTTCCTTTTGGAATTTAGCCATGCAGTCGCTGATGATCCTGTTTTTCTCCTACTTCTGGGTGGCGACGCAATTTAATGAAACGCAGATCGCGGATGATTTGAAAAAGGCCGGTGGCTACATTCCCGGCGTTCGCCCTGGAAACGCGACGCGCGACTTCCTACATCACGCGATGAGCCGGTTGACCTTGGCAGGGGCCATGTTCCTGGTGGTCATCGCGGTGATACCGACGGTGTTGGGTATCAACTTGGAAATTCCCTTCGCGGTGGCCCAGTTCTTTGGCGGCACAAGTCTACTGATTATGGTGGGCGTGATGCTGGACACGATGCGGCAAATGGAAAGTCATTTGGCTCAGCATCATTATGATGGTTTTTTGAAGGGCGGCAAAAAGGTGCGGGGACGCGCCGGATGATCCCCATCAAGGACGAGCATCAACTGGCGGCCATGCGTGAAGCCGGCCGCATCGCAGCCAACGTGTTGCGGGATGCTTGTGAATGGGTGAAAGCGGGAATCACGACCCGTGAGTTGGATGAATATGCCGCCAGCCGCATCCGGCATTACGGATGTAAGAGTGCGTTTCTCGGATACGAGGTGCAGGGCAGGAAGTACCCCTGCAATGTGTGCATCTCGATGAACGAGGAAGTGGTGCACGGTTTGGCCGGGAAACGGAAGATCGTGGACGGTGACATAGTAAGCATCGATGTCGGTGTTTGCGTGGAAGGGTTCATTGGCGATAACGCGCGAACGGTGATCGTCGATGAGTGTCCTGAGGAAACTCAAAAATTGATTGAAGTGACTCAGGAAGCCCTGTATGATGGAATTTCTCGCGCGTTACCCGGAAACCGGGTGGTTGATATCTCGGCTGCAGTGCAGAATCGAGTCGAAGCCAACGGGTTTTCGATCGTGCGAGAGTTTGTCGGACACGGTGTGGGAGAGGTGGTTCACGAGGAACCGCAAATCCCCAATTACGTGACCGGCGGAGACTCTCCGGAGTTGCGGCCCGGCATGACTTTGGCGATTGAGCCGATGGTTAATGCAGGGACGCCGAAGGTGAAGTTTCTGCCAGACGGCTGGTCTGTGGTGACACGGGATGGCCGGCCTTCAGCGCATTGGGAACACACCATTGCGGTGACTGAAGGCGAACCGGAAATTTTGACATGCCCGGGGCCGAGCCCATCCGAGTCGAGGGCCGAATAGTCGAGGTTCTGTCGCACCGCCTGGTGCGCGCCGAACTGAGCAACGGTCACCGCCTGATGGGGCACAGCACGCGGGCCACCAACGATGTGTTGGTGGACGCGCAACTGGGCGAAACGGTGGTGCTCGAAGTGAGCACCTTTGACCTTTCTAAGGGAAGGGTCATGGAACGAAAACTAGAGAACGAAAACGAACAATGAAAGTACGCGCCTCAGTAAAGCGATTGTGTGAAAACTGCCGGGTTATTCGGCGGAAGGGCGTCGTCCGCGTCATTTGCAAAACGAATAAGCGCCACAAACAGCGTCAAGGTTAAGCCATGCCCCGCATTTTAGGAATCGACATCCCCGCCAACAAGCGCATCGACATCGCGCTCCGCTCCCTCTATGGGGTCGGCCCGGCCACCTCAGCCAAGGTGTTGGAAAACGCCAAGATTGATCCGGCCACCCGCGCTCATACCCTGAGCGAGGATCAATTGGCCACCATCGCCAAGGCCATCCAAACCACCGAGATGCGTCCTGAACAGACCCGCACAGACAATTGCGTGATCCTCGTGGAAGGCGATCTGCGCCGGAAGGTGACTGAAGACCTCAAGCGCCACAAAAATATTAAAACCTATCGTGGTTTGCGGCACATGCGCGGCCTGCCCGTGCGCGGGCAACGCACCCAAACCAACGCCCGTACCCGCAAGGGGCCGAAGAAGACTGTAGGCGCCCAGAGCAAGAAAGCCTAATCCTTTACCTGAACAACCATCATGGCTGAAGAAAAACAAGATCCCGCAACCGAGGAACCTCAAGCCGAGGCGGCGCCGGCCGCAGAGAAGCCCGAGGCCGCCACTGAGGCTGTTCCGGCCGAAACCGCTCCTGCCGCCGAAGAGGAGGCCAAGTCCTCCGCGCCAACCGCGGCAGAACTGTTGGCGGACGACTTTGGCGATGCCAAGGTCATCAAGGCTAAGAAGTCGAAAAATGTGACGCACGGGATTGCGCACATTCGAGCCACCTTTAACAACACTCTGGTGACCATCACCGACATGCAGGGCAACCCTATCAGCTGGTTTAGCGCCGGCCGCGCCGGATTCAAGGGCTCCCGTAAAAGCACGGCCTACGCCGCGACGCAAGTGGCCCAGCGTGCTGCCCGCGATGCGCAATCGCACGGCCTTAAGGAAGTGGAAGTGCGGATCAAAGGACCGGGCTCTGGTCGCGAATCGGCCATCCGCGGCCTGCAGGCAGCCGGTCTGGATATCACCACAATCAAGGATGTGACGCCCGTGCCGCATAACGGCTGTCGTCCACCCAAGCGCCGTCGCGTCTAATAATCACCCGTAATTCTACCGATACTATGGCACGTTATACAGGTCCCCGCGTTCGTTTAAGCCGCCGCTTTAACACTCCGCTGTTTGGCTCCTCGAAATATCTCGAGCGAAAGCCTTACCCGCCGGGTGTGCATGGACAGAACCGCCGTCGCAAGGCCACTGATTACGCTCTCGCCTTGGCCGAGAAGCAGAAGATGCGTTACTACTACGGCCTGATGGAGAAGCAGTTTCGCGGCATCTATGAGAAAGCCATCCGTCGACGTGGTGTGACCGGTGAGATCATGCTGCAGATTTTGGAGACGCGTCTAGATAGCGTGGTGCATAATCTTGGATTTGGTTACACCCGTGCTCAAGCCCGCCAGATGGTGACCCATGGTCACGTGATGGTGAACGGCAAGCGCGCCCGCACTCCGTCCATCGCCTTGCACGAAGGAGATAAGGTGGAGATCAAGCATTCTGAGAAGAGTCGCCACTTGGCCGACAAGAATCTCGAGTACTCCACGAGTCGCACTGTGCCAGAGTGGCTGGAGTTGGATAAGGCTGCCTACACCGGCTCCGTTAGCCGGATGCCCACGCGCGAGGACATCGAGCCCGTGGCAAACGAGCAGACCATCGTTGAGTTTTATTCCCGTTAATCCCTGTGCCCGGGTGGGCCGAGGAATCAGCAATTATACGGACCGCAAATATGCGGGAATGAAGTTTGCGGTTAGATTAAAATTGCAACCAAAGTAAGAAAAAATGCCAAAACGTTTAGGAGCGTTCGAACGGCCAAATCGGCTGAAGAAGGAAGAGGAAACGGCAACCGAGACCTACGCCAAGTTTGTCGCGGAACCGTTTGAAATCGGCTATGCCCACACCATCGGCAACAGTATGCGTCGCGTGCTGCTATCCTCACTGGAAGGTGCTGCTATCACGTCCCTCAAGGTGGACGGAGCCCAGCATGAATTTGCCGCCATCGAAGGCGTGGTAGAGGATATGGCGGAGATCATCCTCAACCTCAAGCAGGTGAAATTCAAAATTCACGAGACTCGTGACCCACAGGTATTGTTGTTTTCCGTGAACAAGTCCGGTGCCGTGACCGCGGCCGATATCGAACTGAACCACAACGTGGAGCTCGTGAATCCGGACCAACACATCTGCACGCTCGACAAGAAAAAGAAATTTCTCATGGAACTCACCGTCCAGGTGGGCCGTGGATTCCTGACTGGCGACGACAACAAGACCACCAACCAGCCGATCGGCGTGATTGCCATCGACTCCATATTTTCACCCGTGACCCGCGTGCGCTACGATGTCGGCAACGCCCGTGTCGGCCAGCGCACCGATTACGACAGCTTGGCTTTGGAGATTTGGACCGATGGCCGCATCACGCCGGATGACGCCGTGAATCAGGCCAGTCAGGTGCTTATGCACCAGCTCGAGGTGTTCGTGAATTACGACAAGGACGCCATTGAGTTTGAAGAGGAGAAGGAGAACCAGACCGAGGAGCAATCCGAACTCAAGCGTCTGCTAGCCATGAGCGTGAACGAAATCGAGTTGAGCGTGCGCGCGGCCAACTGCCTCAACAACGCCAATATTACCACCGTTGGCCAACTTGCCACCAAGTCGGAGGCTGATATGCTGAAGTACCGCAACTTTGGCAAGAAGTCACTAAACGAGATCAAGGACAAGCTCGTCGAGCTGGGCTTGGGTCTGGGCATGACTTTCGACGAAAGTGTGCTCGATCCCGCCGATCTGATCAGCAAGCCGAACAGCTCCGGTGGATCTCCGAGCATTTTGTTTGAAGACGACGGCGAGCCGCTTGGCACCGGGTCTTCCTTGCTAGACTAATTACCTGAACCAGCACCATGCGCCACCGTATTCGCAAAGCCAAACTGGGCCGCACTACCGAGCATCGCACCCGCATGCTCAACAACCTCGTGTGCAGCCTGATCAAACACCGCCGCGTCACCACCACCCTCGCTAAGGCCAAAGCCGCTCGTGTGGTGGCCGACAAGATGGTGACGCTTGGCAAAAAAGGCCAGGTCGACGGAGCAGGCTTGCAATACCGCCGGCTCATTGCCGCGCGATTGCAGCAAAACCCCCGCACCTTTTTCCCGAAGAAAAATGGTGTGTCTGGTCGCGAGCAGCGCGCTTACTGGCGGGAGAACGAGGACGTGGTTCGCATTCTGTTCGAGGATATTGCCCCCGTCTTTGAAAACCGCAATGGAGGATATACCCGCGTCATCAAGCTCGGCCGCCGTAAGGGTGATGCCGCCGAGATGGCGATCTTGGAATGGGTGACTGATGCCGCCAGTGCCGCGGCTGATGAAGATCCCGCCGCCAAGGATCAGCCGAAGGCTGAAGCGGCGGCTGCACCAGCAGAGGAAACCACCGAAGCGCCGGCTGCCGAGGCAGAAGCAGCCGAAGAGACTGCGGAAGCGACCGACGAATCCACCGAGGAGGCCAGCGCTAAAGAGGCCGCTGATGAGGAGGAGACCGAAGAAGCAGAGGCTGCAGAGGACGAAGCCGAAGCCACAGACGAGGAAGCTACCGAAGAGGAGTCCAAGGCTGAGAACGAGGATAAGAAGTCCGAATAACCATCGCATCCAGAGAATTGCAACCCGCCCTTTGGGGCGGGTTTTTTATTGGGCAAATTCGGTGGATCGGTATCATTTTACGAACTCACCTGCGCCTTATGAATTTCGCTGATTACCTCGTTCTCTTCATCTACTTCTCCGGCATGGCCGCCATCGGTATCTGGGCCATGCGCCAGGTCAAAGCTCAGGAGGATTATTTCATGGGCGGCCGGAAATTCGGCAAGCTCTTCCAAACCTTCGCCGCTTTCGGAGCGGGCACGGGCTCAGCCGATCCGGTTAATACCGCGCGCGGTACCTTTGCCAACGGCATGAGCGGCATGTGGGGGGTCATGTATTGGCTTTTTGTTACGCCTATCTATTGGATTAGCGCTGTGTGGTACCGTCGCATGCGTTGCCTGACCTTGGGCGATTGGTTTACCGAACGCTATGAGTCCAAGCCCATGGGCGTCGCCTACGCGATCTTTGGCTGTTTTTATTACATCGTTTACGGCGCCATGCTCTTCACGGCCATCGGCAAAGTGGGCGTGCCCTTGTTGGGCGAGGAATTAATGGGCACCAAAACGGAGTACGTGCTCGTGCCTTTGGTGGCGGTGATTGTGATGATGTACGGCGTGCTGGGCGGTATTACTGCGGCGTACTGGACCGATCTGATCCAAGGTATTTGCATCATTCTACTGTCAATCCTGTTGATTCCCTTCGGTCTCAACGAGGTGGTTAAACGCTTCGGCACTCCGGGCGATTCCTGGACGGATGGTTTCCGCGTGATGCACGAGCAGTTACCGGCCTCCACTTTCGAGATCGTGGGAGGCAGTGCTGCCAGTGAATTTCCGCTTTATGCCATCATCACCATTGTCATCATGAACGTGATCGGCATTGTGCTAACGCCTCACTTCATCGTCACCGGTGGTGGCTCGGCCAAGAGCGAACACGATGCCCGTGTTGGCCTGGTGACCGGCAACTTCATCAAACGCTTCTGCACCATCGGCTGGGTGATTACTGCTCTGATTGTGCTGACTCTGTACGGCGATAATCAGGCCCTGATCGGCGATGCGGACATGGCTTGGGGTGTGGCAACCCGGGAATTGCTCGGGCCTTTGGGTATCGGGTTGGTGGGTCTGATGCTGGCCTGTCTGCTGGCTGCGTTGATGAGTAGTGTGGATTGCTACATGCTCGTTTGTTCGGCGTTGGTGGTGCGCAACATTTATGTGCCTTATGGCAACCCGAATGCCTCTGAGCAGGAATGCCTGCGGCTTGGCCGGGTCACCGGCGCCATCGTCGTATTGGGTGCCGTGGTAGTGTCCGTGACCATGCTTGACATGTTTAAGCAACTGGAGCTGACCTGGATTGTGCCCATGACCTTTGCGGCCTTGTTCTGGCTGGGTATGTACTGGCGCCGTGCCACCACCAAGGCGGGCTGGATCACGATTGTGTTTTGT
>Ga0163111_10002529_pt1 | contig 11649 bp, 10 predicted proteins | sample CRUFie1St18metaG_FD_109645 | JGI IMG/M metagenome (GOLD analysis project Ga0163111, IMG submission 109645) | Marine microbial communities from the Costa Rica Dome - CRUD Field 142mm St18 metaG | ecosystem: Environmental > Aquatic > Marine > Oceanic > Photic zone | place: Costa Rica: the Eastern... | reverse complement strand
TACAATCGCTCAAATCAATTTGAATACGTTCAATATCAGCAGGAGGCCATGTTTCCTCAATCCTCCATTGCCCGTCATTCCGCTGAATTTGAGCATGTAAAGCCGGTTTTTCACCAATACCCTTCAGATAGTATTCCATCCATTCAAACAAGTCTTGACCCCAGTCCCATCGCGTCATGTTCTGTATTGCTTCACCGCCATAACCTGAATCCTGAGCATTATGTTTCGTCCATTGATCCGGATAGTTGTGTTCCCACTGGCCAATCATTCCAGCGACGTCGTACCCATTATCGATGTACTCTTGATACCAATTCACGCCAGGAGGTCCTCCGAAAACCATGTGGGGATCGACGTTCCAATCTTGAAGTCCTTGAACCCAATAGATGCTGCCGTTGTATTTCCCTAATGCTTTGTCAATATGGCTGCGTTCGTCGTAATAATTATCCATATATGGATCGGCTTCCCCTAAACCATAACGTGTTGGACCAGCAAGGAAGCCTTCCACGACATCCCCGCACAAATTGTCCAAATCATCACCGTCATAATCGAGGATTGACCCTCCATAATTGGAGTGCATGACTTGGCTTCTTGCTTCGGCACTACCGTTTTTGTAGAGAAGTGGGCCAAGTGCTGTTGTTCCCGAAATAGGAACGATTGTTTTCAGATATTGGCTTCCCTGTGCTGCGGCTTCCCACGCCGTGGCCCCTTCGTAGGATTTACCATAGATAGCAACATGGCCATTGCTCCAATTTTGAGTCCCGAGCCATTCGACAGCCATATGGATGCCGAGTCCTTCCCCATCACCACGGTAATCGAAACACCCTGTGCTCTCTTCGGTAGCAAAAACTGCAACTTGTGCAAGAGCATAGCCGTGGGGTACAAAGTTGTCGTAAATGAACTCACCACGACCAGCACTTACAACGTTGGTTGGTGATGATTGACTTCCAGGAGATCCATAATCGAAGTATGGACTGACAACGGCGATAACCGGTACTTGCTCTCCCTCTTCGGTGTTTGATGGAAGCCAATAGGAAAGATGGACTTCAGCAGTGTTGGGTCCGCCTTCCCATGTTCCTGATGTATCAACCTCAATGGTCACTTCCTGAACCGAAAGCGGTTGATGTGGCCCCTCTTCAAGCACCCTGGAGTAGGATCCTGTCCAATTCCATTCGAGTGTATGTCGCTCATAAAGATCTGGATATTGCTCCGAAATCGGCTCCTCTGATGTTGGATTTGTATTGCCAAAACACCCTGATAGTGTCATACTCAACATCATCGAGACGAGGAAAAGAGCCAGTCCGCTCCTTCGCGCCATGTTCTTGCCTGTTTGAAGTTGCATAAACCGTTTGCGTCTTCTCCGCAAACTATGATTGATACCTCCGCTTGGGTATGAACATGGAGGCGAGTGATGCGTGGAAAGAGCGTTGGCAAGCCTCAGTTTTGCCCATGGCAAAAACCTTCATGGAAGTAGCGACTCGAAAGAGGAGTCTTGTTTGCCTTGCTGCAGACAAGTACACAATGGCCGAACTGTTTGAGTTATTGGATGCTGTCGGACCATCGATTGCAGCACTCAAAACGCATGTCGATCTTATCGATGATTGGAATAAAGCAGAATGGAACCTATTTTGTCAACGTGCTAAAGCACTGGACTTGTTGATTTTTGAAGACCGGAAATTTGCAGACATCGGAAAGATTTCGAGAAAACAGATGGGAGGAATTTATTCCATTCAAGATTGGAGTGATTTGGTAACTGCACACCTCATTAGCGGGCCTGATATTGTCGATGGTTTGCAGTCCGCATGGGCAGATGCATCAAGAGAAGGGGGCGTTCTACTGCTTGCTCAAATGTCAAGTCGCGGCAATCTTCTCAACCCAGATTATACATCGACCGTTGTCGAAGCGGGACGAGCGCATCCAGGTGTATTCGGCTTTATTGGTAATGGTTCAAATCCAAATTCGGTTCGAGAGTTGCGACAAAAGGTCGGTGAAGAGAAAATGATCTGGACGCCGGGAGTCAACATCGCAACTGGTGACGGTGAAATGGGTCAGCGATATGGCGATCCTTACGAGGCGGTCATGGCCGGATCTGATTGCATTATTGTCGGTTCAGGAATTCATGGCTCTGAAAATCCTGCCGTCGCTGCGAAAGCTTATGCTGAAGCATCTTGGAAAGGGCTTTTGGAGCGTTGAACATGCAACCTCTCATTTTTATCATCGGCCTCATATTCCTAGCAGGTTTACTCGGATTGTTGTATTGGGGCTATTGGAACGCCCGTAAACTCGATCGCCAAATTCAACGTGGCGATCCTGCATTATTGACAACAAGTACTTACAAGCGTGAAGAAGTGATTCAAGCGCCTCAAGGTTCAACGATTATGGAAGGTGAAATCGTTCAAGTTCCTGGACAATATGTACAGCCTATTCAAGTGCAACATCAATCATACAAGTGAATCAAGATGGCCTTGTTGATACGCAAAGCCAATTCCTGCACCAATGATGAGGAAGAGAACCATGAGGATTTTGCGGCCCTTCTTCTTTGGACGTGAAGATGATTGATTTTCGGGTTGTAATGGAGGTAATTCTGCAATTTCTGGGAGTGCCTCCAGAGGAGGTAATTCTGCAATTGGTGGAAGTTCAATCTCATCAGGTTGGGGTTTAATCCGATCTTCAGGGTACAATTCATCCAAATCCTCAAGGCCTGGTGCTTCTGGAATCGGTCCAAGAACCTGGTCCCAAATAGTATCCAATTGGCTTTGCGTGATTGGTTTTGCAAGCCATCCGACTGCTCCAGCAGAATAGGTTGCGTGAACTGCGAGTTCTGTTAGGCGGTTAGGAGCGATGAAAAGGATTCGTGAGTCGCCTCCGTGCTCGCGCATTTCAAGAGCTGCAAGGTGTCCATCGAGCGAAGGAATGTCAAGTGACATAACTACAAGTTCTGGATCGATTTTGATGTATTCATCAACTGCGACATCGCCGTCCTCGCAGACCTCAATAGCAAAACCTCGCTTCCTAAACACTTCACGCAAACGCATAATCGACATCTGATTGTTGTCAACAATCAACACCGTTGGAGCATCATCTGATGAGACTTCACTAACGTACGACATCGCGACCATTTCTTCTGAACCATTGCTGACTCATCAATGAACCGATGAAAAACGCTCAGATGATTCATTCTTCGCTCGTAACATCTTCAACCGGAGCTTGTCGCGGATTTTCGAAGGTTTGACGGACATTCTCCATGTTGGCTTCTTCCTCTTCCATTCGTTTTTTCCGCTTAGGGGCTTGCATGAACTGCATCTGCAATTCACTGATTACGCCCTTTAACATCGATTCAGCTGACGCGTCGAGATTTCCTTGGGTCTTATTTTGCAACATCCGTAGAATATCGATGATGTCCTTTGCTTCTGAGAAATTAAATTTCAATCCTCCTTCTGGATGTTCGAGAAGCCCAAGATTTGCCATCGCTGAACGCTGGAACATATGAACGACGGTGAAGAAGGTCTCGGTTTCTTTATCATGGAACATAATCAAACCTCATGAGAACATTTCATCCAACAACCAATCTGGATTGAACTGAAGCAGGTCATCGTATCCTTGTCCAATACCTGCGAAAACAATTGGCCGACCTGTAGCGAAGGCAATCGAAAGCCCCGCTCCGCCTTTCGCATCCGTATCCATTTTAGAGAGAACCGCTCCATCAAATCGCATCATTTCTTGAAACATCTTTGCCTGATCGACCGCGTCATTACCAGCGAGTGCGTCGCCAACAAAAAGAACAAGATGGGGGTTGGCGACGCGTCGGACCTTCTCAAGTTCTTTCATGAGGTTGGTTTTATTCTGCATTCGGCCAGCCGTGTCGACAAGAACAATATCGATGTTCTTTGCTTTTGCAGATTCAATAGCGTCACGAGCAATCGCAGCAGCATCGCCGCCGCGTTGACTCGATATGCAACGAATACCAAGATTCTCACAATGCGATTCCAATTGTTGAATAGCCCCTGCCCGGAATGTATCTCCTGCTGCTGCAATAACTGAATAGCCGTTTGATTGGAGTCGATGTGCAATCTTTGCAGCGGTTGTTGTTTTTCCAGTTCCATTAACACCGACCAACATAATGACGACAGGCGTATCGCCTTTCTCGAGGAATGACCGTACTGAAGCATCAAAATCCCAATATCCTGCAGAAAGAAGGTTTCTCAAAGCACGCTTAAGGGCGGCTTCCAAGACTTTGGAAAGTTCTGCACCGCGTCGGAGCCTAGCTCCAACGAGGCTTTTTCGTAATGCAGCAAGAACGGATGTAACGGCCTCGCTTGAAATATCGGATTCGAGAAGCATCCATTCAAGTTCTTCAAGCAGGTCATCAAGCACTTTACCTTGCTTGATAATTCGGCCACCATGCTCAACAATTCCACCGCCAAGATCGATGGAAACTGCTCCTGCTTCTGTCTCCATGTCTGCAGTTTGTGAAGAACCGCGCGGTGCTGATTTGACTTCAACCAATTGCCGCCCAGTTGTCGTTCGCATCATCGATAAATCAACACGTGATCCTTTTGGCTTCGCAACAGTTGTTGCTTTTCGACGCTTGAGTTCTTTCTGGCGTTGTTTCTCCAATTTTTCAAGGCGTTTTCGTTCCTTTTTGGACATGACAACTGGAAGTTGAATTTCATCTTCTTCCTCATCATCCCAATCGTCCCAATCATCATCGGCTGCTTCTACTTGAGGTTCTTCTTCGATGATTTCTTCTTCGATATCTTCTTCCCAATCTTCTTCAATGTGCTTCGAAACTTCGATTGCAGCCTTTCCTGCTTGTGAGTCAGCGTCAGCAGTTAGAGCTTCGGAGTCGACTTCTTCAGCAACTTCTTGGACGCGCTTCTTGAATCGATCAAAAAGGCCCATGTTCTCACCTAGTCGTCCAGCGTCAATTCATTTCCAAACATGCCGCCACGGCGTCGTTTCGGCTTCGAGTTTGGTGATTCGGTTGAAACAGGTTCCTGTTCAACCGGCTCAGGTTCTGAAGGAGGTTCTGCCTTTGTTTGTGATTCAGCAGCGGCTGTAAACGCCTGAGCCAAGGTAGATATCGTCGTTTCCAATTGCTGGCTTTGAGATTGTAAATTTTCGAGGAGGGAGCCGAGTTCTTCCATGCGTTCACGGGTTAATGCAGCAGCATCCGACCAGGAGCGTTCTCCGAAAATGCCACTTCCCAAATCTACGATTGTGGTTCCTTCCCCGCCTCCCGGATGTTGACAGGTGAGCGTAACGCCAGCTCCGATTGAAACATGCATCTTCATTTCAGAGTCGTAATCCTTCTTGGCAAGTGTTTCGAGAATCGTTGCTGTCACATCGTGTTCGCCAAGAACATTGATGACTTGTTCGATGCGTTCTTGGACTTCATGGAATCGTTCTCGATTCATTTCAACGAGCCGTGCTGTTCGTTGAAGTTCTGATTGTTCCAAAAGACCGCCTCAACAATGCCTGTGGTGCGACCTTCATGAATGCGGCGATGGTGCATTCACTCTTCTTCTTTCACTGGGGCAATGGTTCCGCCTGCAGCCGCAATCTCTTCACGGAAGTGGTGAATGACGGAAGGTTCCTGGGATGTTCGAGGGTCGATTTCAGAGACGGAATTGATGTTAATTGAGCGCCTGGTAGCCTTGTGTCGAGACCCGATAATCGAGTAAACTCGATGTTCAGCATCTGCTTTGGAGGATGCTACAACATCCAACGAGAACTTTTGTCGGAGGTGACCGAATGGGGCTTGTCCATCTACTCGAAAGGCCTTCATGTTCTCAACGCGATTCGTTCCTTGATTTAAACGCGATGGTTGGGCATTGGAATCGCGTGTTTCATCAACATGGAAGAGCAGCGGGTAATTGTGCGAAGCCTTCTGTTGACCTTGTTCGTGCTCGTAGCACCAATTCCTCTTGAGGTGTTGGTCGATGAGCAGTCATACGAAGGAAAAGAAGTCGTTCTCCATCGATTTGCTGATGATGTTTGGATGCAAGAGGATTGGAGTGCACTCGAATCCTTTGGATATACACCATTACGCCTGCTCGACCCATCGTCGTTGATTGTATGGAAGCATAATTCCGAAGTGAAGCATCCACAAGCATTTGAAGGCAATTCGCCAATGGTTGGTTGGAAATCCATTCCAGAAGTAGGTCAAGACGTACGAATTGTTTTCGAACCGAATTTACCAGAGGAGGTTCTTGCCTCGGTGAAGACAAGTGTTGAGGATCTCATTGGTACTTCATTAATGGCGATGCGCGGAGGGTATTTACACTCAGGAATCTTTGTTTGGGAGGCTGAATTTAGCACAGAATGGTTCATTGAATTCCATGGAATACTGTGGCTTGAACCACAACTTGACACGGTTGGGCGCAATCTCGAATCTGCTCAGAAAATGGTAGGTGGAAGTGAAAGTTCTCATCCAACAGCATGGAAGGTTGGACTTAATGGTTCCAATGTTGTTATCGGTGTCGCAGATACGGGGATCGATTCAGACCACTCTTGTTTTCGAAACATATCAACAGAAGAAATTGGAACGAATCATCGGAAATTACTGCATGTGAACACAACGATCGATGATTGGGATCATTCCGGCCATGCCGATTATCGTCATGGTACGCATACTGCAGGAATTCTCGGATGCCATCCATTTAGCGTCGCTACTGGAGAGAACAATCCCTCTTCGATAATGGCGCTTGGTTATGATTCTCGGCTTGTGGTTCAAGATATTGTATCCGACCAAGGGTGGCAGCCACCAGATGTTGACCTTCTTCTTGCTGAATCAGCTCTCTATGGAGGTTATCTACATTCAAATTCGTGGGGGGATGATACCACTGAATACACATTGCGCTCTGGAGACTTCGATGCCTTCACTCGAGAGTTTCCATGGACCTTGCCTCTGATTGCCCCTGGCAACAATGGAGGTTCTGTTTTGGAGCCGGCGAATGCTCGTAACGTCATCGCCATTGGAGCGGCTACGAAGGATGTCGAGACAGAAAGATGGATGTCATCCGTACATGGCCCAACTGAAGCGGATACGCGAGGTATCTTTGCTCTCGCTCCTGGAGTGTCCATTGTTTCCGCTCGTTCCGATGGCGTTTCAGATTCATACAATGCTGGGCAACATATCCTGAGTGGAACAAGTATGTCTACCCCAATGGCCGCAACATACGCAAGTGTTGTTCAACAAATGGTCCAAGAAGGATGGTTAACTGGGCATAATGAAACGTTGACTGAGCACAACTTAGCAGATCGTGCGCCATGGTTTGAAGCCGATCCAGCACAAGGAACAGTTCTGCTTGGGGATGGTTTTGTTCCTTCTGCTCCAATGATGAAATCGCTTCTAGCCCTTTCAACAACACCACTATCGGACACGTATCAAAACGGTGGAGAAGGTGGTGCAGGAGTTCCGAATAATTACGATGGATGGGGCGTTCTAAATCTTAGTGAATTGGTTGATTTTGATGAATTGTACTCGCTCGGTTCACAGAGCGAACGTCCTGCCTCAGATGTATGGATTCATGATTCATTTCGACTCAACAGCGATGCTCCTTCTTCGCATCTCTCAAACCGTTCCGGAGAAGGGATGCCGATTGAATATCTTATGAACAATACCTGGGATGGAAATGGTGCGATGGGGCCGTTTCTTTCAACAGGAGATGTCTTTCAACAGCGCTTTATTCTCCAGGAAACTGAATCGCTCGACATACGTCTTTCCTTCCAAGCGAAACCAGAACAACACATAATCGATGATGTACAGCTCATGGTTCGGCTTCCCGACGGCCGGTTTGCAGTAGGAGAAGACTATCGCCAAGACGGGCGCTCAATGCTCTACTATGATTTTGCAGACCACATGAACACATCAGCATTCCCAGCAACCAATGAAACAACGGTTGGCGTTCACCTTGATGCGGCCACGTTGGAAGGCATCGACTATGTTGATGTCTTCGTTACGGGCCGATACATTACCCCTGGGAATCAACCGGGTACGCTCGGGATTGAAGGAGATCGTCTTGGCTTTGGTCTTGCGATACGTGGCGTAGAAATCGACCCATTGAACCACTCTGATGGAGATGGAGATGGGGTGTCGTATGAGGTGGATCTTTGCCCATTCATCAGTGCACTTAGCTGGGATCAAGACGGGGATGGTTGCATCGATGATTTAGATGAGGACGGTGTTGAAGATGACATGGATTCTTGCCTTTCAACTCCCCTAGGCACTCCTGTCACTGATACTGGGTGTGCCCAACAAAATGAATCGCCAAGAATCTTTTTGGATGAATCAATCCTACAATCTCACGATAATGAGAGCATAACAATTCTCTTCTCCGTCATCGATATCGACTCGGTGAATGTCTCGGTGTCGCTTGAACGAATAGGGGGGTTGCCTGGTTCGGTTCCAATTTGTGCTATCTCGGCTGTCAATGACTCATGGAACACTTGTTCAGTTAATGGTCTGAACGATTTCTTCCCGTTATCAGCTGATGGAAATTGGACGGTTACTCTTTACGCGCAAGATTTGAACTCGAGTTTTTGGACTTCGCCTTCATCAACAACCTATGTTTCTGATGTGTTTGAAATCCATGCGCCCATTACTGAAACGAAGATAGAGAGCAAGCGATTCGACTCGATGGTCTACGTTGCAATAGCCACCTCGTTCGGTTTAGCAATTCTTCTTTCGATGATTTTTCAAAGATTTTTCAACAATGAAAAGAGTTGATTTTGGTCAGAATTTTTCATTCTAATCAAGGGCTATCTTCAAACCTTATGGCATCCACGCCTGTTTATCCGAGAGGTGTGTTAAATGAGCGGACGATTATATGTTGGAATTGACCTTGGAACGTTTCAGTCGACGATTGCATCAAGTGCAGGTGCTATGCACTCAATTGAGACTGTTGTTGGACGACCAAAAGACCCTGTGGCACGTAACTTCCTCAAGCGAGATGTACTCTTTGGTGCTGACGCTCTAAAGAACAAGTTGGCTTGCAATCTCTACCGCCCAATGGCTGCTGGAGTTGCACAAGACGATGACGCAAACCTTGCTGCTGCAAAGGCGTTCGTTTCTCACCTTATCGAAACAGTTGACCCTGAAGAATTCGACGAAGTATTCGGTGTTATTTGCTCACCGAGTCACGTTTCATTCACAGACAAGAGCAACCTCGTTGCAACCCTACGCGGGCAAGTCAATGCGATCATGGTCGTTACCGAACCATTCGCTACTGCCTTCGCCATTGGAGAAATTGGCGGATCCATCGTCGTCGATGTTGGAGCGGGAACAACGGACATCGCTCGAATTCATGGGACCTTCCCTACTGATGAAGATCAAGTCACCATCCAAGAAGCTGGAGATTGGCTCGATATCGAGTTGATGAACCTCGTCGCAAAGAAGTTCACCGGTGCTCAAATTACAAAGGACATGGTTCGTAAGTGGAAGGAAGAATCTTCCTACGTTGGCGGCGAAGTTCGTACCGTTGAGGTCTCATTATCTGTAGACGGGAAGAGTCAAAACGTCGATATCGGCGACCTTATTCAAGAAGCATGTGAAATGCTCATTCCAAAGGTTGGTAACGCAATCAAGCGAATCGTTGCAGAAGCCGACCCAGAATATCAGCCAGTTCTCCGAAACAACATCATCCTATCCGGTGGAGGTTCCCTCATCGAAGGTCTTGCAGATCGTGTTGCAAAAGAGATCTCTGACATTGGCGACGTCAACGTCTGGTGTGTTGAAAACCCACTTGAGAAGGTCGCTGAAGGTGCACTCATGCTCGCTGGTGAAATGCCTGACGACATGTACACCGCCATCAACTGATTTGGTTCGGGGAATTTACTGCAAAATCGGGCTCTTTATGCCCTGATTGACAGGGAAGGTTCAAGAGTGGTTGAGTTGCGATAGCCCCTTGTATGACGCTCGGCGCTTCCAATCCTGATGCCTCTCGTGGGCAAACAAACAGTTCTGGAAATGACAAAGCCGCTCTTGAGGGTATGTTGAAAAGCTACCCTGTTGAACAACTTGTTGAAGAAGTACTCATCGCTTGGGATGAACTCGGGCGTCGAAATGAAGAAGTTGTCACCATTAAACAGCGCCTACGTGTTTTGGAACTTGATTTAGCAGAGCGTGAAGACGAGGTTGCTCCTGAGATTCAGCGCCTGCATCAGAGTGAGGAGCAATTGAAAGATGCTGAGGCTCGTATTGTCCATCTTGATCGACTATTGAACGATGCTCGACAGGAACTTGATGCTCAGTCTTCATCACTTTCCAAAGAGCAGCAGGATGCATTGAATGAAGAAGTTGAACAACTGCGCACATTAAGCGTCTCACAAGATGAAGTCATTGCTGAAATGGAAGGTCGTATGGGACTTATGGTGGAAGCGTTGGAAAAGGCTGCTGATGCTGGATTGACATCTGTCACTGCAGATGAAGTCCGGTCTCTGAAGAATCAACTCGATCAAAAATCGGCTCAATACGATGCTGAAGTTGCAGCAAACAATGCGTTGGAAGAAGAACGACAGCGTTTGCGAGATATCGCTGATCGGATGCGTGGGCTCCTTGATGCTCGTGACAAGCGGTTGGCCGATCTTGAAGAACAGCTTGAGCGCGTTATGCAAGGACCTCGCTCTGTTTCGGCTGAGCATGATTACCTCGTCGAACAAATCGAGGAGATGAAGCGTCGTCTATTGGAGCGAAATCGAGAATATGAATCGCTCCGACGACGAGAACGTCGATTACATACGGACGTCTTTGAACGTGATGAGCGAATTCAGCAAATGTCCCTCACAATCACCGATCTTGAAGCCGCACTTACCGATCGTGTAGCGGAAATTCGTGAGCTTGAATCGCAGAATGATATTGCGATGGAGGAAGTCAACAGTGTTCGAAGGGGCGAGCGTACCCGAGAAGTTGTTGGTAGAGTCTTTGCTGACTCGCTATCGCTTGTGCGTGGCCATGATGCCCGTGAAGCAAAACGAGATGCGTATGCAAACAGCCCAGATGTGGAACGAAGTCTTTCAAGTCCAACTGCCGATGATATGCGGCACCTTGCAGAGGGGGGGACTGTTGATCTGACCGTTGAAGAATCGGAACTTCCACAAGGGATGGATGTTGATGAAAAGCGCCCTCCTTCACCTGGCGGTAGCGGCGACCCTGTCCTCTTCGATGAAGAGTCAGAGGACATCGATGAGTGATTCTAAGCGCTCTTTGAGTAGTTGTAAATCATCATATTCTTCGGTGATCGTTCCAGTAACGATGTAATCGGCTCCAGCATCAGCCGCTGCTTTCATCTGTTCTGGTGTTCGAATTCCCCCACCAACAAGAAGTGTGCAGTTCATGGATGCTTTCGCAGTTCGAATGAGATCGAGGTTTACTGGAGAAGATGCTCCTGAACCGGCTTCCAGATAAACGGTTGAGAAACCATACATCTCTGCAGTTTGACAATAAGCACCAACAAGTTCCATATCTTCAGATTCGATCAATTCTGCTTTACCAACTTCACCAACGGCACCACCTGGCGCACAAACGATGTATCCAGTAGGAATCGTTTGAAGTCCTGCTTTGGAAATGTATGGGGCACCCATGAGTTGTTCTCCTATGAGAAATTGGCGACTCTTACTGTTCATGAGCATCATGAAAAGAATCCCATCTGC
>Ga0163111_10002528_pt1 | contig 11650 bp, 9 predicted proteins | sample CRUFie1St18metaG_FD_109645 | JGI IMG/M metagenome (GOLD analysis project Ga0163111, IMG submission 109645) | Marine microbial communities from the Costa Rica Dome - CRUD Field 142mm St18 metaG | ecosystem: Environmental > Aquatic > Marine > Oceanic > Photic zone | place: Costa Rica: the Eastern... | reverse complement strand
AGATTTATTAGCTTAGATGTTTTATAGCGTAATGGAACCACATTGACCCTTCTCGAACTCAATAGTGAAACGTTACAGCGGTGAAGATACTGAAAGGGTGGCCTTTTGGGAAAATAACACAATATCTAAGCATAAGATATATTAGAATTCATTCTTTTTGATGGTATAATTAAATATAATCAAACCAGAAAATGGTTATAATTTGAAGTAAGTGTAAGTTGCCTAACTGTGTTTTTTAACCTCACTCAAAAAGAATAAAATTATGAGTAACGTATATGATTGGTTTCAAGAACGACTTGAGATTCAAGCAATTGCCGATGATATTACAAGTAAGTATGTTCCACCACATGTAAATATCTTTTACTGTCTTGGTGGAATTACATTAACTTGTTTCATTGTACAAGTTGCAACTGGTTTTGCTATGACATTCTACTATCGCCCAACGGTTACTGAAGCGTTCTCATCAGTAGAATATATTATGACAAGTGTTAACTTTGGTTGGTTAATTCGATCAGTTCACAGATGGTCAGCAAGTATGATGGTATTAAACATGATTCTTCATGTTTGTCGTGTATATTTAACTGGTGGTTTCAAGAAGCCTCGTGAGTTAACTTGGGTAACTGGTGTACTATTAGCATCTGTAACCGTATCTTTTGGTGTAACTGGTTATTCTTTACCTTGGGATCAAGTTGGATACTGGGCATGTAAAATTGTAACAGGTGTACCAGATGCAGTACCAATTGTTGGTGGTTTAATCGTTCAGGTTTTACGTGGTGGTGTAAGTGTAGGACAATCAACTTTAACTCGTTTTTATAGTGCACATACATTTGTTTTACCTGTAGTTGCAGTAGTATTAATGCTTACACATTTTATTATGATTCGTAAGCAAGGTATTTCTGGTCCTCTTTAATTATAAATTTTACTAGTTGTTAATATGTCAATTTTAAAAAAGCCTGATTTATCTGATCCGAAGCTGCGTGCAAAATTAGCGAAGGGTATGGGTCATAATTATTATGGTGAGCCAGCTTGGCCAAATGATTTACTTTATATCTTCCCAGTTTGTATTTTAGGTACGATTGCTTGTTGTATTGGTTTAGCTGTTTTAGAACCAACTCCTCTTGGTGAACGAGCTGATCCTTTTGCTACGCCACTTGAAATTTTACCAGAGTGGTACTTCTTCCCAACATTTAATTTACTACGAGTAATTCCTAATAAATTACTAGGTGTATTATCAATGGCTGCTGTGCCTATTGGTTTAATTACTGTTCCGTTTATTGAAAATGTTAATAAGTTTCAGAATCCATTTAGACGTCCAGTTGCATCACTAGTATTCTTATTTGGTACTTTTGTTGCTTTTTGGCTAGGTATTGGTGCTACAATGCCAATTACTCAAGCCTTAACTTTAGGATTTTTCTAAAATAGTAAAGAAAAAGAAAAGTAACAGTTTGTTACTTTTCTTTTTTAACGCGTCTGCTTCATCTATGATGATTTTCAGCTGGATACCAGACGTAATATAATAATAAAATAGATCGAGAAGTTGCTCAAATGGAAAAAGATGAGTCGTTAGAGTTGACAAATTTTTTAAAAACTAGTCAATTGACTAGCAAGTTGACGATTGAACTAAATGACTTACTTTCACAAATTTATGGTACTTGCGACTTCTTTGGGCATATTATTTTTGACGAAAAAGAATTAAAAGATTGTGCCCAAATCTTGCTATTAAAATTGCAATAAACTGTGTTGTAAAGTCAATAGGTTCTTCAAAAGTTGCTCGTAAGCTAAATATAAACACTCGACGCAGAAAATATTGGTCCAAGAATATAAAAATTTCTATGAGATTTAATTTCTTTTAGTTTTTTTACCGATAATCACCATAGATTAAACAAATTGAAGTAAAATATAATATTAGAAATCTAGTAATATTTATTGCAAGTCTAGTTAGATGTTTGAATTTTAATACTGTGTTGATAGACTTAGATCGACATCCAGATCTATATATAGATTTGATTGATACTTAAAAAATAATTTACAGATTTCCTATTTACATGTCTCAGTAAAGGAGAGTAAAAATGAAAATTAGCTCTAAAGAACTAGAGGCTAGCAAAGTTAGAGTTATAGTAGATAAAAATCCGGTTGCAACATCTTTTGAAAAATGGGCGCAACCTGGGCATTTTTCTCGAACATTAGCAAAAGGTCCAAAGACAACTACATGGATTTGGAACTTACATGCTGATGCCCACGACTTTGATAGCCAAACAAGCTCCCTAGAAGATATTTCACGTAAGATATTTAGTGCTCACTTTGGCCAATTATCTCTTATCTTCATTTGGATTAGTCAAGCATACTTCCATGGTGCACGTTTTTCAAACTATTCAGCATGGTTAAGTAACCCGACAACTGTAAAGCAAAGTTCACAAGTTGTTTGGCCTGTTGTTGGTCAAGAAATTTTAAATGGTGACGTTGGTGGTGGTTTTTCTGGTGTTCAAGTTACATCTGGTTTCTTCGAACTTTGGCGAGCTGCAGGTATTACTAACGAAACTGAGCTGTATTGGACTGCAATGGGTGCTTTAGGAATGTCAGCATTAATGGTTTTTGCCGGCTGGTTCCATTATCATAAAGCGGCTCCAAAGCTTGAGTGGTTCCAAAATGTTGAATCAATGATGAATCACCATTTAGCAGGCTTATTAGGTTTAGGTTGTTTATCTTGGTCAGGACACCAAATTCACATCAGTCTTCCTATTAACAAGTTACTAGATGCTGGTGTAGCTCCTCAAGAGATTCCACTACCGCATGAGCTTATATTTAATCAAGATTTAATGGCTCAGCTTTATCCAAGTTTTAAAAAAGGATTACTTCCATTCTTCACACTGAACTGGAGTGAATATTCTGATTTTTTAACGTTTAAAGGTGGTTTAAATCCGATCACTGGTAGCTTATGGTTAACTGATCAGGCACACCATCACTTAGCCCTTGCTGTTTTATTTATTTTTGCGGGACATATGTACCGTACAAATTGGAGCATCGGTCATAGCATGAAAGAGATTTTAGAAGCTCATAAAGGTCCGCTGACTGGTGAAGGTCACAAGGGTCTATTTGAAATTTTAACTACGTCTTGGCATGCACAATTAGCTATTAACTTAGCTATGATGGGATCATTAAGTATTATCGTTGCGCACCATATGTACGCAATGCCACCGTACCCATACATTGGTGTTGATTATCCAACACAGCTTTCATTATTCACTCACCATATGTGGATTGGTGGATTCTGTGTTTGTGGTGCTGGTGCTCACGCTTCAATTTTTATGGTTCGTGATTATAGTCCAGTTCAGTCTTACAACAATCTTCTAGATCGTGTTTTAAGACATCGTGATGCAATTATTTCACACTTAAACTGGGTTTGTATTTTCTTAGGAACACACAGTTTCGGTTTATACATTCACAACGATACTATGCAAGCCTTAGGTCGTCCTCAGGATATGTTCTCGGACAAAGCAATTCAGTTACAGCCTATTTTCGCACAATGGGTTCAATCATTACATACTTTAGCTCCAGGTAACACTGCTCCAAATGCTCTAGCGACTTCAAGTTATGCTTTTGGTGGTGATGTTGTTGCAGTTAACGGTAAGATTGCTATGATGCCTATTACTTTAGGTACTGCAGATTTTATGGTTCACCATATTCATGCTTTTACAATTCATGTAACTGTTTTAATTTTATTAAAGGGTACATTATTTGCTCGTAGTTCACGATTAATTCCTGATAAAGCAAATTTAGGTTTCAGATTCCCTTGTGATGGTCCTGGTCGTGGTGGTACTTGTCAAGTATCAGCTTGGGATCACGTTTTCCTTGGTTTATTCTGGATGTATAACTGTATTTCAATCGTAATTTTCCACTTTAGTTGGAAAATGCAATCAGATGTTTGGGGAACTATAACAAGTGCAGGTAAGATTTCTCACATTACAGGTGGAAACTTCCCGACTAGTTCGATAACAGTTAATGGTTGGTTACGTGATTTCCTTTGGTCACAAGCATCACAAGTAATTCAATCTTATGGTTCTGCTTCATCAGCTTACGGTTTAATCTTCTTAGGTGCACACTTTATTTGGGCGTTTAGTTTAATGTTCTTATTTAGTGGACGTGGTTATTGGCAAGAATTAATTGAATCAATTGTTTGGGCACATAATAAGCTTAAGCTTGCTCCAACAATTCAGCCACGTGCTTTAAGTATTACTCAAGGTCGAGCTGTTGGATTAGCTCACTATTTACTGGGTGGTATTGGTACAACGTGGTCGTTCTTCTTAGCAAGAATTGTTTCTGTTCAATAGCTTAACTTAATAAAAACGATAATAACTAAAATTAATTATGGCTACTAAATTTCCTAAGTTTAGTCAGGCACTTGCACAAGATCCCGCAACTAGAAGAATCTGGTATGGTATAGCAACTGCTCATGATCTTGAAAGTCATGATGGGATGACAGAAGAAAGTCTTTATCAAAAGATTTTTGCTTCTCATTTTGGCCACCTGGCTATCATCTTTTTATGGACATCAGGTAATTTATTTCACGTTGCATGGCAAGGTAACTTTCAACAGTGGGTTTTAAATCCACTTAAAGTAAAACCAATCGCTCATGCAATTTGGGATCCTCATTTCGGACAATCTGCAATTAAAGCATTTACACGAGGTGGTGTTTCTTATCCTGTTAATATTGCAACTTCTGGTGTTTATCACTGGTGGTACACGATTGGTATGCGAACAAATACAGATCTGTATTTTGGTGCGCTTGGTTTACTAGTTCTTGCAACTACTTTATTATTTGCTGGTTGGTTACATTTACAGCCAAAGTTCCGTCCAGGTATTGCATGGTTTAAAAATAACGAATCACGATTAAATCACCACTTATCTGGTCTTTTTGGCGTAAGTTCATTAGCTTGGTCTGGTCACTTAATTCACGTTGCAATTCCTGAATCACGTGGTCAGCATATTCGTTGGGATAACTTCACTTCAACTTTACCTCACCCTGAAGGATTAACTCCATTCTTTAACGGTAATTGGGGTGTTTATGCAGAAAACCCTGATACTGCAACACACATTTTTGGAACAAGTGAAGGTGCAGGAACAGCTATTCTAACATTCCTTGGTGGATTCCACCCACAAACTCAATCAATGTGGTTAACGGATATTGCTCACCACCATTTAGCAATTGCTATTGTGTTTATTTTTGCTGGGCATATGTACCGTACGAATTGGGGTATTGGTCACAGCATGAAGGAAATTCTTGATGCTCACGTACCACCAAGAGGTCGTTTAGGGGCTGGTCACCGTGGTTTATTTGAAACAATCACAAACAGTTTACACATGCAGTTAGGTTTAGCTCTAGCATCTCTAGGTGTTGCTACATCACTAGTGGCACAACACATGTATGCTTTACCTGCTTATGCCTTCATGGCTAAAGATTATGTTACACAAGCTGCTTTATATACACACCATCAATATATTGCTGGTTTCTTAATGGTTGGTGCGTTTGCTCACGGTGCAATTTTCTTTGTTCGTGACTACGATCCAGAAGTAAATAAGGATAATGTTCTAGCTCGAATGCTTCAACACAAAGAAGCTATTATTTCTCACTTAAGTTGGGTTAGTTTATTCTTAGGATTCCACACACTTGGGTTATATATTCACAACGATACTTGTGTTGCTTTTGGTACTCCAGAAAAACAGATTTTATTTGAGCCAGTATTTGCTCAATTTATTCAAGCTTCATCAGGTAAAGCGCTATATGGTTTTGATGTATTACTATCATCATCAACAAGTGCAGCTAGTGTTGCAAGTAGTAAAATCTGGTTACCAGGATGGATCGAAGCAATTAATAGTGGTAAAAATTCACTATTCTTAACAATTGGTCCTGGTGATTTCTTAGTTCACCATGCAATTGCATTAGGTCTTCATACAACTACATTAATTCTTGTAAAAGGTGCATTAGATGCACGTGGTTCAAAGTTAATGCCAGATAAGAAAGACTTTGGTTATAGTTTTCCTTGTGATGGTCCTGGTCGTGGTGGTACATGTGATATCTCTGCATGGGATGCTTTCTATCTAGCTATGTTCTGGATGTTAAACACAATTAGTTGGGTAACATTCTACTGGCACTGGAAGCATATGACAATTTGGGGAGGTAATGCAGCTGCATTTAACGAATCTTCAACATACATCATGGGTTGGTTACGTGATTACCTATGGTTAAATTCATCACCATTAATTAATGGTTATAACGCTCAAGGTATGAATGCACAGGCTGTTTGGGCTTGGATGTTCCTATTTGGTCACTTAATCTGGGCCACTGGATTTATGTTCTTAATTTCTTGGCGTGGTTACTGGCAAGAATTAATTGAAACACTAGTTTGGGCTCACGAGCGTACGCCAATTGCGAACTTAGTTCGTTGGCGTGACAAACCAGTAGCGTTATCAATTGTTCAAGCTCGACTTGTTGGATTAGCTCACTTTACAGTTGGTTTTATATTTACATTCGCACCGTTTGTAATTGCTTCAACAACTGGTAAGTTTGGTTAAAATCTTCAATAAATAAAAAATAGAGAAACTCTTTTGAGTTTCTCTATTTTTAATACTTATAGTTTTGGAACCTTTTTAGAAAGGTTATAATTGTAAATGATTAATGTTAAGTTATTTATGTTGGTATTGACAACTAACTTCATACTTAGTATGATTGATTATATCTAAAACATAATAAAACGGGATGTAGCGCAGCTTGGTAGCGCATCTGCCTTGGGAGCAGGGTGTCGCAGGTTCAAATCCTGTCATCCCGATTGTAATTAGTTTAAAAATAATATCTAAAATTTTTATGTAATAGTAAACGCTAAAATTCATTCATTTTCCGGTTATAATGTTTAGTTATAATTAGTTAGTTTAAAAACCTACCGGGGAGATCTAATACATGAGCGAATTTGTTAAACCATATAATAACGATCCATTTGTAGGTAATTTATCTACACCAGTAACAACTTCAACAGCAACAAAATTATATTTAGGTAATCTACCAATTTACAGAAAAGGTTTATCAGCTCTTATGCGTGGACTTGAAATTGGTATGGCACACGGTTACTTTTTAATTGGTCCATTTTATATTCTTGGACCAATGCGTAATACTGAAAATGCACTTCTTGCAGGTTTACTTTCAGCAATTGGTTTAGTTCTTATCTTAACGATTGGTTTAACCATTTATGGGTTAGCTTCTTTTCAAGATAACGGACAACTCGAAGGCTTAGAGTCATCAAAAGGTTGGAGAAAGTTTACGAGTGGTTTCTTTATTGGTTCTTTAGGTGGTGCTGTAGTAGCTTATTTACTACTTAATAATATTGCATTCTTTAACTAATAAGTTTAGAAAAATCAGAAAGAGATTAGAAAAACTAACTCTTTCTGATTTTATTTTTTAATGTTAATTAGTAGTAGCTAATTAATAAACTTAAAATATAAAAACAACCTACAAGAATCCAGATAAATGTTCTTATTGATTTTTGTCCTTCACTCACACTGGATATTATATTTGCTTGATTAGTTTGCGAACTACTAGTTTTTGGATCAGTGGATAGTATAAAAAAAATGATTATGATTGTTAATAGAATCCAAAGATTTTCGATTATAGTCATTATGTTTGTTTAAAAGATTATTCTCCTTGAATCTTTAATAATCCAAACCCAACACTTAAACCAGTTAGTGTTAGTACCCACATAACTCCTGCTACAGTAAAAATTTCTTTACTCATTGTTTATTTTACTTGTAAAAAAAAGTATATATATTTAATAGTTTGGCCTTTAATTGATTAAAAGCCATTACGTCCCCAAACGACTAATGCTAGCGAAAAGCTAAACATAACCATAAGGGATGACCAACCTAAGCTTAAGATGTCCATAGTTCCTTCTTTTAAAATAGATTTACTTGAAATATTATATCATTTCTTTTTAGTTGTTTTGTTTTAATGCGCAGAATCTATACTAATATTAGCTCGTTTTTATTTTTGTATTAAAATTCAAATATGTTGATTTTTCGTACAAAGAATAAAATTCTCTTTTTTTGATCTACGGTGTTGAAATAGGAGAGGATGGGATTCGAACCCACGGTACATTTTACAACGTACGTTAGATTAGCAATCTAAAGCTTTCAACCACTCAGCCACCTCTCCACTTAATTACCATAATACATTATATTCATATTTGTAAAAAGAGAGAAGTCTAATATCAATCACGCCCTGAAGGACTTGAACCCTCGACATCAGGTTTTGGAAACCTACGTTCTACCAACTGAACTAAGAGCGCGTAATTAAGATAACGTAATTATACGATACCAATCAAGTCTCTTAGAGTCAATCTATATAGAACAAAAATGGAAAATGTTATAGATCTATGTATTTGAAATTAATATATTTCTCTTTAAAATTTTGTTTAAAATGAGTTGGCAAATAGTGATTAAGAAAATTATCTACCTTACTTAATTTAAGTAAGATAGCTAATTTTTTCGTGTAATTTATTTACATATTACCTTGCTTAAAGTATAAAAGGAAGATAATAGCAGGTCCCGAAAGGACAACAAGAGTTAGTGATACTAGTTGTGCAAAAACTGACCAGTTAATCATATATTTAAATATTATCTGATATTAAATTTGTATAAAAGTTTTATAAAACTAAATGTTCTTACACTTTTAAATTTTTTGAAAACTATTTCAATAATAATAACTACATTATAGCATTAAATTAATAATTTAATATTTCTCCATTGAAAAACGTTTAACAGGTTTTTAAAACAATATTAGCCGTTGAAGATTTAACTCAACGAATAACAAAGGTTGAAAAAATTATTGCATTCGTTGTTAAGTAATATTATACTAGATCAAAAATCAATAATCTCACGTTACTTTGGCTTGTAATATTTTTGCTATTGAGTTGTTATAGATCAAAAAATTTAGAGTAAAATACTGTAGTAGAAGTTAAGTAATTTATGTATTTGAAACTAACATATTGATCTCTAGAGTTTTGTTCATAGTGTTATAAAGTATTAAGGATTTAAAAATTATATGTTTGAACGTTTTACTGAAAAAGCAATTAAAGTAATAATGTTAGCACAAGAAGAGGCCAGAAGACTTGGCCACAATTTTGTGGGAACAGAACAAATATTACTAGGCCTTATTGGTGAAGGTAGTGGTGTGGGACCAAAAATTTTAAAATCAATGGGTGTCAAATTAAAAGATGCTCGTGTTGAGGTTGAAAAAATTATTGGTCGTGGTTCAGGATTTGTTGCTGTTGAAATACCCTTTACACCACGTGCTAAACGATGTTTAGAGTTATCATTAGAAGAAGCTCGCCAGTTAGGTCACAACTACATTGGTACTGAACATCTTCTTCTTGGTTTAATAGTTGAAGGTGAAGGTGTAGCTGCACGAGTTCTTGAAGAATTACGTGTTAATCTTCCAAAGTTACGAACTGAAATTATACGTGCTTTAGGTGAGAACACAGAAGTTAGTTCTGGTAATAATGGTAGCCGTAGCAAATCACCAACTTTAGATGAATTTGGTACTAATTTAACACAAAAAGCTATTGATGGTAAATTGGATCCAGTAGTTGGGCGTGAAAAAGAAATTGAGCGTGTGATTCAAATTCTAGGTCGACGAACAAAAAATAACCCAGTTTTAATTGGTGAACCAGGAGTTGGTAAAACAGCTATTGCTGAAGGTTTAGCCCAACGAATTGCAAATCGAGATGTACCAGATACTCTTGAAGGAAAGCTTGTAATTGCTTTAGATATTGGACTTTTAATTGCAGGTACAAAATATCGTGGTGAGTTTGAAGAGCGTCTTAAGCGAATTATGGATGAAGTTCGAGTATCAGATGATACTATCTTAGTTATTGATGAAGTTCATACTTTAATTGGTGCAGGTGCAGCTGAAGGTGCTATTGATGCAGCTAATATCTTAAAACCAGCATTATCGCGAGGTGAATTACAGTGTATTGGTGCAACGACAATTGAGGAATACCGTAAACATATTGAAAAAGATGCAGCTTTAGAACGTCGTTTTCAACCGGTAATGGTTAATGAGCCATCAGTAGATGAGACTATCGAGATTTTATTTGGTCTTCGCGATCGATATGAAAGACACCATAAATTAACAATATCAGATGAAGCTTTAACTGCTGCAGCAAAATTTGCTGATCAGTACATTGCGGATCGATTTCTTCCCGATAAAGCAATTGATTTAATTGATGAGGCAGGATCTCGAGTTAGACTGATGAGTTTTAGACTTCCACCTGTTGCTCAACAATTAGAAGATGAAAAGCGTGAATTATTAAAATCGAAAGATGCGGCAATTAGAAGTCAAGATTTTGAGCTTGCTGGTAAATTGCGCTTACGTGAATTAGAGATTAACGCACAAATTCAAGCTGTTATTTGGAGTGCTAAAGGAGGAGAAGAGAAAAAGGAAAAAGTTGAATCTCCAGTTGTGACTGAAGAAGATATTGCACAAATTGTATCTTCTTGGACAGGTGTTCCTGTTAATAAGTTGACACGTAGTGAGTCCGAAAAGTTACTAAATATGGAAGAAACTTTACACGGACGAATTATTGGTCAAGACGAAGCAGTTGCAGCAGTTTCAAGAGCAATACGACGAGCGCGAGTTGGCTTAAAAAATCCTAATCGACCAATTGCCAGTTTTATTTTTGCAGGACCAACAGGTGTAGGTAAAACTGAATTAACAAAAGCTCTTGCCGCTTATTTCTTTGGATCAGAAGATGCAATGGTAAGATTAGATATGTCTGAATATATGGAACGTCACACCGTTTCGAAATTAATCGGTTCACCACCAGGTTATGTTGGTTACAATGAAGGTGGTCAATTAACGGAAGCGGTAAGACGACGTCCTTATACAGTTGTATTATTCGATGAGATTGAGAAAGCTCACCAAGATGTTTTTAATTTATTACTACAAATTTTTGAAGATGGTCGTTTAACTGATTCAAGAGGCCGTACAATTGATTTTAAGAGTACTCTTCTTATTCTAACTTCAAATATTGGTTCAAAAGTTATTGAAAAAGGTGGTGGTGGCCTAGGCTTTGAATTATCTGAAGATGAATCAAATTTCCAGTATAATCGTGTGCAAACACTTGTTAATGAAGAATTAAAGCAATATTTTAGACCGGAATTTTTAAACCGTTTAGATGAAATTATTGTATTTAGACAATTAACAAAAGATGAGGTTGGCCAAATTGCAGAACTAATGTTGAAAGAAGTTTTTGTTCGTATTGCACAAAAAGGTATTCAACTAGAAGTTACTGATCGATTTAGAAAACGTTTAATTGATGAAGGTTATAATCCAACTTATGGTGCACGTCCTTTGCGAAGAGCAGTAATGCGATTATTAGAAGATAATCTAGCTGAAGAGGTACTTTCTGAAAAAATTAAAACAGGTGATATTGCTGTGGTAGATATTGGAATTGATAATAAAATTAAAATTCTACTAGATAGACAGGAAGAACAGCCAGAGAAATTAGAAAAAGATCCAGTTTAATGGCTATTCTTATTAATCATACTAAAAAATCTCTGAATCAATTTTATTTGATTCAGAGATTTTTTTAATCATTTACGATTT
>Ga0163111_10002525_pt1 | contig 11657 bp, 12 predicted proteins | sample CRUFie1St18metaG_FD_109645 | JGI IMG/M metagenome (GOLD analysis project Ga0163111, IMG submission 109645) | Marine microbial communities from the Costa Rica Dome - CRUD Field 142mm St18 metaG | ecosystem: Environmental > Aquatic > Marine > Oceanic > Photic zone | place: Costa Rica: the Eastern... | reverse complement strand
AAGTTTTCGGTAAATATGGAGCTATTAGAACACCTAAATTTGATATTAAATTTGCACCAACCCATAAAGTATTTGAAGCTAATTGGCTATTAGTTTTTACTGTAGACCATGGTTCTTTTTGGTCTATATACCTATTACCCAGCTTAGCAAGATTCATAATTTCCTTTAATCCATTTCTAAATTGACGTTTTTCAAGAAAATTTCCAGTAGATTCAAATGATTTTTTTATATCTGTAATCATATTATTATCGATCTCATCAAGATTTTTATTTTGTGGCACAACGTTATTAAAATTACTTTTTATTAGTGATTGAATTCTGTTAACTAGATTTCCAAACGTAGCAACTAGTTCATTATTGTTAGAATCAAAAAACGAATCCCATGTGAAATCTGAATCAGAACTTTCTGGCATTATTGAGCTTAAATAATATCTTAAAGATTCAGAGTCATATTCCTTCAAAAAATCAGAAACCCATACAGCCCAATTTTCTGATTTTGAAAATTGTTTTCCAGAAAAATTTAAGTATTCGTTTGCTACTACATCATAGGGTAAATTATATTCTCCTGCCCCCATTAAAATTGCAGGTAATATTATTGTATGGAAAGGAATATTATCTTTGCCTTGAAAATAAAAATGTTTTGATTCTGGGTTAATCCACCACTCTTTCCACAATTCTTTATTTTGAGACAAATTATTTGAACTTTTTGCCCACTCGATAGATGCTGACAAATATCCAATTACTGCTTCAAACCATACATAAATTCTCTTTTCTTCATAATTTTTAAGAGGAACTTCTACACCCCAATCTATATCTCTTGTTATTGCTCTTTCAATTAAGCCTTTTGATAAAAAACCTAAACTTTGATTTTTTACAGCTGACCTCCAATATGATTTAGATGTTATCCATTCATTTAAACTTTTTTGAAATTCGGGTAATTTTAAATATATATGTTTTGTATTTTTAAAAGTTACCTCACTATCATCTATAGTTGATTTTAAATTTTTTAATTCAATTGGTTCAAAATCTTTTCCGCAACTATCACACTGATCTCCTTTTGTCCTTGAATTGCAATGGGGGCAATCGCCTACAATATATCTATCAGAAAGGAACATTTGAGATTTTTCGGAGTAAGGTTGTTCAGAATATTTTTCCTCTAAATAACCATTTTCATTTAAAGAAATGAATAATTTCTGAACAATCTCTTTATGGTTTTCGGTACCTGTTTTGGTATATAAATCAAATGAAAAATCGAGTTCCTCAAATGTTTTGCTCCAAATTTTATGGTATTTATCTGCTATTTTTTCTGGAGAAGTATTTTCCTCTTTTGCTCTAATTGTTACCGGAGTTCCGTGTTGATCACTTCCAGAAACCATGAGCACATTATTACCAACCATTCTATGAAATCTAGCAAATATATCTGCAGGCAAATTGTTACCAGCTATATGACCTAAATGAGGCTCTCCATTAACATATGGCCACGCGACACAAACTAATATATTTTCTGGGTTATTTTTCAAAATTCTTTGTTTTTATTTTTATTAAAATTATCTAAATATATATTGTATATTTTTTTTTGATTTACACCTAAATAGTTTGAAGTTAATTGTATTGAATCTTTGCCACTAAAATTTAAATCTAATAGTTCTTTCAATTTTTTTACAACATTTTCATCGTCATCTTCACTTTTTTCATTTTTTGACTCATTATTTTCAATAATAATCACATATTCACCTTTGTTGTAATTAATATCAGGAAGACTTTTATCAGGCTCAATAAAAATTATTTTTTCATTTATCTTGGTAAGTTCTTTAAAAATAATTAAATTTGAATATTTAAAAATTTCTCTAGCTAATAATAAAGTTTTTTTAACTCTTTTAGGGGATTCAAAAAATAATATGTCTTTATCCAGTTGTGATAGATTTATTAGGTGTTTTTTTAAATCATTCACCTTTTTTGGCAAAAAGCCAGAAAATATAAAATTTCCATCTATACCCGATGCTGAAATTGCTGTTGTAATAGAAGAGGCTCCAGGTAAAGGAATTATTTGAACATTTTTTTTAATTAATTTTCTTATTAATTTTGAGCCAGGATCTGAAATTGCAGGTGTCCCTGCATCAGAAACTAAAGAAATTATATTTGACTCTAAAAGTTCAATAATTTTATCAATTCTTTCTTTTTCATTATCTTTATTGAAACTTAATAACTTTTTTTTTATTGAATAGTGCTTAAGAAGAATTGATGTTCTTCTTGTATCTTCACATAATATTAAATCACTTTTTTTTAATATATTTAAAGACCTAATTGTTATATCTTCAAGATTTCCAATTGGAGTAGGTACTATATATAAAGGGTTCATTTATTTTTAGACGCTTTGTGCTGCTCGTCCGCATGATAAGAACTTCTCACAAGCGGGCCAGCTGCAACATGCTTGAAGCCAAGCTCCATTCCAATATGTTCAAATTTGGTAAATTCTTTTGGATGATAAAACTTATCTATTTTGTGATGTTTTTTTGAAGGCCTTAAATATTGTCCAATTGTTAGTAAATCACAATTTACTTTCCTTAAATCATTCATTGTCTCTATAATTTCATCTTCAGTTTCACCTAACCCAACCATCATTCCTGACTTTGTTGGTATGTTTGGATTTAACTGTTTAACTCTCTTTATTAATTCTAAGGATTGGTCGTAATCCCCTTTAGGCCTAACCATCCTGAATACCCTTCTGCAAGTTTCTATGTTGTGATTTAAAACATCTGGTGCAGCTTTAATTACAGTTTCTAATGAACTTCTATTTCCATTGAAATCTGGAATTAAGACTTCAACTTTGCAGTTTGGATTAAATTTTTTTATTTGCTTTATTGTCATCGCAAAAGCACCAGCACCTCCATCAACAAGATCATCTCTATCAACTGAGGTTACAACTGAATATGAAAGCCCCATTTGTTTTACTGTATTTGCTACTCTTGAAGGTTCAAATATGTCAATCTGAGAAGGTCTACCAGTTTTCACATTGCAATATCTGCAAGCTCGAGTGCATACATCACCTAAAATCATAAAGGTTGCAGTACCTCTGTCCCAGCATTCCCCAATATTAGGACATGCAGCTTCCTCGCAAACTGTATTTAACTTTGCAGAATTTAATTTTCCTTTTAGAGAGCTAAAGTTATCTGAAGTTGGAGCTTGAACTTTAAACCATTCTGGTAATCTTCTTTTAGTTTGAACCATAATAAATAAATATTTTTTTAATATTCTATCATTAATAGATTAATATTTATAAAAACACGTTTACAAATAATGGTAACTTCATTACGCAAAAATTTAATAATTAAAAATATTAGACTTGAAGAAATTCAATTAGACGGCTCATGCAAAGCTACTTATCTTGGGAATACACTAAAAGTTTACGGTGGAATTGAAGGTGAGGTGGTTGATGTTGAGGTAATAGCAAAAGAGATTGATTTAATCTGCAATGTTACTAAAGTAACCATTCCTGATAAAGATAGAATAATTAATAAATGCTCCCATTTTCTTGAATGTTCTGGGTGCCAATTTCAGCATATTAAATATGAAAAACAACTCGATTTAAAAAAAGGATTTGTTAAAAATGTACTTAAAGAATTTGATAAAAATATTGATAAAAAAATTAGTAACGTAATTCCTAGTGATAAAAAATATAATTATAGAAATCATGCACGTTTCTCAGTATCTAAAAGTAAAGAATATATTGGGAATTCTGGATTTATAAACAGATGGACAAGAAAGCTTGTCAATATATCAAATTGCGAAATAATGAATGAAAAAATAAATTTTAAAAGAGAACAGGCATCTGGGAACCTAAATGGTATGTCACAATATTCATTGAGAGTCTCAGTAAAAAATGAATCTTATTTAATTCAACCAGAAATAGAAAAATTAAAAATTTTAACTGGACAAAAACATTATTTTGAAAGTTTTAAAAATAAAATCGTTAAGATTTCATCACCTTCTTTTTTTCAGGTTAATTTAGAACAGGCAGAAAAACTTGGAGACATAATATCAGAACTTGCTTCATTATCTGGAAATGAAACGATAATTGACGCTTTTTCAGGTGTTGGGACTTTTTCACTACTATTATCTGAAAAGGTAAAGAAAATATATGCAATAGAATCTTCATATTCATCAATTGAAGATGCCAAGATCAACCTCAAAGATTTGACCAATGTGAATCTAATTCAAAACGAAGTAGAAAACTTAAATGAAGATTATTTTGATGAAAAAATAGATATCATCATACTTGACCCTTCTAGAAAGGGCGTACATTCAAGTGCATTAGATTGGGTTCTAAAATTACTACCAAATCAAATCATTTATGTTTCTTGTAACATTGAAAGTTTAAAAAAAGACTTGATTGAACTTGAAGAAAATTTTGAAATTAGCAAAATAATACCTCTAGATATGTTTCCTCAAACAAAACATGTAGAATGTGTAGTTAATTTACGAAGGATTAATAAATGAATATTTTAGGTATAGGCACATTCGAATTTTTAATAATATTTTTGGTTGCTTTTATTATTTTAGGGCCAAATAAGATAAAAAAATTTTCAAAAGATTTTGCGAATATAATTAAGCAATTTAATTCTCAAAAAGATGAGCTTAAAGAGCTTATCGAAGATGAAGAAAAAGAAAAGTAATATGTTGAAATCTGAACCTAAGTCACAAGCCAATGACTTAAATAGTCATTTTAGTGAACTAAGAAAAAGAATAGTTATTTCTTTAATAATATATGTAATTGCCACGGTATTAGGTTTTATATTTCACAGAAACATATTAAGTTTAATGGTTGAGCCTGTTACTGAAATAAATCAGCTTTCTCAAGGATTACCAGTATTCACTAATATTACTGAATTCTGGAGCGTTGTGATGAAAGTATCTTTGCTTTCAGGATTGTTACTATCATTCCCATTAATTAGTTATCAAATTTTAGCATTCGTATTACCAGGTTTAAAAAATAATGAAAAAAAATTTATTATTATCTTACTTCCTGGTTCAATAATATCTTTCTATGCTGGGGCGGCATTTGGATTCTTTGTTCTATTGCCACCTGCAATTAATTTTCTAGTTTTTTTTGGTGGTGATATATCAGAACCTCTTATTAGAATTGGTTCATTAGTTCAATTAACTATTAATTTAATGTTATGGATGGGTGTTTGTTTTCAATTACCTATAATTATGTATCTTCTTACTTCAATAAAAGTTGTAAATGCAAAAAAGTTATCTTATTTTAGAAAATACTTTATTATTTTTTCATTTGTTTTGGGTGCTGTAATTACTCCAACATTTGACCCTGTTAATCAAATTATCGTTGCATTGCCTATAATGTTTTTATACGAAATAGGTATATTATTATCAAGAACTAAGAAATAGGCTATTTCTTAGATTTCTTTGCGTCTTTTTCCTCTTCATCTTTTCCAGCCAAAGAGTTTTTAAATAACCTGATGCCTCTCCCCAAACCTTCGCCAACTTCAGGAAGTTTTCCAACGCCAAATACAACCATAATAATCACAAATATTAAAAATATTTCTAGCGGTCCTATTCCTCTTAAAAAATTCATATCAATTCCCTAATTTAATAATTTCTAATTAATCCTACTACTTTTCCATCAATCTTTACATTTGTTTTTGTAGTAAAAATTGAAGAATATAATTTATTTGAGGGTCTAAGTTCTATATTGTTCTTAGTTATAAAAATCCTTTTTAAAGTAGCTGAATCTTCATTTACCCTTGCTGCAACAATGTCACCATTTTTTATATCATTTGTTGAAATATTATTACAATCAAGAATTACTATATCTCCATCCATAATTAAGTCACCTTTCATAGAATCACCTGAAATTTTTAGTGCAACAATATTAAAATAATTTTTCAAAGTATCTTTTGATAACTTTATTGAATCATAATTATTTTTTTGATTAGAATATATTTCTTCAGTTGAATATAACTCAAGTGGTGAGCCTGCAGAAATATTACTTACAATAGGAACTTCGATGAATTCTTTTTTTTCAGATTCTATTGAACTAATTATGCTTCTAGCAACACCTTTTTTTCTATCAAGATAACCATATTGTTCAAGAATGTTTAGATTATACGAAACTACTGATTTTGAACTTATATTACACCCAACTTTAACATCCTCAATTGTGGGAGATATTCCGTTCTCACTTAAGTAAACCTGAATATAATCTAGAATTGATAACTGTTTATCTGATAAATTATGATTTCGTTTCATTTTTGAAGATTAAAAGACACTCATATTAGTGTCAATAATTAAATGACACTTATTTTGAATTTAGTTTTTTAGAAAGTCTTGATTTTTTTCTGGCTACATTATTTTTGTGTAAAACACCTTTTTGAGATGCTTTATCCAAGGCAGATATTGCTTCTTTGTATCCCTTTTGAATTTCTTCAGGTTTTTTCCCATCTTCTATTAATTCAATAGCATTTTTTAAAAGAGTTTTTGCTCTTGATGAAATTGGCCTGTTATATTCTGTGTTTTTTAATGTTGTTCTATGACTTTTTTTACTTGGCATTTTTAACCTTTATATTGTATCTATGCTATTTACTCCATCAATTGTTTCAATTATTGAATAAATTTTATTTTGTTGAACTAAACCGTTAGAGTCTACTTCAATTGAGATACTTTTTCCAGTACTTATATCATTAGTAGAAATTGATATGATATTCAGGCCCTCTTTAGATATTATATTTGTAACATCTCGTATAAGCCCGACCCTGTCGTCAGAGTTAATTTTAAGAAATATATTTTTCCTCTCATTGTCTTTTATGAACATGGTTAATTTTTTTACTAAGTTAGGTGTATTAATAGACCCTGATCCTACTAAAAGTAGCAATTCGTCCAAATTTGTATACGAAAGTTCATTAGCAATATCATCAAGAGGTAAATTAATTTTTAATTTTTCAACTAAACTCAAAATCACATCCCTGCCTCTTTCTATGCTTAAATTTTTTTCTTCCTTTCTAAACCATTGTCGAATTTTAAACCTTGATTTGCTTGTTGTAACGAATCCTAAATCTGTATTCAGCCATTCTAATTTAGGCCCCTGAGTCGTATTTGATTTTATTATTTCTACTGAATCGCCATTATAAATTGTTGCGTTTAGCGGAACTTTTAGACCATTTATTAAGGCCGAACTAACTTCATTTCCAAGTTCTGTGTGAACTTCATATGCGAAATCTATTGGCGTAGAACCCTCTGGGATAGACTTAATATCTCCGGCAGGAGTGTAACAATATATCCTTTCTTTTGATAAATCTGTTTTTACTGAGTCGATATAATTTTCATCCTCTGGAAGCTCAATTTGCCAATCGATAAGATTTCTAAACCAATTTAGCTTATTCATGTAGCCATTGTCAGTTTCATCGCCATCCTTATACTGCCAATGTGCAGCTATTCCCATTTCTGCTGCATTATGCATATCTTTTGTCCTTATTTGGATTTCAACAGGATAACTATCCAGGCACATAACAGTTGAATGAATTGATTGATACATACTTTCTTTCGGGTTAGCAATATAATCATCAAATTCTCCAGGAATTGGTTTCCACAATTCGTGCAAAATGCCTAGTGCCTTATAGCAATCTTGTCTTGAGTTAACAATAATCCTAAGTGCAATTAAATCATGAATTTCATCAAATTTTTTACCCAATGTTGAATATTTTTCGATTTTTTTAAATACACTATAAAGGTGCTTAACTCTTCCTTCTATTAAGCATTGAATCGAAGCCTTTGCTAATGACTCTTCCAATAATTTTGTTGCTCTTGATGCATATTTCTCTCTCTCTTTTCTCTTGCTTGAAACAAGACTTGCTATCTCTTTATAAGATTTAGGAAAAAGGTACTTGAATGATTCATCTTCGAGTTTCCACTTAAAATCCCACATTCCAAGTCTATGGGCCAATGGGGCAAAAATTTCCATTGTTTCTTGTGCAATTCTTTGAATAGAATTTTCATCAAGTGCGCTAAGAGTTTCCATGTTGTGTAATCTGTCAGCAAGTTTAATTAATATAACCCTGGCATCTTCAGAAGTTGATATTAATAATTTTCTTATAGTCGCTGCCCTTGTAATTTCATTACTGGATGATAAATTAGTATTCCTTTGTGTGATTTTAAAAGTAGGTAGCTTAGTTACACCATCAACAAGGCCAGCAACCTCCTTGCCAAATAATTCATTTATTTCTTCAAAGCTTACATCGCAATCCTCTATAACATCATGCAATAATGCTGCTGATATCGTTTGCCAATCCATATGCATATTTGCTAAATATATTGCCGTATTTATAGGATGTATTATATAAGGCTCGCCCGTTTTCCTTAGTTGGCCTTCATGGCATTTATCAGCAAATTTAAATGCTTTATTTATACTTTCGATGTCATTCTTTGAAAGATATTCATTTACCTTTGAAAACAGTATTGAATTTGATTTATTAATTGTTGTCATATTGAAATTTTCTAATTTTTAAAAAAATTAAACAAGTTAATCAAGTTTAGGTAGACCTGGAAATTCGAGCGATGAAGAATATTTTCCAATCAAATTCATAAAATTATCTGGCAATTCATAACCTTTTATTATTAAAAATGTGTCTCCATTATCCTGATTATCTAAATATTCTATTTCGCCATAATTTCTTCCGTCTTCACATATGCAATTTAAATCTAATGAATCTCCTTCGAAATCAAAGATTACTTTGTATAGAAATTTGCATTCAATATTACCTACAACTTTTATTGGTATATTTAAGGTTTCTATAAAAATATCTAATTCGGCATCTCTTAGTTCATTTATTAATATATATTCTCCATCTTTCAATCTCTTGATATTGATTTTTATTGATCTGAATAAATCAAATTCATTGATAATGTTGTTTGCTTCAATATCTTCTAATGATGTGCAATCTATATAATTAGATCCATCTAAATTTGAATGATAAATATAAGTTCTACTGTTATTTTCAAATATGATTTTCCAGCCTGGAGTTAAGACTTGAGCATACATTCTTCCTGGCTCAGGACAACCTAGTGAGGTATCAGGAAATGTAACATCTTTGTAGGATTTTACTGTTATATTCGCAGGCAATACACCTAACTTATTTGATAATTCAGCAATGAATAATCCTCCAAAGCTAGGTATTTCTGGTGTTGGAGTAGGTTCTGGGGTTGGGCTAGGCTTAGGTTTATAATCATCTATTTCTTTTGGTAGGGGAGTAGGCGTTACAAATTTAGGATTAATAGCATTATAGTCAGGGGTCTCATTTACTGAAAAATTACTTACCAAAATTATTACTATAATAAATAAAGTTAAAAAGGCACCAACAGTAATTAATAAAATTTGTCGTTTATTGTTCATGTTTTAACTGTTTTTTTAAAAAATTATCAATTTCATTCATATACATTTCTTTATTGTATATGAATGCATCTCCATGATTTAGACAATTTTTAAATTCTAAATAATTTGACGAATATCCTAAACTTTCATTAACTCTCATAGGGTGTGTTTTTGGAACAGTAATGTCTTTATCGCACCCAAAAACTAATGCTGGTGAAATAGTAACGGAATTTGAATCAAATATTTTTTTTATATTTTTTAAGTCCAGGTCATAAAGAATTTGACTAAAAAATATTATTCCAGGTTCCAATAAACCTGAAAAGAAAGGATTTAAGGGTGTTCTCTTGGAAACTTCATCAGTTAATACTTCTAAAGGATCGTAATAAGGTGTATCAGCAATTACACCAAATATTTTAACTTCTTTATTAAGATTTGTATTTGATAAATTAAAAATAGAAGCAGTTGTGGCGCCATAACTAAAACCCCATATTGCAAAATTATTAATTTCCTTATGTTTGTTGAGATATTTTAATGCAGAAACTAAATCATCTTCTTCATCATAACCAAATGTAAATTTGCCTTGTTCAGATGAGCCATGATTTCTAAAATCAAATGTAAATATCGAATAGTCTAATTCGTGAAATTCTTTTAACAGATCAATATAATATTTTTCACTTTTATTGCTTCTTAAACCATGAAGCAATATTACTGTTTTATCTTTATTATTTTCTACCCACCAACCAGATAACTTTGTATTATTATTATTATTAAAAAAAATTTCTTCATATTCTATTTCATATATGTTTGGGTTCAATCCAGAAATTTCATCATTTATTTTAAAAGCCTGAATAGAAGTAAATATTGATAAAAATACATAAATGATAAATATAAGAAGCAGATTAAATAATATGATTTTATATTTAAATTTAAGCTTCACGTGTTGGAACCCTAAACCCAACATACCAAAAACCTATTAAACCTAAAACGAACACCAGAATTTTTAACCATATCCCAGGAACAGAAATTGGAGATATAGGAAAAATTGCTAGAAATATAAAAAATGTCATCATAGATTGAGCAAATATTTTTGCTCTCTTTGGCATACCTTTACCTTCTCTGTAATCCTTAATATATTTTCCAAAAGTTTTATTTTTGATTAGCCAATTATAAAGTTTCTCAGAAGACCTTACATAGCAGGCTGCAGCTAGTAACATAAAAACAGTAGTAGGTAGGCCAGGTACGAAAATGCCAATTGTTCCAATTGCTACAAAGATACTCCCTATAGTTATCCACATGATCCTTATCAGAAGATATTTACTCTTCTTCATTTGATGAGGAGAATTATTTTGTTGCAAACTCTTCTTCCTTCTCGGTTAGATATTCCGCGAAATTTCTAACCCAATCATCATTATCGTTTAAACTTGGAATAAGTTTGACATATTCACCACCATTTTTTTCGAAATCTTCATGATTTTCAACTGCAATTTCTTCAAGAGTTTCTAGACAATCTGCAGTAAAAGATGGACAAGCAACTGACACTTTTTTTACACCTTTTTCAGCAAGATCTTCCAACACGTCAACTATATTAGGTTGAATCCATTGTTCAGGACCAAAAGTACTTTGGTAACAAACTTGAAATGGTTTGTCAGGATCTATAATTTCAGCAACTTTCATAATTGTTTTGACGCAATGGGACTTATAACACAATTCATTATTTATACTATCTTTTTCACAACAATTATCTATTTTTTGGCAGTGTGATTGGGAAATGTCTGATTTTTTTAAATGCCTTACAGGAAGTCCATGAAAACTAAACAGTAAGTATTCACTTTCTTTGTATTCCTCTGATTCAGTAATGCTCTTAGCCAGAGATTTTAGATAGAATTCCTCATTGTAATAGTGATCAATTTTTACAATTTCAGGATTGTAGTCTAACTCTTCAAGCACCCTATATACTTCATCAAATGTTGAACCAGATGTGGCTTGCGCATACTGTGGAAACATGGAAACTAAGAATAATTTCTGAGTACCGCTCAACATTAATTTCTTTAAAGCATTTTCAATTGATGGATTTCCATATCTCATACCAATTTCTACATTTCCGTTGGTATATTTTTTTAATTTATCAACAAATTTAATTGTATTAACCAATAAAGGTGAACCTTCTTCTGTCCATATACCTTCATATTTTTCTTGGATTTTTGCAGGCCTGAAAGGTAAAACTATTAAATTTAAAATAACCCATCTTAGTATTACAGATATGAAGTTTTTAACTT